>Ga0224497_10000051_pt1 | contig 104962 bp, 77 predicted proteins | sample SF_Jul11_sed_USG_4_FD_167970 | JGI IMG/M metagenome (GOLD analysis project Ga0224497, IMG submission 167970) | Sediment microbial communities from San Francisco Bay, California, United States - SF_Jul11_sed_USGS_13 | ecosystem: Environmental > Aquatic > Marine > Sediment | place: USA...
GCCGCTTCGATGTGCGGATCGACGTCCCGGCCGGATGGATCGTGAGCGGCACTGGAGTGCTGCAAAACCCGGAAGAGGTGCTGACGGCCACGGCACGCGAACGTCTCTCGCGCGTGCTCCAGTCCGACGAGACCGTCACGATCGTGGGCCCCGATGAGGTGGGACCGGGCCAAGCGACCGCCTCGGGCGACCGACTGGTGTGGCACTTCGTGGCCGACTCGGTCAACGACTTTGCGTGGGCCACGGCAAAGAAGTTCGTGTGGCAGGCGACGCGGGCCACGATTCCCGGAAAGGGACCGGTGCCAATCCACATGCTCTATCTCCCCGGGCGCGCTGATCGATTTGCGAACGCCGCTGCCATCACGCGGCACGCGCTCGAGTTCTACTCCGAGCTGTGGGCCCCGTATCCGTTCCCGCAGCTCACCCTGCAGGACGGTCCCAGCGCGGGCATGGAGTACCCCATGGTCATCAACTCCAACCAGGGCGCAGCGGATCACGAGACCGCCCATCAATGGTGGCCAATGATGGTCGGGAACGACGAGACGTGGTACGGCTGGATGGACGAGGGCTTCAATCGATACATGAACATCCTGTCCCGCGCCGACCAGCGCGGCCAAGCGCCCGATCTCGACGGGCTCGGTCAGCAGTACGGGAGCGTCAGCGGCGACGAGTGGGAGCCACCGATGATGTGGAATGCCAACTACGCCGGACCGATGTACGGGTTCCAGACCTATTCCAAGACCCCCATGATGCTCTCGATGCTGGGAGGCATCGTGGGTGACAGCGCCGTGTGGCGCGCGATGAGCGCGTACACCAAGACGTGGCGATTCAAGCACCCGTCCCCGTGGGACTACGCGTTCTTCATGAGCAACGCCCTCGGGCGGGATCTCGGCTGGTTCTGGTATTACTGGCTGTGGACTACCGAATCGGTGGACGGCTCCATCCAGCGCGTGACGCCATCTGGATCCAAGACCACGGTGACCGTGCGCCAGGACGGCCAGATGCCGTCACCCGTGGTGCTCGAGGTTCGGTTCGCGCCGAGCGGCCCACCGATCCGACTGATGCCGAACGCCCGGATGCTCGATGACTCGACAGCGATTGTCACCTGGCCGGTGGACGTCTGGTTCAGCGGAGCCCGCACGTTCCAGGCCGACCTGGAATTCGGCCCGCGCCGCATCGAGAAGGTGATCCTCGATCCGTGGCGCCGGTTTCCGGACCGCGATCCGACCGACAACGTGTGGCATGCGGAGGGGGGGCGGAGGTAGGAGGCTGCAACAGGGAGCGTGAAGGGCGGGCTGCCTCAGTGCCTCGATAGAAAGACGGTGATGCGTTCAGCCGCGTCGTTCGCGATGGCGAAGTCCATGCGCCCGTCGCCGTCGAAATCTCCCGTCGCTACATGGTAGGGACTCCCCTCGACCTCGAGGCGATATAGCGTTGGCGAGTCGCCACCCGTCAGAACGGCGACTTCGCCTCCAACGTAGCTTGCCACGATGACCTCGGCACCACCGTCTCCGGTCAGATCCTCTGCGGTGATCGTGGTCGGTCCCATGGCGATGTCGTAGCGGCCGGCGGCGCGAAACGACCCGTCGGCACTGCCCAGCCAGATGACCAGGGAGCCCACCCTCTCTCCGGAGGCGGCCGCCAGGTCAGCGAAGCCGTCGCCATTCAGATCCGCGGCCGTAACGGAGAACGGGTAGAACCCTGGCCTGAGGACGGCGTGCTGAACGAACCCGCCGGATCCGTCTCCAAGGAGAACGGAAACGTGGTCGGGATTGGGAGTCACCAAGTCCAGACGACCGTCGTTGTTGAGGTCGGCCAGCGCCATCCCACGATAGGGGTCGCCGCCAACCGCGATGACGGTGGCTTCGGAGAACGTGCCATCCCCTATGCCCCTGAACAGGCGGATCGACTCACGCCTGCGGTCGTCGACGAAGAGATCCACATGACCGTCGGCGTCGACGTCCTGCAGGTGCACGGCATGAGGATGCGGAGAGACGTCCACCGCAAATCGTGAGTGGGCCCGAGGCTCGAACCGTCCGCCGGGGACGCCAAACAACAGGGTCACGTAGTTCGTCTCATGGTTCGCAACAGCGAGATCCTTCAACCCGTCCCCGTCGAGATCCGCCACCGCCAGGTCGGTTGGGTGCTCGCCAGCGGCAAAGGACGGCGCGACGTCGAACTGTCCGTCACCACGACCGCGCAACGCGAAGACTCTCTCCCCTCCGGCCACGAGGAGGTCGAGCCGCCCGTCGTCGTCCAGGTCGGAGGCCAGAATCGAGGTGGTCGGGACTCCGATCACGACTTCGACGCGGTCGAACGACAACTGCTCGCTCTGGGCACCACGAGATTCCGCGCAACCCATTGTGGCCACCACGAGGAGCCCACATCGGAGTGCACTGTACCTGAACCTCATCGTCATCCGCTTCACTCCTTACCTCCGTCCCCCTTGGGAGGCGGAGGTATGACCGTTCAAGAAGCGCCAGCCACCCCGGCCGTGAATGAGCGTCATTGTCATTGCGCCGCCGAAACTGAAGCCGGCCCCGTCGAATCGACAAACTGCGTCGTGAACCCGGTGACGACCGACGCCAGTCCCGGTCCGAGTGGAATGATTTCCGTGTTCTGAAGCGTCGTCTGTACGCGCGCGGTCGAAGGTAGGGCCGCCAAGGCCTCACGAACCTCGTTCCCGGACCGGTACCGAACTGCGCCGTCTTCCACCCAACGAAACACGGACGTGTCGGCGTAGAGCGCGAGGACTGAGTCCCGCAGTCCCTCCGTCGAGAACCGTCCATAGTCGGCCAGCATCTGCCGGACACTGTCCCGAATCGCTTCGGCGTGAGTCTCCGTGAGCCCCCGCTCAGTGGGCGCACAGGCGGCGGTCATTGCGGCAAGAACTGCAACGGTTCCCTGCAAAGTGTAGGCGAACACAGGATCCCCTCCTCTCTCAACCTGCGGGGACGACATCGGTCTCTCAGCGTGCCGGGGTCTCTCTCGAACGAAGGAACAAAAGTGTTCGGCCGCCGAGCGGCTGTCAAAGCGGGCAGCGAAAGGTCTCCGAGCCCGAATGTCCCAAGACGGTCAGTCAGTGCCCCTAATTCGCCCTTGTCCCCTCATGCGACGGCACATAAATAGAGGTTGGGAAGTCCGGGACGGGCCCGCACCGGGGCGTGTGGGTAGGACTCGATGGCAGAGACGCATGGAGAAGGTGACGATGAGAGGGCTGCGGCGAGGAAGAAATCCGCACCTTGAGACGCCTGGGTTGTGAGAACCATCCGCGGCGACGGTGGCGGCCCATGGAGAGCCGGACGCGGGGGAATGAGCCTGGCCCTCTTGTGGTTCTGCAGCTTCACGTTGCTGCAGGGTTGCGGAACAAGCGCCGAGCATTCCGGTACCCAGAGTGAGGCTCGCGCCAGCATACCGGTAAAGGACACGATGCGCATTCACTTCGAACGGTCCGGTGGATTCGCCGGCCTGCAGTTGGCCGTGACCATCGAGTCGGACACGCTGTCCCAAGAAGACCTGCAGCAACTGCGCTGGCTCGTTGACGAGGCGGACTTCTTCGCTTTGCCGTCGGAGTTGCGCGAGCAGACTCCCAGGGCCGACCAGTTCGTCTACAAGGTGACCGTTGAGTCGGCAGGCCGCCGCCACACGGTAGAGACAACGGATGAAGCGGCTCCGCCCACGCTCCAGCCGCTGCTCGACTGGCTGAGTCGAGCCGTCCGCACGGCACGGCGGCGAAGCTGACTTGAGCTCGGGCGCCTGCCGCTGCCTCGGTCGCCCGCGTTGTGCGTACCGATGACTCCCACTCGACGCCGTCCACCGACGTCACGGGAAAAGGATGCCATGATGTCGCACCGTCACCCTCTTCATTGCATCGTTCCGCCGCACATCCTCGAGGCGATTGCCGAACGTGGCAGCCCGCGGCAGCAGGCGAGGGCGAAGGCCAGCCAGGCAGCGTCGGAGCAGATGAGAACAGAGCGCCAGAGGATCACCGCACGGCCGGTGCTGGCAGCCCAACCCGGAGCGAAAGAGCGAATCGTCTACACCGCCAACTTCGGTACGAGCCTTCCAGGCCAGAAAGTGCGCGGCGAGGGTGAGCCTCCCAGCGGTGACGCCGCGGTGGATGAGGCGTACGACGGCTCGGGCGATACGTTCGATCTCTACCAGCAGACCTACGGCAGAGATTCGATTGACGGCAACAACATGCGGTTGGATTCGACGGTGCACTATCACCAGGGGTACGACAACGCCTTCTGGAACGGCGAGCAGATGGTGTACGGCGACGGCGACGAGGACCTGCCCGCAGACGAACGCCTGTTCAACCGGTTCACCAAGTCCCTCGATGTGATCGGGCATGAATTGACGCATGGCGTGACCCAGTTCACCGCCAACCTCGTGTATCGCAATCAACCGGGAGCGCTCAACGAGCATTTCTCCGATGTGTTTGGGTCGCTGGTGAGGCATTGGAAGCTGAGCCAAACGGCGGACCAGGCAGATTGGCTGATTGGGGCCGACCTCATCACGGACAACGTGAATGGTGACGCCCTCCGCTCGATGAAGGCTCCGGGGACCGCCTACGATGATCCAGTGCTCGGCAAGGACCCGCAGCCGGCGCACATGCAGGACTATGTGAACACGCAGCAGGACAACGGCGGCGTGCACATCAATTCCGGAATTCCGAACCATGCGTTCTACGTTGTTGCGACCGAGATTGGCGGCAACGCCTGGGAGAAGGCCGGCTTGATCTGGTACCAGACGCTGATCGGTGGTCGGCTAAGCTCGCAGGCCGAATTCCAGGCTGCCGCCGATCTGACGTACCAGATTGCCGGCGAACTCTACAGTGCCAACAGTCTCGAGCAACAGGCCGTGCGCACCGGTTGGCGTGCCGTGGGGATCACCGTTGGTGGCGCGACGCCTCCGCCGGAGCCTCCCCCCCCGCAGCCCGGACAGGGGTGTTTTGCGGCGGTCCTGACCCTGGGGCTGGTGCGCTAGCGCGCAATCGGCGGTACCGTCGGGTGCTGCGCAACACCCCACGACCGACGCCGGCCGTGGGGTGTTGGAGTCGTGCGGCTGTTCCGGCTACTGATTCAGCGACAGATCCCAGACATGATCGGCGTGCGAGTCGCAGATGGCGCCGAACTCGCGTACGAGCTCGGGCTTCTCGGCTTCGATGTCCTCCCAGAGCTTGTCCCAGTACTTCAGCATGCTCTTGTAGTCTGCGCCGTCCAGCACCAGGGCGCGGCGATACCAACCACCCACGCTATGCTCCAACCAGACCATGAGTTGACTTGGCCCTCGGCCACCTGCCGGTTCAGGATCGGGGCAAACGCCGTCTTGATGATCTCGTCGGCCTCCGCTTCGTGGCTGTCACACACCATGTAGCTCGAGAGTCCTGCCGCGGGCCGGTCTTGCGCCAGTTGGCCGGCCGGGTTCGACGTCGCGACGGACATCCAGATATAGTCGCCGTGGGAGGAGCAGATGGCATTGAACTCGCGTGCGGCCGCGGCGTGGTTGGCCTGGACGTCCTCGAGGTAGGCGGCTTGCGCATCGATCATCGCGTCGCGATCGGTCCCGACCATGTAATTGAGCCGTCGCCATGCCCCGCCGACCCAGTGGCGCGCCCACCCGAACGTCGTGATGCGACCGGCGGCCACCTGTTTTTGCAGGAGCGGCCTCATGACCTGTGTGAAGATCGTGTCGGTCCGGGCCTCGCGAGACTGGTCACAGCGAAAGTACGTCGCGAACACGATCTGGGTGCGTCCTGGGCCTGTGCGGCGGGCGCTAGCAGGAATGCGGCAATGGCTGCGAGGAGCAGCGGACGAGCTTTCCGGGGCTGTGTCGGCGGCACCCGCCCTGGGCGTCCATGGGTCTCGTTGGGGCGACGTCAGTTACGCGAGGCGTCGGGCACGCCGAGGGCCACGTGGAGGTGGTCCGCGGTCCCGACGTGCCGCAGCGTCCGGAAGCCCATGAGGCGGAAATACCGGTTAATCAGCCAGTTCCGCCATCCCGGACGGCCGATCGTCCGCAAGTCCGCCGCGTGGACGTACCCATCGCCCTGGCGATAGTGATGAGACCGATCGCGGACCGGGAGCCCCATGCGCTCGTAGTCCTCCGGCTCGCGAGCCAGGTCCGTGATCACGAGATCGTCGTCCGCCAGGATCAAGGTCGAGAGCGCGATGCGCAGGACCGGATGGAGCGTTCGATAGTACGAGCGCACTTCGGCGGTCTTGGTGTTGGTGCCGGCCACGTACAGGAGGGCATATCCGCAGTAGGCGAGCACCAGCGGGACAGCCACCCACTTCGCCACGGTCACGAGCCGCGCGCGGCCCGTGAGGGCGCGCGAGATCCAGGCGGCATACACTGTCAGCAGCGAAACCGTGACCCCGGCGGCCACGCCGAGCGCCACCCAGGTGGGGTAGTTCCATCGGAGGTACAACCAGGAACCGAGTCGCACGAGCAGGATGAACGGAAAGACGACGGCCAGGGCGAGCGTGAGCAGGAGGCGCGGAATCGACTTGGCGCGGAACCGCCACGCGCGCCGCTCGCTCGGAGGCGCCGAAACATCGACGCTCCGAAGCCTGCGGTCGAAGTCAGCGAGGATGCGGCGGGTATCGTCGTCCATATACCCGCCCTACGATGGCTTGGGACCTCCTGTTTCCAACCGGCCGCTAGCCCAATTCCACGCCATCACCAGCCCGGTCCGCCGCTCACCGCTTCGAGCGTCTCGGCTTGGACTTCCGCTTGGCGGATTTCCGTTTCGCCGGCTTCCGCTTCGTGGTCTTTCGCTTTGCGCGCTTTCGCTTCACAGCTTTCTTCTTGACGGCGCGCTTGCTGCTCACGCCGGCCGCCGGCCGGTGCGCGACGCAGTAATTGCCGCCATCCACGGCCGGCTTGGGGCAGCCTCGTTTCAAACAGGTCACGACAGGCATTCGGGCAGTCTCGACGTGTGCTAGGTGAAGATGGTGATGGTGGTGAGGACGGCCACCAGGCCGATCGCCACGAGCAAGAGCTTCTGCGCCCAGGCCACCAACCCGGCCTTGCTCTTGGTCAGACGATCCACCTCTTCGTTGGCGGACCTCCACATCGATAGCTGGTCTCCCACGAACCGCGGCAGGCGTTCCGCGATCTCCGCGGGGTCGGTGACACTGGAGAGATCGGTGATCAACTCGTCGAGATTCTCTCCGAGCGGCGGTGCGACGACCTCGCGAACACGGAGCGAGAGGACCGCCAGGATGACGGCTACCGTGAGCACCCCGACCGCCACGGCCAAGATGGACTTCTCTAACCCAGCGGTATTCCCGCCCGTGAGATCGCGGACGAACGCGAACGCCGCCGCCAGAAAAATGCCGGCCACCGTGATGGTCCCCTGCGCCTTGCCCTCGACGTGCCGCCACGTATCGGAGAGCTCCTTGTGCTCGTCGCGATAGCTCTGGAGGGCACCCGCGAGCAGTTGGTCTCGAGCACTTTGCTGATCGGGCATGGCGTAGGCCATCCGTGAGGGGGAGTCGCGACGCGTCCTGCCGGTCAGCAGATAAGCTGTGCCAGCCGGCGCACCCGTGCAACACCGCGCACAGCCGGGACCGTCAGTGCTGCAGCGGAGCGGAGGGTTGGACGAGATGACTTGGGTGCCGGTGGTTGACTCCTCACCGTCTTGAAGGAACGTTGAGTGGCCGGGCAGGGCGGACTGATGCTGAGGGGGAAGAGTGCGACTGCTGGTCATGGCGTGGAGGAATCTGTGGCGGTACCGACGCCGCACCCTCGTCACGGTTGCGGCCATGACCCTGGCACTGTTGATCATGGTCCTCTACACGTCCCTGGTTGAGGGCTACCTACGCGACCTCGAACGCAACATCGTTGATATTGAGCTGGGTGACATCCAGATCGTCGCGCCCGATTACCGCAATAATCCCTCCATCTACCGGCGCATCGAGAATCCTGAGCAACTGGTCGCACAGATTCACGATCGCGGGCTCCGCGCGTCCACGCGGCTCATCGGTGGCGGGCTGGCGGCAGCGGGTGAGTCATCGGCCGGCGTCATGCTCAAAGGCATCGATGTGGAGCAAGATGCGGCGGTGAGTGAGATCTCGGAACATCTGGCCAGCGGGCAGTGGCTCGATGCCACGGATCAGCCCGGTGTCGTCCTGGGGAACCGCCTTGCCAAAACCTTGGGGGTGGGGCCGGGTGACGAGCTCATACTGTTGGGGCAGGCTGCCGATGGCAGCATTGCCAACGATCTCTACACCATTCGTGGTGTCCTCCGGAGTATCAGCGACGACGCGGACCGGGCTGGCGTCTTCATGACCGAGCAGGCGTTCCGCTCGTTCTTTGTCATTCCCAGCGGCGCGCACCTGATCATGGTCCGCCGACCGGCCGAGCGGGATCTCTCGGTCGCGGTCGCCGAAGTGCGCGAGATTGCCGTCGGGCTGAACGTCGCAACGTGGCGGGATCTCGCGCCGATCCTGGCGTCGTTTCTGGACTCGACGCGATCGCTCATCCTGATCGTGTTTCTCGTCATCTACGTCGTCGTGGCGATCCTCATCATTAACGCCATGCTGATGAGCGTGTTCGAGCGCATTCGGGAGCTGGGTGTGCTCAAGGCCCTCGGCGTCGGCCCGGGACACGTATTTACACTGGTCTTCATGGAGGGTGGGCTGCAGACGGGAATTGCGATCGTCGTGGCCCTGGCGCTCAGCGTGCCGGGACTCGCCTACCTGGCCGATCACGGACTCGACTTGAGCGGCCTTGGCGGGATGTCGGTCGCGGGCATGGCGATCGACCCGGTGTGGCGCGCCGTCGTGACACCGATGACGATCATCGGCCCGGTCATCACGTTGGTGGTCATCGTCACGGTGTCGGTACTCTATCCGGCGCTCAAGGCGGCCCGTATCAGTCCGGTCGCCGCGATGCGGTACCAGTAGGCGGGGTGGGCATGCGGGCGCGCGGGTCGAGCTTGGCGGTGATGGCATGGCGCAACCTGTGGCGTAACCGGCGCCGCACACTGTTGACGCTGTCGTCCATTGCGTTCGGGGTGTTCCTCGCGGTCCTGTTCACCGCCATGCAGGATCGCAACTGGACCGACATGATCAACTTCGCCGCGCGCCTCGGAGCCGGACACGTGACGTTGCAGCACAGCGACTATCTCGAAGCGCCGACCTTATCCAAGACAGTGCAGGGGGTGGATGCCCTGAAACAGCTGGCACGCGCCGAGCCCGGAGTGGCTCGGGCGGTCGAGCGCGTCGTCGGCCAAATGATGCTGAATACCGCGCGCGAGAGTCGTGGCGCCGGGTTCATCGCCATCGATCCACTCGTGGAGGACTCGACCACGTTCACGGTACTCGGCGCCGTGGTGAGGGGTGCACCGTTCACCACCAGCCGCGACAAGGGAATCATTCTCGGTGAGCGTCTGGCCGCGAATCTGGATGTCGGGATGGGCGACAAGATCGTCTATACCATGACTGACAGGACCGGCGAGATCGTAAGCGGCCTGGCCCGGGTCTCGGGCATCGTGCGAACCGGTGCCCCGAGCGTCGATGGGGGCTTGTGTCTCTTGCCTATTGATGCCGTGCGCGAGGTGCTCGGCTATGCGGCCGATGAAGCCACGCAGGTGGCCGTCTTCGTCCGAGACCAGCGCCATGCCGATCGCATTGCGAGTCAGCTGAACGTCGAGGTGAGACCCGGTGTCGTGGCGCTTCCGTGGCACGAGATCCAACGGGAACTGGCGGCGTTCATCGCCATCAAGGTTGGGGGCGCACGGTTCATGGAGGCGCTCATCGCCGTGCTCGTGGCGGCTGGGATCTTCAACACGCTGTTCGTGAGTGTCATGGAGCGGCAGCGCGAGTTCGGCATCATGATGGCGATCGGGTGGAGTCCGGGCCGGCTGTTCCGCCTGGTGGTGCTCGAGAGCGCATGGCTCGGTGTGTTGGGGCTCCTCGGCGCGGTGCTGGTCACGGTGGTTCCGTACTGGTACCTGGCCACCAAGGGGATCGACGTATCGGGCCTCATGGGGGAGAACACTGCCGAGGTCTCGGGCATTGCGATGCCCACCACGTTCCGTGTGGGCATCTTTCCGGCCCACGCCGTGTTCATTGCCGTTGCCGCTCTCGTCGCCACGCTGTTGGCCGGCCTCTACCCGGCGTGGAAGGCGGGTCGCGTCGATCCGGTCGAAACCATCAAGCTCGTGTGAGGTCGGTCCATGGTCGCTGACGGGAACTCCGCAATCGTCGCGCTCAATGACGTGACCAAGGTCTATCGCCAGGGGGCGGTGGACGTCCACGCGTTGCGCGGGCTCACGCTCGACGTCGCCAAGGGAGAGTTTACGGCGATCTGCGGTCCGTCAGGCTCGGGCAAGACCACGGCACTCAACCTGATCGGTGCGCTCGACCGGGCGACGTCCGGATCGGTGGTCCTGGAAGGCCACGATCTCAGTCGACTCGGTCGTCGGGAGTTGAGCCATATGCGGCGCGATCGCATTGGCTTCGTGTTTCAGGCGTACAACCTGATGCCGGTGCTCACCGCCTATGAGAACGCCGAGACCGTGATGTGGGTGCAAGGGGTGGCAGTGGAGGAGCGTCGACGGCGCGTGATGGACCTCCTCGCCGCCGTGGGGCTGGAGGGGCTCGAGCACCGCAAGCCATCGGAGCTTTCAGGCGGCCAGCAGCAACGGGTTGCGATTGCGCGGGCCATTGCCGCCAGTCCTGCCATCGTCCTGGCCGACGAGCCCACGGCAAACGTCGATTCTGAGACGGCAGACACCCTCATTGGGATCATGGAGAGACTCAACCGCGAGCAGGGAGTCACCTTTCTCTTCTCGACCCACGATCCACGCGTGATGGAGCGGGCACGCCGGCTGGTGCGGTTGGTGGATGGGGAAGTGGCGGAGGACGAGCGGAGAGGGTCTTGAGTCGTCAGCGTTCAGGTATGCTCGACGCAACGGCAGCCGCATTGCGGCATCACTCAGCCGTTTCCATCCCCCGCAACCGCTCCAGCAACGCGACCATCACCTCGGTGTCCCGCGCACAGTAGGCCAGGAGATCGTCGCGTAGCGTTTCGCGCTCGGCGGGTGAGAGCGTCTCGGGCTTGAACAGCATCCGCGCGATCTCGGTACTCGCCAGCTCCCCTTCCGCAATGCCGAGGTCATCGTAATCCAGCTCCGGCACGAGGGCCGGGATCACAGTTTTGAGGCTGAAGCTGCCGTAAAAGTCGGGGTGATACACGTGGTCCCGCACCACCGGATAGAGATCGACGAGCCTGGCCTTGATGGACTCGAGGTCGGCAGCGCGATGTGGTAGCGCCGCGATCAGCGTGTCGAGACAGCCCTTCTCGAAACTCGCGTAGTAGGCCACGATGCTCGTGGCATCCACACACGCCTCGATCAGCGCGTTCGCGATCGGTTCCCGAGGATCGTCCGCCGTATCGGCGAGCCAGGCATGGTGGATATAGCCGCCGCGCCCGTCCTCCACGTGACAGCTGAACTGTGCCGGCACCTGTTGCCACGGCGTGCACCCGTCCCACACCGGGATGGCGAGGCTCACGGTCTCGAAATCGAGAAACGCAATCGGACCTGTGAACGGTTCCAGCGCCTCGGCGAGCTTGGGGCCCACGATCGTGCTGCCCTCGTGTACCGCGCGGCGCTGGCGATGCGCGAGTTTGGGGAGCTTCACGTCGAGCGGAAGATCCTCGATCTGCCCGTAGCCCTGCCGCATCAGCTCGTGCGCGCGCTCCAGTCCCAGGCGATACAGCGTGGTGACGTGATGGCCCGATCGGTCGGGCCAGCAGCGGTCGAAGAAGGGACAGTCCGTCATCTCGTAACACTGCTCCCCGATGGCGAGCGCCGGATACGGTCCCTCCAGCGTCTCCAGCTGGGCGATCACCTCCTCGGCGAGGATGGGGACCATCTCCTCCACGTGCTCGGTGAGATCCTCGCGCACGAACAGATTCGACAGGTCGGGGTACCGGCACGCTCGGTTGAGGTGCATCAGTTCCGACCGCCGCACCTTGATCCCGCTCGCCCGCGCCACATAGGTCTGGATCGCGACGTCGGGGACGTGCTCCGCTTTGACGCTGGTAGTCGACTTGACCTCGATCAAGTGGTAGCCGTCCGGTGCGCGCTCCAGGATGTCGACGACCACGTACACGTGGTTGGCGAGGAACGTGGCGCCGTAGATGGCGGGGACGTTCATCGCGAGCGCATGCTTGGTCGCGCGGAGCCGCTCGTTCGCCCGGTCGTGCGGGTAGTCGATCGCCACCCCACCCGGTACCTGCTTGCGCGCGGCGATGTCCACCGCATGCCCCTGCGCGAACCGGAACTTGAGGGCGGGGGACACGTCCAGCTCCTCGGACGCGGGTTCGTGCACCCGCCACCACAGGAGGTTGGGACAGTGCCACCCGTCCATGAACCGGGACTTGGTGAGTTGGTGTGGCATGACACTCCCACGGTCACGCAAGCGCCGTGAAAGGGAAGTGAAGATTGAGTGAACGTAGGCGGTTGGGCGGTTAAGCGGTTAGGCGGTTGTACGCCAGGGGGGACCTAACCGCCCAACCGCCTAACTGCCTACTCGCCCGCACTCCCTCTCAACGATCACCTCCGCCTCCTCCCGCAGCGAGCGGAACCCGCCCTCGGCATGGTGCCACACCTCCACCACGCGCCTGAGGTCGCGGCATGCCTCGCGGCGGTCGCGTCGCGGGATCGCGTCGCGCCAGCGGAGGAACCGCGCGGCGGTGCCAAATGCCCAATCGATCTCGGCCGCCACGGGGATCCCGCGAGGCCAGACGACCAGATCGGCGTTCTGATACCACAGCCAATCCCCGTCGGTAGCCGGCGGGTCGAGTGTGCGGCGCCAGCGGCCCCGCGCCAGGTAGATCGCCGAGCGTGCGAAGGCGTCGGGCACCTGGGCCGCGACCAGTGGGACGAGCGTGTCGGTGACTCTGAGCGCGCCGGGAAGATCCCCGAGCGCAGCGCGATGGAGCCCCTCGATGTGCCGAGCGAGCAAGCGGCCCTCTGGCGCGTCCGATTCGCGAATCGCGCGCAGCCAGCGTTGCCCCCGCACGGCATCGCCCGCTGCGTACGCATCGACGGCGAGCGTCCACGCGGCCCGCGGCCCCACGGAGTCGTGCTCGGCCAGGCCCTCCAGCAGGCGGCGGCCGTCCGCGAGCATCTGCTCGGGCATGGGTGCGATCTCGAGCGCCTGGGGCATCACCCGCCACTGCGCCGCTTGGAGGCGCGATTCGACTAAGCCGTCGAGCGTGGCCACCGAGTCGAACGCCGTGATCGCGTCTTCCACCCGGCCCAGCGCCACGAGGCCCAACCCCTTGGCGCGCAGCACGTCGAGTCGGGCCGCCCTCGGCAAGCTTGGCTGCGCCAGCAGCAGCTCTGCTATGGCCGTCTGACCGTCGGCGACGTCGAACGACAGCGCCCACCGCAACCCGAAATCGACAAACTGTTTCACCGCTGCCGGGTCCTGAGCGCTCCCAGCTATCACTTGGGCCCGAGCCGCAAGCCGGTGTTGCCCCGTGTCGAACCGTTCGGCAAACGCCAACTGGAAGTAGTCGGGCGGAATGAACGCCTCGCGCTCGGTGTTTTGGAGCAGGCGCTCCAGCCACTGCGCCGCCACGTCCCGCTCGCCGAGCCGGATGGCGATCCAGGTGAGCGCCAAGAGTGACGGTCCCATGGTGGAGTCGCGGGCCACCCCTTGTGCCAGCACGCGCCGCGCGCTGTCGAGACCGATCCCTGCAAGCGAGCCGCGCATGAACAGATCGTCGCCGTACACGAGCCACGTGTAGGGGTCGCGCGGGTAGCGCGCCACGATGTCTCGGTACACCCGGAGCCGCTCCGGGCCGAGCGGTGTGAGCCAGGCCTCGAGCAGCATGCGGTCGATCTCGGGCAGGGCGTCGCCCTGTTCCTGTGCCAACCGTGCGAGGTCGGGATCGGTCGGATAGCGCAACCAGCGCCGCGCGTTGATCCAGCGCCACCGTGCCAACGCGACCGACGAGTCGATCGCGAGAGCCGCAGCGTAGAGGGTCTCGGCGCGCTGCCATGCCTGACGCCGGAACGCGTCCTCACCCGCGAGGAACAGATCCACCGCCGGCATGCACTTGTAGTTGAGCGCCGCCGGCTTGAGGGCCCGCAGGATCTCCGATCCGAGCCGGCAGGCCACGCCCTCGAGGTCTGTGACGCGACCGCGAACGGGGGCGGCGCGGAACGGCTCACCACGACGTGAGACGACTTGGACCGTGGCGATCAGGCTGTCACCGAACGTCTCGATGGTTCCTTCGGTGTACGATTCCGCGTTCAACTCGTCGAACGCTTCATTTCGGTCGCCCGCAGGAACAATGTACGGCGTCGTCTGCGCGCCCACGTCGATGATGCCCGGGGTGTAGAGGAGCTGCGCGTAGGTGCGCGCGGCGAGCTGGGCGCCGAGGCTCGGGTCGGCGGTGCCCCGCACCTCGAAGGCGGGGATCGCGATGTCGGCGCGAGCGGTGCCGCCGCGCGGAATCAGCAACGTCCCCCCCAGCAGCGCCGCCAAGCCCACCCCCACCGCCCACATCACCGCGCGCCGCCGATACTTCACGGCCCGCGTGCGCCACAGCGCGTGGCGAAACGCGGCGGCGGTTGGCCAGCGGTCGGCAATCTCCCAGGCGAGCGCACGGCGCAGCGCCGAGGCGAGGGGTCGGGGCACGCCGGACCAGTCTGCCGGGACGTCCGGAGGAAGCACCTCCCAGTGACGTCCCGTGAGCGCCTCGTGCAGCACCATCCCGACGGCGTACAGGTCGGTATGCGCGCCGACGTTCTCGCCGAACGCCTGCTCCGGCGGCATGTAGCCGGGTGTTCCGGTTGCGCCAAGCTCGCCGCGCCTGGCCGCGGTCTGCGGACCCGAGGCCATGGCGATGCCGAAGTCGCCGAGCAGCGCGCGGTGCTCCTTGAGGAAAATGTTGTTGGGCTTGATGTCACGATGCACGATGTCGAGGCGATGAATCGCTTCCAGTGCGTCCAGCAGGTCGCGACCGATCTTCACGGCTTCGCTCGCGGGAAGTGGCCCCCGCCGGAGCCGTTCGCCCAGCGTCTCGCCTTCGACCAGGTCCATGACGTAGAAGGAGAACCCGCCAGCTTCCCCGACCCGATGGATGGGTACGATGTTGGGGTGCTGCAGCTTGGCCAGAGTGCGCGCTTCGCGCAGGAAGCGCTCGGTGGCGTGAGCGGTGGCCAGCTCGGGCCGGATGATCTTGATGGCAACCAGGCGCTCGAGCGCCACCTCGCGCGCGACGAAGACGGTGCCCATACCGCCGGTCGCCACTTCCCGCTCGACCTCGAACTCCGGTAGGAGCGCCTCGCAGACACGGTAGAGGATCGACGGCACTGCGCAACTCCAGGCTCGCGGTCGGGACCGCGATACCTCTATGCTACGGGCCGGAGGAAGCGACCGTCAAGTTGAGCGCTTCCTGGCGATCGTTGGGGGTGGTCACGCGCTCGGTGATCGGCCACGCCAGGTCCCGTCCGGCATGCGCGGGGACCGCGAGCCTTGACACTGGCGCCCCCAGGCCACCTTCTATGAACAACTGAACATCCCGATCGACTCGGTCCGTGATCGTGAGCCGACCACCTCCCACTGGGCAGATCCGGAGCGCCCCAAGGCGGGGCGGCGCGATCCCTGGAGGACACATGCGGGAAACCATCCGCTTCACACTGAACGGCAGACCAGTGACGCTCGACACCGCTGCCGACCGAACGTTGCTGTGGGTGCTGCGCACCGATCTCGACCTCACCGGCACCAAGTACGGGTGCGGGGAGGGCGTGTGCGGATCGTGCACCGTGATTGTCGATGGCCGGATCGTGCGCTCCTGCCAAGCCACCCTCGGGTTCGTGAGCGGCAAAGATGTGACCACGATCGAGGGGCTGGCACCTGATGGCAAGCTGCACCCGGTGCAGGAGGCGTTCGTGGAGCACGGCGGGTACCAGTGCGGCTACTGCACGCCCGGCATGATCATGAGCGTCTACGGCCTGCTGCTCGAGAATCCCCGGGCTTCGCGCGACGAGATCCTCGAGGGCATGGAGCCGAATCTGTGCCGCTGCGGCGCGCATACCCGGATCGTCCGGGCGATCGAGACCGCTGCGGCGCAGATGGGAGGGCGCAATGACTGACGCGACCCGGATGGACCGACGCGAGTTCGTGAAGGTCTTGGGAGGTGGGATCGTCGTGGTCGTGACGCTTCCGCTCGACATGATCCTCGATCCGCGCGTACCGGCGCGCAGCCAGCGCCAGTACCCCACGGACATCAATGCCTATCTCCACATCGCCGAAGACGGGACAATTACGCTCTACTCGGGCAAGGTCGAGATGGGGCAGGGGATCATGACCTCCTTGTCGCAGATGGCGGCTGAAGAGCTGGGCGTCACGCTCGACACGGTCTACATCGTGATGGGCGATACGGAGTCGTGCCCGTGGGACATGGGCACATTCGGGTCCCTCACCACCCGGATGTTCGGACCGGCCGTTCGCACGGCGGCGGCCCAGGCCCGTCTGGTGCTGACCGATCTCGCCGCCGAGCACTTTGGCGTGGAGCGGGACGCCCTGACGGTCGAGAACGGCGTGATCTACGTGCGTGCCGACCGCTCGCGACGCGTGTCCTATGGTGAGTTGGCCAAAGGCAAGCAGCTCACGCATACGGTAGACGAGCGGGCAGTGCTCCGCGCCGCTAAGGACTTCACCGTGGTGGGCGGGTCGCCAAAACGCCTGGACGGGCACGAGAAGGTGACCGGGGCGGCGAAGTACGCCGGCGACATCCGGCTTCCCGGCATGCTGTACGCCCGCATTCTTCGGCCGCCGGCGCACGGCGCCACGCTCACCCGGGTCGACACCAGCGCGGCACGGGCGATGCCCGGCGTCACCGTGGTGAACCAGGACGGCCTGGTGGCCGTGCTCGCGGCCGATCCCGAGACGGCGGGCAAGGCGCTCGGGCTCGTCACGGCCGAGTTCGACGTGCCCGGGCCAACGGTCGACACCGAGAGCATCTTCGACCATCTAGTGAAGGCCGCGCCCGCACCGGCCACTCCCGATGAAGCAGGCGATCTGGCGCTCGGCCGGCGTCGCAGCGCCAAGACGTTCGACGTCACGTACTACAACGGCTACGTGGCGCACGCGCCGATGGAGCCACACACGGCCGTGGCCGAGGTCAAGGACGGCAAGGCCACTGTCTGGTCGTCCACGCAGGCGCCGTTCAGCCAGCAGACCAACATTGCCCGGGAGATCGGGTTCCGCGCCGACGACGTGCGGGTGATCACGCCCTATGTGGGTGGTGGGTTTGGGGGCAAAGTGCCGGGACAGCAGGCCGTCGAGGCGGCACAGCTCGCCAAGATCACCGGCAAGCCGGTCCAGGTGATGTGGACCCGGGCCGAGGAGTTCTTCTACGACACGTTCCGTCCCGCGGCTGTGGTGAAGCTGGTGTCCGGCATTGACGCGGCCGGCAAGCTCCTGCTGTGGGACTACCACGTGTACGGGGCCGGATCGCGCGGCTCGGACGTGTTCTACGACGTGCCCAATCGGACTGTGAAGGTGTACGGCGAATGGCGTGGTGGTCCCGATGGGTACCACCCGTTCGCGGTCGGGGCGTGGCGCGCGCCCGCGGCCAACACCAACCGGTTCGCCGCCGAGCAGCAGATGGACCTGATGGCGGCCGCTGCAGGGATCGACCCGCTGGCGTTCCGTTTGAAGAACACGACGGACGCGCGGATGACGGCGGTGCTGAAGGCGGTGGCTGATGCGTACGGGTGGAAGCCGCGGGTTCCGCCCGGCAAGACCGGGCGTGGCCGCGGCGTCGCATGCGGGATCGACGCGGACACCTACGTCGCACTCGCCGCCGACGTCACCGTGGACCGGGCGACCGGTGCCGTCACGGTAGACCGCGTGGTGTGCGCGCAGGACATGGGCGTGGTGGTCAACCCCGACGGTGCACGGATGCAGATGGAAGGATGCATCGTGATGGGGTTGGGCTACGTGTTCTCCGAGGAGGTCCGCTTCGAGGGCGGCAACGTGCTCGATGCCAACTTCGACACCTACCATCTACCGCGCTTCTCGTGGGTGCCGCGGATCGAGACGGTGTTCGTCAAGAACGACGCGCTGCCGCCAACGGGTGGTGGCGAGCCGGCGATCATCAACATGGGTGCTGTGATCGCGAACGCGGTGTTCGACGCCACCGGCGCGCACATCCGGCGACTGCCCATGACACCCAAGCGGGTACTGGAGGCGCTGCGGAAGGTCTGAGCGCGGGTGCGCTCTCCGGTCAACCGGTACCTTGCGACAGTGAGGAATTGCTCGCAGCTTGACCTGGAGACGGTACCTATCGTCTTCGCGCAGCTGTTGCGGAGGCGCCAATTCACGTTGAGAGGAATCGATCATGGTCGAGGGACTCGAGCGACTCGCGATCTTCGAAGGCCTGACGCGGGACCAGCTGCGCGCGGTCGGGGAGCAGTGTGAGATCATGAGCGTCAAGCGGGGCGAGACGGTCTTCAGGGCCGGTGAATCAGCCCAGTATCTGCTGTTCGTCCGCTCTGGACGGGTCGAGCTTCGGTTTCAGGTGGTGTACGCTGGTGCTACCGATGAGTATCCGCTGGATACCGTCACGGCCAACGGAGCGTGTGGCTGGTCGGCGATGATCCCTCCCCACAAGTACACGCTCACCGCCCATGCGGTGGAGGATTCGGAGCTGCTCCGGATCAAGCAGTCCGACCTGCAGGGTTGCTGTGATACCGATCCCCGGATGGGGTACGTCGTCATGGGGAACATCGCGCGCACCATCGGCGCACGCTACGAGCTCGCCCGCCGAATTCTCGTGGGGGAGATCCAGAACAACCTCAAGCAAAGAGATCCCTTGGCGTAGTGCGGAGAGCCGGAAGGCCATCGCCTCTCGGCTCTCCTGTCACCTCCGCGCACCTTTGGTTGCCGTCGTTCCACTGCGAGCGTGGCGAGTACAGTCCCGTGCCAATGTCGGGACTCCCGTCCGATGGCGCAAAGCAATCTGAGGGACAATCCCGACCCATAGGGGTCGGGTTGGTGCTACTTCACTCTCGAGCGCCGACGCAACCTCCTGGGTGATGCGGAGGGCCTCGTCCAGCGAGAGCTGGCGTTCCTGATCCAGCCGCTCGCGGAGTGACTGGCCCTCCATATTCGGCATCACGTAAAACAGGAGGCCCGCGGCCTCACCCGAGTCGTAGAGCGGCAGGATGTGGGGGTGGGTCAAGCCCGCAGCGATTTTGATCTCGCGCAGGAACCGCTCGGCGCCGATCTCGTGGGAGAGCTGCGGCTTGTAGCACCTTCAATGCCACGTGCCGGTCGTGCCGCTCGTCTTTGGCGAGGTACACGACCGCCATGCCGCCTTCGCCGAGCTGGCGCTCGATCGCATAGCGGCTGCGGAGACCTTCCTCGAGACCAGTCAGGACGTCGGGCATGGGCGCGTAATGTGCCATGGGAGGCGCGCAGGAGGAAGTGCCCGTTGGCCGGACCCGCCTGTCTACTCGTTCAATGTGGCGGGATCGCCGAGGGCGATTCGGCCGCGGCTCAGCCGCACCGCACCACGACGCTCCAGCTCCTTGAGCAAGCGGCTCACCACTTCCCGCGCCGTCCCCAGCTCCGCGGCGATCTCCTCGTGAGTGATTCGGAGCATGGGCGGCGATCCGCCGCGCTCACGGAACCGCGTCACGAGGAACTCGGCCAGCCGCTCATCGACGCGCCGGAACACGATCTCTTCGAGAAGGGCCATGACGTGGGCAAGCCGCGATGTGAAGAGCCCAAATACGAACTCCCGGATGGCAGGGCTCACAGCGACCCAGTGGTGCAGTAAATCGCCCGGAAACACGACCGCTTCGACCGCCTCCTCGACCACCGCCGTTGCCGGATAGCTCCGCCGCCCCAGGATGCTCGCGACCGTGAGGAGACACACTTCACCCGGCGCGACGTGGTAGAGTGTGATCTCCCGCCCTGTCCCGCCGGCCTTGTACACGCGGATCCGTCCGGCGCCGACGAGTGCGAACTGCTCTACGACCTCGCCACCGTGGAACAGGGTGGCTCCCGCCGGGAATCGCTGCCGCACTCCGGCCCGCACCATCTCCTGGCGAATCGGACCTGCCGCGCGGTGGAACGCCCGGAACTGCTCCAGGACTTCTTCCTTCTGCATTCGGCGGCACCTCCGATATCAGTGTCCGCGGAAAACATGCCGCTCTGCGACGGGCGCGTCAAACAAACGGGGCCTCCGAAGGAGGCCCCGTGGAGGGGACGAGCAATCGCCGCAGACTCAGCGGCCGTGCGGAACGGAAATCTGCCCGCGGATTTCACCTCCGGGGTGCTGGTGGGTGTGCACGTTCACGTATGCCATGTTTCCATCGAGCATAGTCACCAGATCGGCCAGGGTCATGCCCGCCAACGGGCCCACCAGGTTGGCGTCGGTGATGGTGCCGGTTGCCAACACGCCTTGGAACCGGCCCGGGAGGAGCTGTGGCGGGGGTCCTGAGGGATAGAGCCAGACCGCTACGGGGCCGTTAGCGCCCGCCGGCGCGATATGGATGTGCGCCATGAGCACGTTCTCGATGTTGGCGACGTTGAGCCGGTAGCGCAGCATCGTGCCGTCATGGGAGAGCTGGAACATCGCGACGCCCCGCCCCTTGCTGTCGGTGCCGGCGTCGGCGCTCGAGAGGACGGCGACGAAGTTGCGCTGGGCGGCTGGCTCACCCATGGCTGCGGCCGGATCGGCGCGGTGTGCGAACACCGCCTCGGTGTCCAGTGCCGGTGCGGCAGTGTCGTGCTCCGCGCAACCGATCAGCAGCGCCGAGGCGAATGCGCCGAGGGCGACTCTGCAACTGGTCCTCATGGTGACCTCCTTGGGAGGGGAACGCGTTGGGGATCTGCCAAAGTCTAGCAGGGAAGGGTGTGCCGTTCCGTGACTTGGTCACGCTCGTGCAACGGTGACTTTGTCACGGGGTTCGAGCCCGACGTCGGTGGTGCCGGCCGGGGGTGGTGTTCGTCGGTCCCGCGGTTGCGAGGTCTGGATACGCGAGGGGCGCCAGGTGCTAGACCCGGCCCCCCTCGGTCGTCGTTGAATCTCTGGGCCGCGCTAGTTCCCGCCCACCTGCTGCCACAGGTATGCGAACTCGAGCGCGCTCATGTAGGCCCGCTGCCGGTTGGTGGTCGCCGCTGCGTGCCCGCCTTCGGTGTTCTCGTAGTAGAACACGTCGTGTCCCTGGTCGGTCATCTTCGCGACCATCTTGCGCGCGTGGCCTGGGTGTACTCGGTCGTCCCGCGTCGAGGTGATGAACAGCACCTGCGGATACGCGCGGTCGGCATGCACGTTGTGGTACGGCGAGTAGCGCCGGATGTACTCCCATTCTTCCGGTACGTCCGGATTGCCGTATTCCGCCATCCACGAAGCACCGGCGAGCAACTTGTTGTAGCGCTTCATATCCAGCAGCGGCACTCGGCACACCACCGCGCCAAACAAGTCCGGTCGCTGGGTGAAGGCCGCGCCCACCAGCAGCCCGCCGTTGCTCCCGCCTCGGATACCGAGCCGAGCCGGCGACGTGATCTGCCGGGCGATGAGATCCTGGGCCACCGCGATGAAGTCGTCGTAGGCGCGCTGCCGGTTCTCCTTGAGCGCCGATTGATGCCATCTCGGCCCGAACTCCCCGCCGCCCCGAAGATTCGCCAGAACGTACACGCCGCCCCGCGACAGCCATGCCGACCCAATGGTCGCCGAGTATGAGGGCTCCATGGAGATCTCGAAGCCGCCGTAGCCGTAGAGCAGGGTGGGGTTGGTGCCGTCGAGCTTCAGGTCCCTCCGGTGCACCACGAAGTACGGGATCTGCGTGCCGTCCTTCGAGGTGGCCTCGAACTGCTGCGCCGTGAATGGATCGGCGTCGAAGAAGGCCGGCAGGCTCTTCACCTGCTTGACCATCGTTGGTCCCCCGGTGTTGGTGGCCACGTAGAGCGAGCTCGGGATCAGGAAGCTCTCGAAGTTGATGAAGTACGTATCGGAGTTCTCATCGGCGCCGCCGAGCCGGATCGTTCCGAACGCCGGCATGTCGACCGGCGTCCGCGTCCACACACCATCCTGAAGCCGGTATTCGTGCAGCGAGCTCCGGACGTTCTCGAGCATCGTGACGAGCAGCAGGTTCTTGGTAGTCCTGACGCCCGAGATGGACGAGCGCTCGTCCGGCGCCACGATCACCGTGAAGTCCTTCGATCCGGCAAGGAACCGATCGACACCGATGCTGAGCAGCGCCCCCTGAGGATACGTATTCCCGCCCACGATCCAATCGGACTTGAGCTGCACCAGGAGCTGCTTCTTGAACACGCCGACCGGCGTGGCGTCGGCCGGGAGGTCGAGCTTCACCATTTCGTTCCCCCGCCGGAGGTGCGTCTCGCTGGTGTAGAACGTCACGGCCCGCGTGACGATCTCGTAGCGGCCTTCGGGAGTGTGCTGGACGCCGCCCCAGATCCCCACGTCGGTCACAGCGCCCTGGAACACGGTCTCTGCCTCGCCGAGTTGCGTGCCGCGGCGCCAGCGCTTGGCGATGCGCGGGTATCCCGATGTGGTCAGCGATCCCTCGCCGAAGTCGGTGCCGACGTAGAGCGTGTTGTCGTCGAGCCACGACACACCGCCCTTGGCCTCGGGCAGGTAGAAGCCCCCCTCCACGAATTGCCGCGTTGCCGCATCGAACTCGCGCACCACGGTGGCGTCCCCGCCGCCCCGGGAAAGGTCGACGACGCACGTGGTGTAGACCGGGTAGAGGCAATTGGCACCCTTCCAGACCCAGTTCTCACCCTCGGCGGCCGAGAGAGCGTCGAGGTCCAGGACCACCTCCCAGGTAGGAGATGGCGACACGTAGTCGGCGAGCGACGTGCGGCGCCAGATGCCCTTCTCGTGGTCGGCGTCCTGCCAGAAGTTGTAGACGTAACTCCCCATGATCGACACGTAGGGGATCCGGTCGGTGGAGTTGAGAATTGCGAGGTTCCGCTCGTAGATGTCTTGGAACGCGGGATGCGCTTCCAGTTTTGCCGCGGTCTCCGCGCTCCGCTCCGTGACCCACTCGAGGGCCTGCGGAGCCTCGACCTCCTCCAACCAGAGATAGGGATCGTCCTGCTGCTGGGCTGCGAGCGGTGTCGCGACCAGGACGGCGACAGCCGATGTCCATAGCATCGAGAGCTTCATGGGCCACGCTCCTGCATTTGCATGTTTGGGGAGAACAGCGGAAGTCTCCCACGGGGGCGCGGCGGGCGCAAGTCGACAGTGTGATCGTCGGGCGGGGGTCATGACGGGCGTGCAGGGCATCCGAACCGCCCGGCCACCGCGTGGTAGCCGGGCGTTAGGTCAGTTGTGGTGGTCACCGAACCCGATGCGTCTTCCGGTGCCTCAACCGGGCGACGCGGCATGACAAGGTTGGCTTACCGCCCCGCTGACAGGGACATCAGGAAGGCGGCCAGGTCGGCGATCTCGCCGGCCTTGAGGACCGGCCAGTCGACAGCCGTGCCGCCCTGTTCGCCCAGGAGCACGTGGTTCCACAGGGCGGCGGTGATCGCGGCCGGTGTGGTAAACCTCGGCATGTCCCGGAACTCACCAGCCCCGCCGGTGCCGCGGCCGTCCAGGGTGTGACACGCGAGGCACCCACGAGTGCGGACCCGCTGCCGTCCCCGTCGTGCGTCACCCGACTGCGTGAAGTACTTCACGGAGTAGAGATATCCGACGAGGTCGGCCATCTCCGTTGGCGTGAGGCTGGGGACCGAGAGCCCTTTGGCTCGCATGGACGCCGTCATGGCGGGTGCCTTGTTCCACATGGCCGCGGCAAACGTGAGGAGACTGCCGCTGACCCCCCGATCTGCCAGATCGGGTGCCGCATGAGCCCCGAGTCCCTCGACGTCGTGGCAGTTGTTGCACGTCTTCTCGACGAACACCTGTCGGCCTTCTCCGGCCAGCCCCGGGAGCACGTACAGGGGCCCGGAGGGCAACCCCTCCTTGTCCGTCTTGATATAGGCGATCAGATCTCGCAACTGGGAGCCGGTGAACCGCGGTCGGGCGACTCCACGGGCCTGCATGGCCTCGCTCATTGCGGGACCGTGATTCCACATCGCGGTTGCGAATTCGATCGGCGCCTGAATCGTACCGGAGATGCTGAGGTTCGGGCCCACCACGCCGCCGACCCCTCCAACTTGGTGACACAGAATGCAGCGATTCTCGTCGAACAGGGCACGGCCGCTGGCCGTGTCGCCCGCGGTATCGAAGTAGTTCAGTGAGAAGAGAAAGGCGATGAGGTCGCCGGTCTCACGTTCCGAGAGGTGGGGCTTGCTGATGCCGAGTTCCCGCATCCGTGTGACCATCGCGGGAAGGTGATTCCACATCGCCGCGGCCAGGTCGTAAAAGGTGCGCGACGTTGGAAAGCTCGCCAGATCAGGTCCCTCGGTGCCGCCGAGTCCGTCGATGGCGTGACACTTGACGCATCCTTCGCTGCCGAATACGCGAGCCCCCGCCATCGCGTTCTGCGTGGGGAGCGGACGTTCTTGTGCCGCCAGCGTCGTCGCGGGGCACGCGAGCACTGGGACGAGGCATGCGGCGCCGATGAGGTACCACTGTGCCAAACGGCGTCGGTCCAACAGGCGCGATCGCATGGTTGAGCCCTCCGTTGCGCGCAGAACGTTGGGTTCTCGCGCTGCAAGCGACTCCTGCCCTTAGCGTCCCGTCGTCCCTTCCCGCCCTCTCGAGGCCAGGGTTCGCAAATAGACTGACAGGTCCCGCATCTCGTCGCCCTCGAAGCGAGGCCATTCCACGTCCGCTGACCGGATCTGGGCATACATCGCGGGGGCATGGTCCCACATGGCCGTTGCGAGTCCGAGGGGAGTGCGCAGCACCTCCGATTGCGACAGATCGGGGCCCGACGCGGACTCTGCTCCAGTCGGGTGACACGCGGCGCAGCCCTTCGTCAGAAACAGCTGCTCGCCGACCTTCAGGTCGCCCGCGGTTTCATAGAATCGCAGATAATAGAGGAAGGCGATCAGATCGGCCAGTTCGGTGCCGCGAAACCGCGGGAAGTTCATGCCGCCGGCCTGCATTGCCGACGCCATCTGGGACGAATGGTTCCACAGCTGGCCGGCGATCTGCGCCACCCGCAGGCGTTCCGTCGCCGCCCGGAGATTCGGGCCGGCAGACGTCCCGCGGCCCTGAGGTCCATGACACCGCGCGCACTGTCTTTGGACGAACAGCCGCCGCCCGTTGTCGGGATCGGGGGGCTGCAGGAATACGATCTCGCGATCGCCGATGCGCGACGCCGAGCGTATGTAGGCCTGGATGTCCGCGATCTCGCGACCCATGAAGTCCAACTGGCCGAATCCCCGTGCCCTCTGCAAGGCCTGCATGTTGGGGCCGGCGTTCCACATGCCCTGGGCGAGCGCGATCGGCGCGACGAACCTGGCGTACCCGTCGAGGGCCGGACCGGACGTCCCGCCGGATCCGCCGACGGCGTGACAGTCCACGCAGCGCTTGTCGCGAAAGGACCGCTCTCCCAGCGTGGGGTCGCCGGGCTCGTCGAACAGCTTCACATAGTAGATGTAGCTGATCAGGTCCGCGAGCTCTGTCTCGGTGAACCTCGGCCATTCGAAGCCGCGGTCACGGACGGTCTCGATCATCTGCGGCGTGTGGTTCCAGAACATGCCGGCGAGTTGCGGGAGACTACGGCCGGCCCCGACCATCGCGAAATCGGGCCCCAGCGTACCGCCATTGCCCCAGATGGCATGGCAGCGAACACACCGCCGCTCGACGAAGAGCCGCCGGCCGGCCACGGGATCGCCCGGATAGATTTGCTCGGACTGGGCCTCGAGGGACGGTACCGCCATGAGGCACAGCACCGCAAACACGGCGGCAGCCCCGACGCGGAGGACCGGTAGGATCCGTTCGGGCGGCATCATGCGTAGCTCTCGGAGTACTTGGCCACCCGGTCAGCGACCTCCTGTACCACTGCGCGACCTTCCTTGATCTCCCAGATCGAGACGATCGGCACGATCTTGGTGGCGATCATGTACAAGAGAATGAAGCCCGAGAAGGTGCCGGCCATGATCGACAGCTCGATCCACGACGGCAGGTAGTGTCCGATGCTCTCGACTTCCCAGCGGGGATTCACGGACGTCGGGACCACGATGTTGTACCGTTCGAGCCACATCCCGATGACCACGGCGATGCCAGCGATCGTGGTGCCGACCGGGGTCCGCGTGGCCTGCCGCGACATCAGGGCGAGGGGAATGACGAAACACCCGAGCACCATCGCCCAGAAGGGAATCGCAAATGTGCCGGTCAGCTTCGCCCAAAACGTGCGCATCTCGCCAGGCTCACCACCGTAGAATGCGGTGAGGTACTCGGCAAACGTGAAGTAGAACCACAGTAGGCTGAGGATGAGCAGCAGACGGCCCAGATAGTCGAAGTGCACGACCTTGAAGTAGTTCTCCAGATGATACACGCGGCGCAGCACCGCCATGGCCACGAGGATGGCGGCGATGCCGGAATAGATGGCCCCCATCACGAAGTACGGCCCGAAGATGGTGCTGTGCCACATCGGCCGCAGTGTCATCGCGAAGATCCACCCGATCACCGTGTGTACCGAGACGGCGATCGGGATCACGACGATGGAAAGGACGCCAATGGCGCGCTCCAGGCGATGACGCTGCACCGGCGTATCGGTGTAGCCGGCCGCCAGGAAACGATAGAAGCGCGGCGCCTTGATGCCGGAGTCGCGAATGATCGCCAGATCCGGTAGCAGCGGGAGGTAGAGGTAGATCGTGCAGGACATGAAATAGAGCCCGATGCTGATTACGTCCCACAGGAGCGGTGACCGCCACTGCGCGTGCAGGAGCACGTTGAGCACGCGATCGGGGCGGCCGAGGTCGATGACCGGCTGGATGGCACCGAACCCGATCACCAGCACCGTGATCAACTCCGCCGAGCGCGTGATAGAGCGCCGCCACTCGGCCTTGCTGACGCGGAGAATCGCGGAGATCAGGGTGCCCGCGTGGCTGATCCCGATGAAGAAGACGAAGCAGATGATGTAGATGCCCCAGTATCCGGGCCGGTTCAGTCCAGTGCGGCCCAGTCCGTAGCGCACCTGCAGGATGTACGAGACGAGGCCCAGGAGGCTGATGGCGCCAAACACGCCCGCCATGACGTAGAATCCCCGCGACGTGTCGACGAGCGGCCGGAGCAGCACCCGCTCGTCCGGGGGGAGGCTTGCCAGTTTCTCCGCTACCTCGCGGCGCATCTCACCTCCTCGCCCTGAGGTAGTAAACCTTCGGCTGGGTTCCGAGATCCTCCATGATGCGCATCGCCCGCGGATCCTCCTTGAGCTCGGCCACGTGGTGCGTCGGGTTGTCGAGGTCGCCGAACACGATCGCCCTCGTGGGACAGATCTCGGCGCACGCGGGCTGGTAGTCCTCCTCGCGCACGTCGCGGTTTTCGGCCCGGGCCTGCTCCCGGGCACGCTGCAGGCGGTGGTGGCAAAACGAACACTTCTCAATGACGCCTTTGGTCCGAGGCGAGACATCCGGGTTCAGGTGCTGACGCTCCGAGTCCGACCACTCCGGCCCGTACCAGTTGAAGTACTTCACGGTGAAGGGACAGGCGTTGGCGCAGTACCTGCAGCCGATGCACCGCGGGTAGATCTGTCCAACGATGCCCTCGGGATCGATGTACGTCGCCCGCACCGGACACACTTTGATGCAGGGAGGGTTGTCGCAATGCATGCAGGGTCGCGGATAGAACTCGAGGTGGGTGTCGGGGAAGTCCCCGACCGTGTGCGCCAGGACGCGCATCCAACTCATGACGCGACCCATCTCGGCCTGGTGTGGGGGGACCGTGGCGATGTTATTCTCGCTCTTGCACGCCACTTCGCACGCCGCACAGCCCGTGCACCGGTCTAGATCGATCACCATGCCCCAACGTGTCATCGTTCCCGATCCCTCACGCCGGCTCGAGGCGCACGAAGGTGGTGGACCAGTTCGGCAGTGCGGTCAGTGCATCGCTTGACCCGTCCAGCAGCTGCAGCGGGTTGGCGAGCTCGCCGTCCGGGTGCCTGAGGCCGTACGGCGCACAGACGTTCTCGGGTGCCGTGCCCGGGAACACCTTGAGGCGCGCACGGTATCGGCCCGACGCGGCGACGACCCATACCATCGTGTCGTCGCCCAGTTTCTGCGCTTCAGCCGTCGCTGGTGCCACCTCGATCCAGGGATCCCAGTGCACCTCCGGGAACAACCCCGGGGTCTCTGCCAGCCAGCGCTCGAGGGCCACGGTGCCCGACGACAGGGTGGAGACGCGGTACGGGAGCAGCCGTAACGGGAACTCGTCTGTCGTTGCAGCAGACGTTTCCGCCACGTCCATATAGAGGGCTCCTCCTCGACCGGCCGCCGCCAGTGTGGCGAGCAGTGGAGCGGGCGTGAGGTCAACGCGGCCGCTCGGGGTGCGCGCCAGCCGCGCGGGGTCGGTCTCGTCCAAGAAGAGGTCCGTCCACCCGCCACGTTGGACCAGCTCGTCCCAGAACGCCTCGAACTCGGTGTGCTCGGGCAGCCACCAGCCGCGTTCTTCCATCTGCCGGTGGTGCTCCAGCTCGAACGCGTCGCCCAGCGTCATGCCGCGCCGCGCCCGGAAGAGCCCACGGGCGCGCGCTTTGAGCAGCAGCTCGACGTTGTCGTAGGGGAGGCTTGCGGCCACGCTGCCCCCCAGTTGGCGAGCCACCGCCAGCATGGCGTCGCCGGCATGTTTGCCGCCGGGGGGCGGTGCCACGAGCGGACGCGCCACGCCCCAGACCGGGTAGGGGTAGGACACGGGGGTCGGCGCGTCCTGCCACCGCTCGAAGGCGAGCAGATCGGGCAGGATCAGGTCGGCGTGGGCCGTCGTCTCGTCGAGAAACGGCGAGAAGCTGACGACGAACGGAATCCGCTCGAGGGCCTCGCGCCACGCGTCCGGACGCGGGGACGACGCCAGCGGGTTGGCGTAATAGAGGAGCAGCGTGTCGATCGTTTCACTGGGGCTGTCGCCCACGGCTGCCGCGAACCGCGATGCTGGGTCTCCACCCCCGAACGGTGCCGGCGTCCGAGCCAGCGATCCCCGTTCGAGCCCCGCTCGGGCCACCGCGTCAATGCGCGGGTCCGGAAGCGGGTCCAGCGGTGGGTCGTTGCCGAAGAGCACGCCACCCTCACGACCGACGTTCCCCATCAGCACGTTGAGGCTGTGGACGGCAAGCCCGGAGAGAAGCCCACTCGGGGCGTGGGTGACCTCGTGGCCGAACACCGCCACCGAATGCTCCGCCTGCGCGAACGCTCGGGCCAGTGCGGTGATCCGCGCGACCGGTACCCCCGTGAGCGCCGAGACCTCCTCGGTGCGGTAGTTGCGCATGACGAGGGACCGGTAGCCCTGCCGACGCTCACCCTCCCTGTCGGTGTAGTCCTCGAATCCCGAGACGTGCCGTTCCACGAAACCGGCGTCGTACAGCTCATCCCGGATTAGGACGTAGGCGATCCCGAGTGCGAGCACCCCGAAGGTGCCAGGGCGAACTCCAACCCAGTCGTTGGCATGAGCAGCTGTCCGCGAGAAGCGTGTATCGATCTGCACGAAGCGGGTGCGTCCGTCGTCCGACCCGTCTGGGCCAGCGAACGCGGCGAACGCTTGCAGCGGTGACCACCAGGACTCGAATAAGGGCGAGCCGAAGGAGAGCACGAACCCCGCACGCTCCAGGTCGAACCCGGGACGGCGCGCGATCCCGTGCATCAGCTCCATGACGGCCGAGGTGCCGTCGTCGTAGTCCTCGGCCACGTAGTGCGGCGATCCGTAGCTCCGCAGAAACTGTCGCCACAGGTCGTGCATGCTCCCGGCGCAGTATCCCGCCATGAGGGCGAGCGCTTCGGGTCGGCCAGTCGCGCGCAGCGATTGAAGACGCTCGCCCAGCTGCCCGAGCGCCTCGTCCCAGCCGATCTCCTCCCACGAATCGGCCCCGCGCTCACCGACACGTCGCAACGGCGACGCGATGCGATCGGGGTGGTAGAGCATCTGAACACCGGCAATACCCCGAGGACAAAGCCCGCCGGCATTCATGGGGTGGAACGGGTTGCCGCCGAGGCGCACCAACCGATCGTCCACAACCCGCCCACGGATTCCACAGCGGGCAGGGCAGATCAAGCAGGCCGAGTTGACGAACTGCTCGGTGCCGGGAGCCCATCCCAGGTCGTCGGGCACCTGGGGAGCCCACACGAGGTCGGACGACCAGCGCAGGCCGACGGACGCAGCGGTCGCTCCCATCGCCCAGAGGAATTCGCGTCGTGTGGGTCTCATCCCGCGCACTCCCTCCTACCGGTGGCAGGCATTGCAGTCGAGCGTCGCGCCCTGCTTCCGATGACAGTCCAGGCAGAAGTCCATGTCGACCTTCACCAACGCGCGGACCGGGGGGCGCTCGGTGTGAGCGATGTCCCCGTGGCACGTCTCGCAGCTGAGCTCCGCGATCGCGACATGACGGCGATGCGTGTAGAAAACGTGGTCGGGCATCCGGAACAGCTTGTTGAACCGCAGCAGGTCGCCGGCCGTGATGAGCTCCGTGACACGCGCAGCCTCGGCCGAGGTGCCCTGTGGGCTGGTGTGGCACATCGAGCACGTCGTCACATCGGGCAGGCCGGAATGCGCGCGCGTCCGGGCATAGGGGTGACAGAATTCGCACCCGAGACCCAAATCCTGCGTGTGTTTCAAGTGGTTGAAGGCCACTGGCTGGGGAACGCGCGAGCTGCCAAGCGCGATCACCGGGAGCACCACGGCCGCGATGAGCGCGATGCCCAAGGCCAACACCAGATATGGCCGCACGCGTCCACGGGTATCTCGGAGCCGCTGTGCGATCACGCCCCTCCCGCGCACCGGCACAGAGCTACGTGCCTTCAGGCTTGCTCAAGGTGCGGAGATACGCGACGATGGCTTTGATCTCGTCCGCCGACAGTTGGCTCTCGTACGCTGGCATCATGCCGCTCTTGCCATTCGTGGTGACTTCAATGAGCGCCTCGTCCGTCCTCGCCTTGTGAAACTCGGCGGTGGTGAAGTCAGGGGGCTTGGGGTTGAGGGCCGCGGCGGCCACACCGTCTCCCGCCCCGGTCTTCCCGTGGCACATAACGCATTTCTGGGCGTACGTCGTGGCGGCGTCCGTTTGAGCGGACACCGGGGCTGATGCCACCAGGGTGAGGACCACCATCACCGCCACGATTCGAGTGACAACCTGCATGAACACCTCCAGGATCGTCGGGCGACGCATATCACGGGCGCCCTGCGCGCCCCAGACCGGTGCCGCGCCCCGCGGCGACCGACTCCACATTGAAGCAGAGGATGTGCCAGGTGCCGGCCGGTCACCCTAACCCATTGTTGTGAAATAGCTTAACCGTCTTCGGCCACGCGACGACCGCCATGGCTTTGGGTATATGCCCCTATGAGATTGTGTATTTGACCCAATCGTGGTTGACAAGAATCTCATTCGGGCGCAAAGATACAGGCAGAAGGCGCCTCTCTCGATGGGGTATCGATCTTGCGTTGCGACCGGTTGAGGATATGACCCACCTCTTTGGTGTCGGTGGTTGGCGGTCCTGCGACAGCCCCGGCCCAATGGGATCAGCCGAAAGGCCGGGAGGCGAGACCGATGCCTGCTCGAGCCAAGATCTTGGTGGTAGACGACGATCGCCTGGTGCTTGGCAGCGTCGCGGCGGCGCTGCGTGACGCGCGCTACCGGGTTTGGACGGCCGATCGCGGCGACGAGGCGGTTCGCATCGCCGTCGAAGTGCAGCCCGACATCGTGGTCACGGACCTCCGGATGCCAGGCATGGACGGGGTTGCCCTCTTGGAACAGGTCGAGCGTGCGGCGGATCGGACACCGCGGATGGTGATCTACAGTGCGACGCCCCCCACCGACTACGTGCGACCCGTGCCGCGCGAGGTGCTGTGGATCGTGAAGGCATCCGGGCACGAACCCCTGCTCGACGCGTTGCAGCGAGGCGAGCGCGGCACGGATCGCGCGCCGTAGGGGCGGGCCGCGGTCATCACACTCATGCCCCTCACAGGCGGGCTCAGCCGGCGCATCCTCGCCTGGTTTCTCGTGCTCTCGCTGGTTCCGCTGTTTCTGTCGAACACCGTTGGCTACCAAGTCACGCGCCGCATCCTCGAGAGCCAGGTGCAGCGCTACCTCACCGCGATCACCGAGGTGGAAGCCCGGTTCGTGGCCACCGAGGTGGAGCGGCACCAACGCAACCTGGACGCAGTGGTCGCGGGGAACGCTGATCTCGCGCAAGCCGTCGCGCAGGCCGGTGCCGAGCGCCGAAACGCGCCCGCTGATCCTCCTACGCCCGAAACTCTGCAGCAGCATCTCGCTCGACTGCTCCCTGGGATCCCGCCGGTCACGGAGCTGTTCGTGTTGGACACACAGGGCATCGTTCTCGCCGCCACGTTGCCCGGCCGCGTTGGCGCCGATTGGTCGGGGACACCCCTTCACCAGGTGGGCCGTCGGGAGCGGTTCTTCAGTGAGGATCTCGAGGCCGTCGGCGGCATAGTGAGCCCGGTCTACCGTCTCGGCACCCCTCTGCGGGACGCCAGCGGTACCGCCGTCGGCGTGCTGGCGGCGAGCATCGGATTCGAAGGGCTGGAGGCGTTTCTGCGCATCTCGCCGCATCTGGCGGGGGACATTCAGACGTTCGTGGTAGACCGCGAGGGGCGACCGCTGTTCGCGTCGCACGCACGCCCGGGACTGGAATATTCGGTGAGGTTGCCGTCGCCGCTGGCGGATATCGGGACGGGGCCCACCGAGCGCTACACCAACTATGAGGGGGTCGATGTGATCGCGGCGTCGGTGCCGGTCCCTGGCCGGTCATGGCGGTACATCGCGGAGGCGCCCGTTTCCAGCGTGTTGGGCCAGCTTCACGGGCTCGCGTTTCTCGCCGCGGTCTTGGAGGCCGGGTTCGCGCTGCTGCTGGTCGCGGTCGTGTGGCTCGTGGCCCGCTCGATCGTGGCGCCTCTGCGCCGCCTCGTGCACGCGGCCGAGCGCCTCCGCGGTGGGGAGTTGGGTGTGGAGGTGCGGATCGACCGACCGGACGAGCTCGGTGAACTGGGGCGCACGTTCAACCAGATGTCGCGCGAACTCCAGGCCTCCACGCAACAGATTCAGGAGCTGCATGATCAGGAGATGCGTCGCGCGGCGCAGCTCGCGTCGGTCGGCGAATTGGCCTCCGGAATCGCGCACGAGATCAAGAACCCGCTCATCGGGGTGACGAGCGGGCTGGGCCTGCTCTCGAAACGCGTGGGTGAGGACCCGGCGGTCCTGAACATCATCGGGCAGATGCATGCGCAGCTGCACCGCATCGAAGCTGCCATACGGGATCTGCTGTCTTATGCGCGACCCAAGGACCCTCGCACGATTCTCACGGATCCAGGCCGGCTGATCGACCGGGTGGTAGGACTCATCCGTGCGCAGGCCGAGGCGGCGGGCGTGCGGGTGGAGACGCGCCTGGCGCCCGAAGTGCCGAAGATCGAGATCGACCCGGACCTCATGACGCAGACGCTTATCAACCTCGCGTTGAACGGCGTTCAGGCCATGAGTCCCGGTGGCGTACTCACCATCTCCGCGGCCAGAGTGGGAGAGAAGGTGCGGATCGGGATCTCCGACACGGGCACCGGTATTCCCAAGGACGAGTTGGAGAAGGTGTTCAAACCGTTCTACACGACCAAGCATGAGGGGACCGGCCTCGGGTTGGCGATCTCCCGCGGGATCATCGACCGGCACGGGGGGACCATGGAGGTCACGAGCGAGCCCGGTCGAGGCTCCACCTTCACCATCGCGTTTGGGATTCCGACACCCCGGGGAGCGACGGCATGACGGCTCGCCCCGTGCTGGCCGTCGTGGACGACGACGAGCTGACCCGCACGTGGCTGACCGAGCATCTCGGGGCTGCGGGCTACACGGTGCACGGCGCGGCGACCGGCCAGGAGGCTCTCGCGCTGGTAGAGCGTGTGGCTCCCGCCCTCATGTTGCTCGACCTCCGGCTTCCCGATGGCGACGGCCTCAAGCTGCTGGAGCGGTTCCGCGAGCTCGATCAGGAGCTCGTGGTAATCATCGTGACGGCCTACGGCGAGATCGAGACGGCGGTGCAGGCCGTGAAGACGGGGGCCTACCATTTTCTGCAGAAGCCGCCGGATCTCGACGACCTCCTGATCACGATCGACAAGGGGCTCGAAGCCCGGCGACTCCGGCAACGGGTCACCGCGCTGGAGGAGCAACACAGTTGGCAGTTTGCCGACGTTCAGGTTGTTGGGCGTTCGGTGGTACTGCGGGGACTCGTCGAGGCAGTGGGGAAGGTGGCACGAGCCGGGCGATCTACGGTGCTGCTGCGCGGCGAGAGCGGTACCGGCAAGGATCTCCTGGCGCGCGCGATCCACGCCCAGAGCGATCGCCGCGATCAGCCGTTTCTCCAGATCAATTGCACGGCGCTGCCGGAGCATCTGGTCGAGTCGGAGCTCTTCGGCCACGAACGCGGCGCGTTCACCGACGCGCGCGAGCGGAAGAAGGGCCTCGCTGAGCTTGCCGACGGCGGAACGCTGTTGCTGGATGAGATCGGGGACATGCCGCTGGCGGCTCAGGCCAAGTTGCTGCAGTTCCTGGAGGACTCGAGGTTCAAGCGGGTGGGGGGAACGAGCGATGTGACGGTGGACGTTCGGGTGATCGCCGCCACGAACCGCGCCCTGGAGACCGCGATGGCCGAGGGGACGTTCCGCAGTGATCTGTTTTACCGACTCAACGTCGTGCCCATCACGATCCCGCCGCTCCGGGACCACCCGGAGGATGTCGCACCGCTGGCCGAGCACTTCGCGCGACAGCTCGCCCGCGACCTCAAGCGAGACCCGCCACGCCTCACGCCGGACGCCATGCGTGTGCTCGAGGGGTACGCGTGGCCAGGCAACGTCCGCGAGCTGCGAAACGTGCTCGAGCGCGCGCTCATTCTCGAAGAGACATTGGAGATCCGGCCGGAGCATCTCCCAGCTGAACTCTCCGCCCACGGGACGGCGACGGATGACGCGGCCGCGTTCGTCACGCTCCCACCCGAGGGGGTGGAGCTCACGAATCTCGAGCTCGGCCTGATTCGCCAGGCCCTGGCCCGGACCGACGGCAACGTCACGCAGGCGGCAAAGCTGCTCGGCCTTACCCGTGACACCCTGCGGTACCGCATGGAAAAACACGGGTTGTAGACGTGCGACGCCGCTTGACGCGGGGTGGTTCCGCTTTCATAGTACATCGCGCGCGCACCGTCCAGCCTGCGCCGAGTCGCGCGGCCTCCGTCCGACGAGGGGAGCATCCATGACGTCCGCGTCATTAAGCCGATCCTGGTGCGTTCCGCCGTTGGCGCTGCTGTGTCTGCTCGCCTGCGGTGAGCAGAGGCCCGCCGACGCTTCTCCGGGCGAGCCGGTGGTGTCGACGGATCAGGACGCGCTCCTCCTCGCCTCGGCGAAGGTCGCGCTTCCCCCGCCGGGCGTCACGTGGGCCGACCTTCCGGATCCCGATTCCGAAGCGGCGGAGCTCCACGAGCGGTACTGCACCGCGTGCCATGCACTCGCCACACCCCAGATTCACTCGGCGGCCGACTGGCCCCGGGTATTCCGCCGCATGTGGCTCAGGATGGAAGGCCTTCCGGGACCCAATCGAGTGCCGATTCCCTCGTCCGCAGAGCGCACGGTGATGCTGCGCTACTTCATCGAGCACGCGATCCGGGTGAGTGATGTGACACTCCCACCAGGACCCGACCGCGCCGTGTACGTGGCCGTGTGCAGCCGCTGCCACGAGCTCGCCGACCCGAGGCAGTATCCGTCCGCCGATTGGCAGGCGGTGGTGGAGCGGATGGACGGGTACCTGGCGACCATGCTGAACCAGCCGCTCACGCCGGAGGAGCAGGCGAAGATCGTAGCCTATTTGGACACCGCGTCCGCCGCGCGGTCGGGAACCTGAGACCGCGAGCCAAAGGACTCCTCAGCGAGGCCCCTACCGACCCACCGGCATGATGCCCAGCAGCTCCGGCGTCTGGAGTCACCCAGCGCCTCCGTCACCGCGCGCTTTTCTTTTTCGGTCGGTGTTGCGATTATGATCGCCGGCCGACTGCCACCGGTCGATGCCCGCTCTCCTCTCTGCCCACGGATGAGTTCGTCATGGTCTGTCGAGTCACTCGCATTCTGGCACCGATTGTTCTCTCTGCCGTCGCAGCATGCGGGCCCGGAGCCACCCCTGAGCCCGCGCCGACCGTCGCTGGCCCACTGCCGGGCGACAACTACGCGATCGTGTACTGGACCGGTGGCACCATTCGCCACCTCGATACGCGGACGGGCCGGGACCGGCCAATCGTGCACGGCGTTGACGAGGTGCTGCTCGGCGAGGCGAGTGCGTTGGGTGATGGGGTTGGGATCGCCTTTCGTCGGGGTGACAGCACGCATGTCGTAGCAATCGACACCGACACCGGAGCGGTGACAGTGGTGCACGACGGATCGGGTGGAGCCATGCACTCGATGGCGTGGTTGCCCGACGGGCGTCGTCTCGGTGTGGGCATTCAGGGTGACGGGAACGATGGCATCAAAGTGGCCGAGGCTGGTACGGTGCGGGACATGGGGTGTCAGGCCGCCAATCGCTTCGCGGCGTGGCGGTCACGCTCGCAGGCGATCGTGCACGACCGCTTGAACTTCTACGCCGTCGGTGCGTCCGACTGCGGGACGCTCATCACCGTGAGCAAGACCGGGAAGATCGAACCGCAGTACGCCCCAAGCGGTACGCGGATGGCCTACTACCAAAATCGGTCCGTGACACGCGCCAACCGACCGCAGCCCGAGATCGTCCCTGAGCTGTGGGTCGCCGACTACGACGGGGGCGCGGTGCGCGTGATCTCCGACTATCAGAGCCGACCCCGCAATAGCCGCTGGTCGCCCGATGGCGAGCACGTCGTGTACGAGGTGGTATCGCGCCGCTGGGCCAACACCACCCATCTGATCACGTATGCGGTACCGACCGACGACTACAGCTACATCGCCGAGGAGAAGGCACTCGGCGTGCCAAACGACTTCAACGCGTGCTGGTCACCCGATGGGCGGCGCATTGCGCACGATCGCACCTACGCGCGCAGCAGCGGCCAGCAGGCCTATGCCACGCGCCAAGTGGTGGTACGGCAGGGCGCCGGCGAGCGGGTCGTGCTCGACGAGGTGATTGGGGAGCCCCAGTCGGCGGTCGTGGCCGCGACGGTACGGTGCCGGTGGGTTGGACCTCGGCACCTGCTCGTATCCACGCGCGACGGCCAGCGGGTGGTGAACGTGGACGAAGGCGAGGTCTACGCCGTTCCCGCCGACCACGTCGCGATCGGGGTGAAGGTGTTCGACCACACCCGGTAGCAGCTCCCGCCCGACCGCTTGACGCGCGCTTGGCGCGGCCCTGGGATCGTGAGCCCAGTCACGGCACCGGAGGTCCCGATGCGTCGCGTCCTATTCCCCTGTGTTGTGATGCTCGCTTGTCCGCTCGGTTCGGCACTGGGACAGGTCGCGAATCTGCAGCCGGGCGAGCGGGTCCGAGTGACCGCACCCGCGTACGACCTTCGTCGCACGCCGGCGACCTTTCGGGCGATGCGGTCCGGTAGTCTGCACCTCGACTTCACTCGAAAGCGTCTGGACCACGGCGGCGTGGTGGTGGATTCTCCTGCCGTCGCGGTGCCGCTCGCCATGGTCTCCAGGCTGGAGGCGCCGGCTGGTAGACGGTCGAACTGGGACAAGGGTGCCCGGGCGGGTGCACTGGTCGGTGGTGGGGTCGGCCTTCTCCTCGGAGTGGCCTATGCGGCCTGTGATGATAGCTGGGTCTGTCCGCAGAGCGGTGGGGAAAAGATCGGTGCTGTCGTCGTGGGAGCGGTGGCTGTCGGTTTTGCCGGAGGTCTCGTCGGCACCATGATCGGTGCGCTGTCGTCGCGCGATGCATGGCGTGACGTCCCACTCGGGAGAGCCCGGGTGGCTGTTCACCCGACGCCGGACGGCTTTGCGCTGGGGGTGGCCTTCAGGTTCTGAAGATGGCCGCTGCCGGCGCAACCGCGAAGCCGGCTATCGCGGCGGAGGGGCCACGCCGAGCCGCTGCTCCACCACAGGGCGCACACCCGTCATGCCAGCCAGCTCGGCCAGGCGGAGTGCTTCCGCGGGCTCGACATTCTTCTTTTCGACGAGCCAGGCACCCCACAGCCCGGACACGCGGTTGCCCGAGCCGCAATGCAGCACCACCGGACCGCTGCCGTTTCCAAGCACGGAGTCGAGCCGGGCCACCTGCTGGTCGGTAATCGTAGACACGGGGTTTGGCATCGGGATGCTCACGAACGTCATGCCGAGCGATTCGACCTTGGCCCGCTCGTCCCAGTCGATCTCGCCGTCCGCCCGCGTGGTGACGACGGTCGTGTAGCCCTGTGCGGCCAGCTGCTCCAGTGCCGCGTCCGACGGTTGGCTGCCGAACAGCACGTCGCCAGCCACGGCGCAGTTGCGCATTCCCTCCACTTGGCAGGCGGTTGGGTCGGGTGTCACCGCATCGGCGGCGCGCTCCCCGCAGCCCACGAAGACGGCGAGCAGCATAATGCCGCAGAGTCGTTTCATGATCGAGAGTTTCCCGTTATTGGAATGGTCATGGTACAAGATACCCATGATACTCGGGTGCGTGCCTTGGAGACGCCCCGAGGCATGCGCCTCACACCGCACGGCGCCCCTCGTGTGTTGATGCGTGCCGACCCTCCAACGCATCTTTCCAGTATCCACCCATCCGGGAATGGTCCCATCATGACCGCTATTTCACTGATGACGCACGTTACTCTGACGATCCGGGATTGGCCCACATGACTTGCGCCCGACATTCCTTCGCGTTGCTTGCAGGCGTTCTACTCCCGCTCACCAGTCTCGAGGCCTCCGCGCAGGCACGTCCAGTGTCGGAAGGTGACACCGTCCCCACCGCCCAAGCAGTGGTCCACGCCTTGTACGATCTCGTGACGTTCGAGGCAGGGACCACGCCCGACTGGGACGCCGTCCGATCGTTGTTCCTGCCCCAGGCGGTGATCGTCTTACGCACGAGTCGGACGGCCACCACCGTGTTCACGGTGGACGGTTTCGTAGACGACTTCGTGCAATTCATTGAGCGGGCCAACGTGGAACAGGCTGGATTCGTCGAGAACATCCTCCGGACGCACACGATGGTGTTCAAGGACATGGCCCATGTGCTGGTGCTCTACGAGGCCAGCATTCCAGGGTCGGGCAGGCCGCCCCAGCAAGGCGTCGACAGCTTTCAGCTGATCCGGCAGGACGGGCGGTGGCGGATTGCCGCGGTGCTGAACGATATCCCGGACCAGGCCCACCCGGTCCCGGCGGCACTGCGGCCATGACGGCGTTCCGGGCTAGCGGTGCGCGGCTGCTCGTGGCCGCGGTCCTCTCGGCGGTCGCGGCGACAGACGCTGCCATCGCGCAGAACCCGTGCTGTGAACTCGCGGGCCGCGACACTGCCGACCGCTTCCGCGTGGGAGCGATCGCGGACCGCCGCTTCACGCACGCGGAATTGTGGGTGGCCCTGGCGCCATATCTCGATCGGGCCGGCGTGAGCGTCACCACGGTAGGTCATTCGGTGCAGGGCCGGGCCATCCGGGCGGTGACGTTCGGCTCCGGTCCCGTGCGGGTCCTGTTGTGGTCGCAGATGCATGGCGACGAGTCGACCGCGACGATGGCGCTCGCCGACGTGATCCGGGCCTTCGCCGAGGGGGGCGCGGATCCGCTGCGGTCGCTCATCGACGAGCGCCTCACGGTCACAATGATCCCGATGCTGAACCCGGACGGGGCGGAGCGGTTTCAGCGGTACAACGCGGCTGGCGTGGACATCAACCGCGACGCGCGTCGGTTGGCGACGCCCGAGGCTGCGGCCCTCAAGGCCGTGCGTGACAGCCTGGAACCGGCGTTCGGGTTCAACCTGCACGATCAGGGGGCACGGACCGCGGCGGGACCGGGCGGGCTTCAAGTGGCCATAGCGCTGCTCGCCCCAGCAGCGGATTCGGCTCGCACATACGGTCCCGTGCGCAGCCGCGCGCGGCAGCTCGCAGCCCAGCTGGCCGTGGGCCTTCACCAACGCATTCCGGGTCGCGTCGCCAAGTACGACGACACGTTCACCCCGCGGGCGTTCGGGGACCTGATCCAGCAATGGGGCACGAGCACCGTGCTCATCGAGAGCGGCGCCCTGCCGGACGACCCCGAGAAGCAGGAGCTCCGCCGGCTCAACGTGGCGCTGTTGCTGTCGGCGCTCGAGGCGATCGCCACCGAGCGCTATGTGGAGGCCGACCCCGAAACGTACGAGCAGCTCCCGGTCAATCACCGGGTGGCCAACGATCTCCTCCTTCTCGGTGGTCAAGTCGTGCTGCCCGACGGAAGCGCGCTTCCGGTGGATCTGGCCCTCAGCTACGACGATCCCGTGGCACAGCGCGGACTGCTGATCGGTGACATTGGCGATCTCCACGAGGTCCAGGCGATGGACACCCTCGACGTGCGCGGGTTGTATTTGCACGTGGCCACGCCCTCGACGCTCGATCCGCGCAACTGGTGGCTCGTGCGCGGGGAGCCGATCGCGGTGGTCGTCCGTCGCGGCGGCGATCCGCAGTCCCAGGTGGTGCGCCGCATTCCCGAGCCGTAACGCCGGCTCGGTCGCTACAGTGTGAGCGGTCCGGGGTCGATCGTACGGGGGTCGCTCCCGGCCGAGAACCGGGTTGCGGCGGCCGCGCCCAGCAACGTCGTCTTGCCATCCTCGACGAGCAGGGCGGTGCCTTCGGGTAGCGCGAGCACGGGAACGGTGGGGTTCGCGGTCACGAACTCCAACAGGCGCTCCGACCGTGTTTCTCCTCCGTGGTTCGGCAGGCGCGCGTCCGTAAAGTGCGGGTTGATCTGAAACGGCACCAGGTCGAGGGCGGCGAAGCTGCTCGGCTCCACGATGGGCATGTCGTTGGTGGTCTTGATGGTGGGGCAGGCAACGTTGGTCCCCGCGCTCCACCCTACGTAGGGTACCCCGCCCAGCACCCGGTCACGGATTGGCTCGATGAGCGACAGCTCCTGGAGTTGGGTCAGCAACTGGAAGGTGTTGCCGCCGCCCACCGCGATCGCTTCGGCCACCTCGACCGCCCGCCGCGGATCGAGCTCCCGATGGATGGCCCGCACTTTGATGCCGAGGGCGCGGAACCGATCGGCCACCCGGTCGGCAAATGCATCGAACGGAAACCGCACGGCCGCGTACGGTACGAACAGCAGCTCCTGGACCCGTGTGCCGAAGAACCGGCGCAGCATCTCCTCCGCGTGCTCGAGGAACCCCAATCCGTGGTTCGTCGAGTTGCTCAGGAGCAGCAGCCGCATCGTCGGTCTCCGCGATGACCCGTCGCTCCCTCTCCGTGCCTACCAGGGGTACGTCGGTGGGTTGAGGTGCTCCACTAGATAGTCGATGCGCAGCTCGCTCAGATGTCGGCCGGCGGCGCCACGCACCCCGTGCCGATTCTCGGGATACAACATGAGATCGAAGCGCTTGCCGGCGTCGATGAGCGCGTTGATGAGTTGGATCGTATTGCCGGGATGGACGTTGTTGTCCACACTCCCGTGGGTGAGCAGCAGCTTGCCCTTGAGATTTGCGGCATATGGCAGCGGGGAGCCGAGGTCGTACCCTTCCTTGTTTTCCTGCGGCGTGCGCATGTAGCGCTCGGTGTAGATCGTGTCGTAGTTCCGCCAGTCGGTGACGGGTGCGTGCGCCACGCCAACGTGAAACAGGTCCGGCTCCTTGAGCAACGCCAGCACCGTCATGTATCCGCCGTACGATCCGCCGTACGTTCCGACGCGGGTAGCGTCGATGTAGGGTCGCTTGCTGATCTGTTTCAGCGCCGCCACCTGATCGTCCAAATCGACCTGTCCGAGCTTGAGATATGTCTCGGCCTCGAACGCCTTGCCACGGTTCCTGAGGCCCCGATTGTCGACCCGCCATACCACGAACCCGAGTTGTGCGAGCCGCTGGTCGTTGCTCTCGTGATAGAACTGGTTGCTGACCGCCTTGGAGTGGGGTCCGCCGTAGACGGGAATCACGAGCGGGTACGCGACGGCGGGGTTGTATCCAGCAGGCTTGTAGAGCATGCCGTGCAATTTGGTCACACCATCGGCCGCCGTCACGACCACCAACTCGGGCGGCTCGAGGCCAAGCGAGTCGAGCCTGGCCGTGTCGGTGCTCATGAGGTTCCGGATGAGTGTGCCGTCGGTGCGGTGCAGATTGGCGGTAGACGGCGTGGTGAAAGAGGAGTACGAGTCCACGTAGTACCGCGCTGCGGGATCCATGCTGATGCGATGGGTGCCGGGCGCTGTGGTGAGACGCTGGAGTGACGAGCCGTCCAGCCCTACCCGGAAGAAACGGGTCTCCAGTCCGGTCGTGTCGTTACCGGTGAAGTACACCCACCGTTCGTCCCGGTCGATGCCCGTGACGCTGGACACGGGCCACGACCCGTTGGTGAGCTGCGCGAGCTGGGTCCCGTCGAGCGCGTACAGGTACAGATGGCGCCAGCCGCTGCGCTCGGAGCTCCAGAGAAACCGTTTGCCGTCCTTGAGCAGCGTGCAATCGTCATGGACGTTGACGAATGCCGGCTCTCGCTCCGTCAGGATGGTGCGGGTCTGGCCGGTCCGGACGTCGGCCGCGAGCAACTCGAGCACGCTCTGGTGGCGGTTCAGACGCTGCAGCAGCACCTCGTTGCCGTCGGGCAGCCAGATGGGCCTGACGATGTAGTTGTCGGGCGTGCTGTTGGTCTCGATTTCGACCGTCTCCCCCGACGCGATGTCGACGATCCGAAGCACGACGGTGGGATTCGGCTCTCCGGCCTTGGGATAGCTCTGCAGCTCCAACTCCGCTTCGGCGGCGAGGTCGTGCACGATGGGGTACTTGTGCACCTCGCCTTCGTCGGAACGGTAGTAGGCGAGCCTCGTCCCGTCAGGAGAGAACCAGTAGGCGTCTCGCTGGTTGAACTCCTCGGGATAGACCCAGTTGGGCCTGCCGTTGAAGGTGTCGAGGTTCCCGTCCGCCGTGAGGCGCTTCTCGTCGCCGGTGAGCGTGTTGGTCACGTAGAGGTCGAAGTCTCTGACGAAGGCAAACTGCGCGTAGTCCGGCGAATACGTGCCGTTCCACAGCTGGCTCCCCGCCATGCCGCGCATCAGGTCCTGCGTGTACGGCTGCGGCTCGATCTCGGGTCGGTGCAATTGTCGCAGCCGTCGCGTCTCGAAGACGTAATGGAAATGCTTCTTCTCGGTCGTGAACGTCAAAGCGCGCCCGTCCTGCACGAACTCGAAGGTGGTGAACGGCAGTCCGGTGACCGACGAGCCCGTCAGCTGGGCGTATTGTGTCCTGATGGCATCAGCCGTGGCGCGATCGAACAGCGGGGACTCGCGCCCCGTTCCCGCATCGACCCGGAAGAACTGCAGTCCGCGCTCGGCGTCGCGGCGGCTCGTGTAGTAGCCGCGGCCGTCCGGCAGCCAGCGCACCATTGGGGTCCCGGTCGTCGCCGCGAGCCGAGTGCTCCCCATCAGTTCATAGAGCTCGCGACCACGCGCCTGCGCGCCGAGGTCCTGGCTTGGGATCACCGACAACACGCCGATGGCCGCGACTGCGCTCACGCCTATCCGCATCATCTCCGGGCTCCGCTTTGGTAGTAGAAACGGTACGAATGATAACCAATGGGTCCGGAGTGTTAGCTAGGTCACAGCCGGGGTCGTCACCCTGGAGCTACGCTCGCAGGATGACGACCGCCCTCTGGCACCGCCTGCGACGGCACCGAGTCGCGTTCGTTGGCCTCCTCATGGTGGGGCTCGTCGGGTGCGCGGTGTCCGACTCGCCCCACGCCATTCGCGTGACGATTCCGGACGGCCCGGTCGAAGCGGTCGCCGAATCGCTCGCAGCACACGGCATCGTCGGGTCAGCGGAATCGTTCGCCCGTTTCGCGCGGATGGGTCGCAAGAACCTCGGGATCAAGCCGGGGGTGTATCCGCTGGTCCCGGGGACACCCATGGGTAAGGTGCTCGCCGTTCTCCGGCGCGGCCGGCCGCCGGAGCTGCGTCTGGAGGTGCGGAGCGGCATCTGGATTGCCGAGCTGGCTCCCCTCGTGGAGCAGACGATGGGGGTGCCAGCCGACAGCTTTCGCCGGGCGACCGGAGATTCGAGCCTTCGGACGCGTGTGGCTGCCACGAGCGAGAGTGTGGAGGGATATCTCTACCCGGCCACGTACTACATCCCGGTTGGCGCGAGTGCGGAGCAGATCGTGCGCCAGATGGTCGACACGTTCGAGGCGCGGTGGCGCCCAGCCTGGAACGCGCGCGCGGAGTCACTCGGGTTCACGCGCCACGAGATCGTCGTCCTCGCATCGATCATCGAAGGGGAGGACCCGCACCATGCCGACCTCGGGTACGTCTCGTCGGTGTATCACAACCGCCTCGCCGACGATCGGCGGCTCCAGGCCGATCCGACCGTCGTGTACGCCCTTGGCGAGCGGCGGCGCCTGTACAACAAGGACTATGGGTTCGCGTCGCCACTCAACACGTACCGCGTCGCCGGCCTGCCGCCGTCGCCCATTGGCCAGGCGTCGCTGGCGAGCCTCGAGGCTGCTCTCTATCCGCTTCCATCGGACTACCTGTACTTCGTCGCGCGCCGCGACGGCCGGCACGTGTTCTCCCGCACCTACGGCGAGCACTTGGCCACAATCCGCGCCGTGCGGCGCCGAGGGGGAATCCGCGCGCCGGATGAGTGATCGGGGCTACGTCCCGACCCCACGTCGCCACTGCCGAGAAGACACATGAAGTGAGGTGCCATAAAGCGGCTATGGGATTGGGCTTAACGGCTGTTGCCAGACTGCGCGACCCAACCAGCGCCAGCGCCGATCGGGGGTTGGTGTGACCTGGATCATCGTTGCGTTTGGTCCCAAGCCCCAGGCTAGGCGCATCCTGAGAACGGCACGAGTGTGATCCTGAGTGGACGCGGGGTGCAGGGCGTCCCGCCGGTTCTCCTGTACTCCAATACTCCAACGGAGTGGACCTTATGCAGCTCGTCCAAGCGTTCGTTCCCACCGAGTGGCGTGGCGCCGCGGAGGTCCTCACGGCACCGCTCGCGTGGATCCCGGGCTGGCACGCGGCGATGATGAATTTCACCTGGTATGGTGACACCGTTGCCGAGGTGGCACTCAAGCGCATCGTGATCCTCCTGCCGATGCTGCTGCTCCTCTCGGGGGTCTGGATTACGATGGCATCACTCTACACGATCCCGTTCCGCTCCAACCGCGGTCGGTTCGTCACGGCCATGCTCGTGGCGTGGTGGGACGCGGGACGCACCGCCTGGTTCTACTGGGCGGGGATCGTGCGGTTGGCGGTGGTGCTGGTGGGCTGGGTGTGGGGGCTGTTGCGTTTGGGGTTCGGCATTGCCGTCGCGGCCGTGAAGGCGGCGTTCCAGAGCCCACTCAGGCTGCTCGATTGGACGTCACGCAACTACTTCAAGCCGGGCGTGCCGTGGCTCGCGTTCCTCGCGTTGCTGCTGTGGTCAGCCGTCGAGGCCGTGATCTTCATGTATACGCTCCAGCCGACGCTGACGGAGGTGTTGGCGGGGATCACCGGGTTCGAGCCCGATCCGCGGCTCGTTGCGCCGCTGCTCTGGATCTTCCTGTTCTTCCTGGTGCTGGGGAGCTTCGCGTGCATTCATGCCTTGGCCGCCGCCGTTCGGGCCAAGGATATCGCGCAGATCATCCAGATGTCGGCCGTCGAGCTGTTCGTGATGTTCTTCGAGGTCATCTTCCTGTATCGGGAGCTGATCGACGCCATCACCCCGTGGATCGCGCAGACCACGAGCGAGCAGGTGCAGCTCGGCCTGGTCTCGACGCTCGCGCTGGCATCGTTCGGGTGGGTCGGCGTTCGCGGCATGACCTGGTTCCTGTTCGGCCGCTACGGCACGCCGGCGCTGGTCGCCGTGCTCGCGCGCGAAACGATCAGTCAGGAAGGCATCACCACCGGGTTCCAGTCGCCGCAGCCGGATTTCTGGAAGGGGCCGATCCTGGCGCTCAAGAACGAGACCGAGTGGTTCAGGCGCGAGGCGCGGCAGGTGTTCGAGCTGCTCTCGCTTCCGGTGCTGCAGATGGTCGCTGCGGCGGTCAATTTCGCGGTCGTGGCGGTCGGATCGCGTCCCATGTTCGCGCTCCCGTTCCGCAACCTGGACGAGATCCTGGCCAAGACGCCCAGCATGGCGGGGATGAAGCCGTCGAACAAGGTCCCGCCGCCGCGAACGCAGCCGGCGCACGAAGCCGGAGGCGCATGATGCGGCGCCCCGCAGTCGTCTCCATCGCTGCCGGCCTGGCGGTACTTCTCGCGACCGCGTGCCTGCCAGAAGAGGGCGCCCGGCCGGCCCGGTCCAGCATGGTCATTGGGATCGACGTGAGCGGCTCGTTTCGGGCCGGAGGCAAGTACGAGGACGCAATCGATTTCGCCGCCCACTATCTGTATGGGCACTTGAACGGTCTCGGTGAGTTGCGGGTACCGTCGGCGGTGTTCGTGGGCTCGGTGGGTGGGGCGCGGGTCGGCGAGCCCAAGTCGTTCCAGCCGATCCACGCGTTCCAGAACAAGACCGTGGCGGAGATCCGCACGCAGCTGCGGGAGTTCTTTCCGCCCGAAGATGCCTTCACTGATTTCAACGCGTTCTTCGGACGCGTGGCCACGCTGATCAAGCGACAGGGACTGGTGCTGGCGCCGCTCAACGTGGTGATCTTCAGTGACGGGATTCCCGATCACACGCGGCGGGCATCGGCCGACACGACCAGCGCGTACGCCATGATCGATCTGAAGCCGCTGGAGTATCTGTCGCGCAGCGTCACCGTGCGGCTGCTCTACAGCTCGCCCACCGCGTCCGTTGCATGGGAGCGCGAGATTGAGCGCCAGCGGGTACGAATGTGGACCGTCGACGATCAGGTCATGACCGGATGGCGGGAGCAGACCGAGCCGGGCATGGACGTGGAGTCCCAGCGGCATCTCTGGAACTGGATCAGCGAGAACGTCGACTTCCGCGTGAGAAGCCGGCGGCTCTGATCCCGGTGCAGGCCAGCCGCCCGTGAGGGTGCACCGGCCACGCCCACCGTCTCGCGACGAGTGGGCGTGGCCGGTCGGGCGTGTGGCGTGCTAGAGTAGGTGCCGGCTACCGGCCCGACGCCGGGGATCCCATGCTCTGGTGCGCGTGAAGCACCTTCCAGCCGCTGTCCGTACGCACCAACACCTCCGTCCACGCTACCGGCACGGCCTCCGACGTATCGCCGGCCACGATCGTGGCCACTCGTCCCGCCAGTGTCAGCGCCACCACGTCGCGGGAAATGACCGACACCTTGGCAGGGTGCCAGCTCGCCGTCTGCCCGTCAATCGCCGCGTAGCTGTCTCGCACCTGCTGGACGAACATGGGGTAGGGAACGACCTCGGTTCCTATGATCACTCCGGCATCGCCGTCGAAGAACGCGATCACGGCGTCCGCATCCACGGCTTTGGCAGCATTGAACAGATCGCGCTGCACGCCCATCAGCGTGTCGATGAGCGCAAGCTGCTGCTCCTCGGTGAGTTCCCGTTCGACGGGCTGGCAGGCAGCGAGCGCACCGGCGAGCGCGAGTACCGCGAGCGTGATCCGGGTCATGACTGGTTCCTCCGAATGTCGTGTGTTGGAAAAGTACGCTGGCGCAACCGCGCCGGGGAAGACCTCATGTGGGCCCGACGTTGACCCGGCCGGGTTCGCTGCGTAGCCTACGTGGCTACGGCACTTCAGGGGGTCATTATCATGCCACGGATCGTCTTCGCCTCTCTTGCAGCCGCGGCGCTCGCCTTGGCGCCGGCACCACTGCAGGGGCAAACCGGCTACGAGCTGTACACGCTCCCCAACGGCCTCCGCGTCATCCTCGCGGAAGACCACTCGGCGGCGGTCGTGGCGGTGAGCGTCTGGTACAACGTCGGCAGCGCCAACGAGCGAATGGGTCGGTCAGGATTCGCCCACCTGTTCGAGCACATGATGTTCCAAGGTTCGGCGAACGTCGGCAAGGGTGAGCATATGCAGCTCATCGAGCGGGCCGGCGGGGACATGAACGGCACCACCAACGAGGACCGTACCAGCTATTTCGAGACGGTCCCGTCCAACCGGATGAACCTCGCGCTGTGGCTCGAGGCCGACCGGATGCGCTCGCTTGCGGTCACGGACGAGAACTTCGAGAACCAGCGCGAAACGGTGAAGGAAGAGCGGCGGTTGGGCGTGGACAACCAGCCGTACGCAAAGGCGTTCACCGACGGTTTGACACAGCCGTTCGACTCCACGAGCTGCTTTGGGTATGCGCACACGGTGATCGGGTCGATGGAAGACCTCGGTGCCGCCAAGACCGAGGACGTGCAGCAGTTCTTCGATCTGTACTACGCCGCCAACAACGCCACGCTCGTCGTATCGGGCGATTTCCAGCCCGCGTCGGCCAGACGGCTCATCGAGCAGTACTTCGGGGACATTCCCCGCGGGAACGACCCCGAGCCCGTTTCCTGTGCGCTCACCTACGGCACGTTCGGCAAGACGGCCGTCGTCGAGGATCAGCTGGCGAACCTGCCAGCCGTCATCGTCATGTATCCGATTCCGTCGCACCGCGCGGCCGACACCAGGCCACTCGCTCTGCTCGGTACGATCCTGGGGGGTGGTGAGAGCTCGCGTCTCAATGTGTCCATGGTGCGTGAGGCGAAGACGGCCCTGCAAGCCGGGGCAGGGACGCAGTCCCGTCGTAGCAACGGATTGCTCCTCACCTTCGCGATCGCCAATCAGGGAGCGGATCCCGACACGCTCGAATCCCAGCTCCGGGCCGAAGTCGCCAAGCTCGCCGAGCAAGGGGTGACCGAAGAGGAGCTCCGCAAGGCCAAGAACAACTACCGGAGCGGTCAGGTCTTCTCGCGGCAGACCGCCTTCGGCATGGCGGAAGCGCTGCAGCACTACGCCCATTTCCACGATGCGATCGACGAGATCGACACCGATCTGAACGGTTACATGGCGGTCACGCTCGACGACATCAAGCGGGTGGCCCACACGTATTTGACCAGAGAGAACAGCCACACGATCGTCGTCGTCCCGCAGCCAAAGGGAGGTGACCGATGAGGTCCCGTTTGCCGAACGCATTCCGATTGGCGGGGCTCACGCTCCTTCTGGCGGCCGCCGCGATCCTGGGGCCGCCCGTGGCACACGCACAGTTCCCAACCGAGCCGCCGCCAGGCGGCGAGCTCCGGCCGTTACCGTTTCCCGAGGTGCAGCAGGTCAAGCTCCGGAACGGGCTCACGCTACTCGTCGTGGAGAACCGCCGTCTGCCGATCCTGAGTATCCGGCTCAGCATGCGGGCCGGCAGTCGCGAGGATCCCAAGGGTATGGAAGGGCTCGCTTCCATGGTGGGCGAGCTCATGACCAAGGGTACGCCACGCCGCACGGCGGACCAGGTCGCGGCCGAGATCGAGGGCGTTGGAGGGAGTCTCTCGGCAGCGGCGGGTGCCGACTTCTTCTCCGTGTTCACCACCGTGCTGAGCGAAAACGCCGAGATGGCGTTTGACCTGATGAGCGATGTGCTGCTCAACGCCACCTATCCCGAGGACGAGCTGGAGCTGGCGCGGACGCGGACGCTCTCGGCGCTCCAGGTCGAGAAATCCAGTCCGGGCTCCCTTGCAGGACGGTATTTCCAGCAGGCCCTTTACGGCGACCATCCCTACGGCCGCCAGCCCACAGAGGAGTCGACCAAGGACCTCACCCGCGAGGCGGTCCGCAACTGGGCCGGTGCTCACCTCGGGCCCGAGGGGTCGCTGCTCGTGCTGGCCGGTGACATCACGCTGGCTGATGGGAGGCGCCTGGCGGAGCAGTACCTGGGTAACTGGCGCGGCAAGGCACCGACCGTGCGCTATGCGTCGCCGCCACCACCCCGCCCAACGGCAATCACGCTCGTGCACCGTCCCGGATCGTCGCAGTCCAACATTCTAGTCGGGAACCTCGCCACTCGTCCCATTGGCGACGGCACGTACTACGCCGTCGAGGTGGCGAACAAGGTGCTCGGCGGGGGCGTGGACGCTCGCCTGTTCATGATCCTCCGTGAACAGAAGAGTTGGACCTACGGCGCCTACTCGGGCGTTCCGACGCGGAAGGACGGAGGGTACTTCCAGGCCAGCGCCGAAGTGAGAACGACGGTCACCGATAGCGCGCTGGTGGAGCTGATGGGTCAGATCCGCCGCATCCGGACCGAGGCCATTCCCGACTCCGAGATGGCGGCGGCGAAGGGGTATCTCGTGGGATCGTATCCGCTCGACATTCAGACACCGCAACAGATCGCGAGTCAGGTCGCGAGCGCGATCCTCCTCGATCGCGGCATCGATTTCGTGCGCACCTACGGGCAGAAAGTGGATGCTGTGACCCCAACCCAGGCCATGGCGGCTGCGCGACGGGTCTTCCGGCCTGACTCGGCCGTGGTCGTGGTGGTCGGTGACGGCCAGGCCTTGTACGACAAGTTGCGCGCCATCGCCCCGGTCACGGTCATCGACGTCGAGGGCAAGCCGCTCGCGGCGGAGAACCTCACGCCCAAGGCGACCGCGCTCGCGTTGAATCTCGACCAGGTGGTTTCGCGCCGCGATTCGTTCGCCATGGTGGTCCAGGGAAACGCGATGGGGAGCGTCGTGACTGAGACGGTGCGGGACGGAGATGACGTGATCATCAGCGAGCTCGTGTCGCTGGCTGTCATGGGGATGCGACAGGAGTCACGGGCCACCCTCGCGGTGGGCCCGATCGTCATGAAGACGGTCGATCAGACCATGGACCTCCGCGGCCAGAAGGCGGAGACCCACCTAGTGTATGCCGGCGGCCGAGTCTCCGGCACGGCGCAGACGCCGCAGCCCACCGGTGAGATCGAAACGGCGGAGATCGACACGGAGGTGCTGGCCGGGGTGCTGGACGACAACGTCGTGCAGGGCTTGCTCCCCGCGTTCCCGCTCGCCGAGGGAGCGGAGTTCACGGTCAACGTGTTCCGCGGCGGCGAAGGCTCGGTGGCGCCGCTCACGTTCAAAGTGGCCGCGGTCGAGGACGTGACGGTTCCGGCAGGGACGTTCTCGGTGTTCAGGATCGAGATGACGGGTGGCCAACAGCCCGCGACGTTCTACGTCACCCGAGACACGCCACGCCGAGTGGTCAAGATGGTTCCGGCGGGACAGCCGGTGAGCTTGGAACTGGTGAAGTAGGCCACCATCGCTGGCGCTGGGGTGGGGCGCCGGGCACGGCTCGGCGCCCCACCGCGTTTATCCCCGTGTCGGGAGCACCCTCCCGCCCGGGCCGCCCGGGGGTCATCTTTGCACCCTTGCATCGATTCCCGCGGAAGATCTCGGAGGATCGCTCACCATGTGCACGCTCGACCGGTCGACCCGCAACACGAATACCGTATGCCGCCTGATGAAAAACCGACTTTACGACGGAAATACGCTGGACGAGGTCTGGCCTACGGAACGCAAGCTCGAGCGGAGTTGGGTGGTGGCGGAGCCCGCCGCGGAGGCGAATGGGGGGATACGATGACTCGGCGTCGGTGGTCCGGTCGCGGCACCGTTGGCACCAGCGGGCAAGAGGAGGCACGAATGAATGATCGAGCGGAACAAGTGTTCACGGCACCGGTGTTTCTCGCCACTGCGGTGTTGCTGTTTTGCGTCGCGATCGTCGAGAAGGCGCTCAACCTGCTGGGTGCGAGTATCCCCTTCATCGATGTGTTTCCGCGGCAGCTCCTCGATTGGGCGGTGGTACTGCTGATCCTCGATATCGCATTGTTGTTGCGCCAGATGCTCGAGAACAAGCTGTAGCGGCAACGGCCATCGTTAACCGGACGGCCGGACCGCGACGGGGTCCGGCCGTCGGTTGGCGAGGGGAGCGGCGGTTACTGGTCGCGCTTGATGTGGCTCACCATGGCGAGCGGCTCGCCGGCGCTCACGGGCGGCGTCCCGAGCACGTAGTTGACGATCCCGGCGAACGGTGCGCGCACCTCCTGAACCCGATCCCCGAAAAAATCTTCGATCACGCCCAGCAGTCCTCCCTCCGCGATGGCGTACCCATCGCGCACCGCCGGCCGGAAGAGGCCGGTCACGGGGCTCCGCAGCACCTCGTAGGTGTCGAGCCAGACGATGCCCTGCGGCCGCTCGACGTCGCCATCGATCATCCCAAAGTGGCGGAGCAGGTTCCAGAGTCCCTGTTCCGCGAGATCCACCCAGTATCGGTCGTCCGAGCCAAGTTGACCGGTTTCGGTGGTGATGCCGGGCTTGCCGCGGGTGAGCGCCGTGTTGGACGTGTAAACCGACGCGTTGCGATCGCGCGGCCGGTCGCGATCGATAACGATGTGATCCAGCCCGAACGCCATCACCATCTCCTTGGTGAGGGAATCGATCCGGGCGTCGCCGCTCAGCATCCAGTAGCTGTACGGACGCAAGGCCTCGTTCCCGTCGCCGCCGTGCATGTCCACGACGTAGTCCGCTCGGTCGATCACCTCGGTCGTGATGACGTGGGCGATCCGCTCGCTCACCGTGCCGGACGGGTTTCCCGGGTACACGCGATTCAGGTTCTTCCCATCTGTCGGGCTGTAGTAGATGGTCCGTCCCAGAAAGGACGGCATGTTGGCGACGTGCACCAGGATCACCGTGCCGGAGAGGCGCGTTGGGTCGAGGGCCTTCCGGACGCGCCGGAGCGCGAGAATGGGGGGATACTCGTAGCCATGTGTGCCGGCTATGGCGGCGAGCACCGGCCCGGGTCGGGCGCCGTGGGCAACGGTGACCGGAATGGTCGTCCCGCTGTCGATTCCGTCGGGCACCCGGATGTGCCCGGACACCATCGCACCCCGCTCGACTCTGAGGGGCCCCACGGTGAAGGTGGCTGGTTCCTGCCCGTGGGCGGGAACGACAGCCATGAGGTAGGCGGCGACGGACACAACGAGTCCACGGAACATGCGGTGCTCCCCCTGTGCGGGCTCTTGGAAACGTGTCGTACGGGACTGGCGGCGACCAGGGGTGAGCACGGGCTCTCCGTGTCTTGGGTCCGCGGGGCCATATTTCACCAGACACTCCAATCCGAGATAGCCGTATGTCCCAACGGTTCAATAGTCGACTGACGCGTTTCAGCGCTCCGGCTCTCGCCGCATGCATCGTATTCCCCCTCGCCGCACCCGGAGTCGAGCCGCTACCCTGCGAGACGTCCAGCCACAGTGTGGATCGCGCGCGAGAACTGTGGGGGTTGAACGGGCACCGCATCATCGCGACCATCGCCGAGCGGCACCTCACTCCCCCTGCGCGGGCACGCATTCAGGGTCTGCTCGGTCCCAGGTCCCTCGCACAAATCAGTAATTGGGCGGACTGGTATCGAGGCACGCCCGAAGGTAGCCGCACGGCGCCGTGGCACTACGTGAACATCCCCACGGGCGAGGCGTATCGCGAGACCGAATTCGAGGTCCCCGGAGACCTCGTACAGGCTCTACGCTACAACGAGCGCCTGTTGGCGGATCCCGCGCGCACCGCCGACGAGCGGGCCATGGCGCTCAAGTTCCTCGTCCACTTCATTGGCGATACGCACCAGCCGCTGCACGCCGGACTGGCCTCGGACCGGGGCGGCAACCTCGTAGGCGTGAAGTGGTTCGGCACGCCGTCCAATCTCCACAGCGTGTGGGACACCCACCTGTTGGAGCATCAGGCGCTGAGCTATTCCGAGTACGTGGACTTCCTCGATCGTGCCACCGCTGCCGAGATGCGCGACTGGCTTGCCTCGGGCTACGTGGACTGGATCGAGGAGTCGCGGTTAGTGCGGGAGGACGTGTACTCACGCCTTGGAGTAACGGAAGAGCAGGTACCCGATCTGCGGTGGGATTTCGTCAACGAGATGACCCCCATCATGGAGCGGCGCCTGCTCCAGGCTGGCATTCGATTGGCGGGAGTGTTGAATCGCGTACTGGGGGGTGACGCGGGAGCGCCCTAGCTCTCGTCGACGATCGCCACGCTGTACCGGCACGAGGTGCAGTGCACCTCGCGGGTGGGGAGTTCCACGTTCCTGTCTGGCGGCCCCAGTAGCAGCCGGCCGTGGCACCGTGGGCAGGAGACGTCGAGCGTGGGATCCGTCAGCATGCGGTGGATCGTGAGCGTGTCGTCCCACGAGAACTGCGCCGCAGAGGGGAACCGCCGCTCGGCCACCATCCGCCGCTCGCGAAGGTGTCGCCGATCGCCGTCGCGGCGCCGCTCGCGCTCGACGGCCATGTCGATGACACGACGGTCGGCCTCACGCCGCTTGCCCGCCCCCCGCCGGTCGGCAACGCGCCGCTCCGGCAGAAACCGCTTGGGTACTTCTCCGGATTCATTCGGCTGTCCCGCCATGTCTTGCCCCGGTGAGCGCACTCGCCATTGCCGCTGCGCAAAGGTATGCAGCCAGGCGGGGTTTGCAAATGCAGCAACGCAAAACGGGTGGGCTCGCGCCCACCCGTTTCCGCTTCGCACAGTGCGTGACGGTGCTATTGGACCTCAGCCACAGCTCACCGAGCGCAGAGCCAGGTCCAGCGTGCAGGACAAGTCGTTGATCGTGATCGGCACCAAGTGGGTGCCGTTGAACTCGACCATGACCGTGCGCATGCGGGTCACCGTGTCGCCGAGTCCGGACACCACCTCGACCGTCACCTGACGGGTGATGGTCCCCGAGACCGGCCATCCGCTTCCACGGGGGACCGGGATGACGACGGCGGCAACGGCGGTGGTCGCCGTGAAGTCGTACACCCGCTCACCAAACTGGTCGGATTGGTGCACACGGTTCACATCGGAGTTCCCATCGCCGTCCCAGATCCGCTCGGTCTCTTCACCCAACAGATTCGAGACGGTCATGTCGCGGTGCCGCGCAACCGTGACGGACATCGTCCCGCGGTCGCCCGTCCAGCTCCGAGATCCCTCGAAGGTCACGACCATGTTCACCTTGGCCGTGAGCAACGGATCATACGCGTCCTGGACAGCGTCGCCCTCGCCGTAGAACGTCACGCTGCGCGAGTAGCTGATGGTCCCGTCGAACGGCGGGGCAGCTGACGGTGCCGATCCCAACACGCCGTCGGCGAGCAGGGTCATCATGATGACGTCGTCCGACGTAACGTCGGCCGCATACGCCATCACGTCCTGCGTGACTTGGGCTTCCTCTTCGGCCGACGGTGCCCCGGTGTCGCTGCACGCGACGGCCAGGGACAGCCCGGCCAGGAGCGCCAGCCCTTTCCATCCTCGGTTGAACCGCATCGCACACTCCTTGTGCCGGAAGGACGCTCGGGCCGTAAGGGTGGTGCCCCCTGGGTTCAGAGCGTCAGACGCTTGACCACCAGAATGATAGGGGTCTGCAGCGGGCTTGTCAAGCGTAAGTTATTGTGATTAAACGACTTGTGACGTATCTCACGGGTCGAGCATGATCCGCATCACGTGTCGGTTCCGGGGGCCTCCCGAGGCGGCGATCCCAGATGTCGGGCCAGAGCCTGCTCGACGTGCCGGGCCAGGTCTTCGGCCTGCTGGGACGCGGTCTCCCGCGGGGCGAATGGTGCCTCCACGAGCGTCTGCCACGCGGGGCAGGAGCGGTCGCGCCGCTTGGGACAATAGTCCACGCGAAACGTGCTCGTGCCACCTGCCCAGGCGAGGCGGAACGACTCCGCTCCACTCGTCAGCAGGAGGCATTTCGCTCCCGACGCGTCGGCGTGGTGATGTTCTTCGGCCACCTCGAAGCCCCGGGCCTCGAGCAGCGCGCGCAGCGTGCCGGATAGCTGCGTGTAGGTGTCGGCCAGCGCGTTCATGGGTACCCCGGCAAGGGAGGAGTCATGCCCAAGTTGGCTACGGGCCGAATCCCGGGCAAGGCATCGCCCCCGATTTGCGCAGCCGATAGGAAGGGCGTGGGAGCTTATAGCCCGCTTCGCAGCGTCGCCAGAGCACGGAGGATCTCCTCGTTGCTCGGTCGGACCTTGTAGTCGACTTCCACGAAGCGCCACCGCACGATGCCTGAGCGATCGATCACGAACGTGGCGGGGTGAGTGATCTCGCGGCCTCGTGGGTCGTCCTTGTTGAACAGGCCGTAGCGATCGATGACGTGGTGGCCGGGATCGGACAGAAACGGGAAGTCCGGCAGCACGCCGTCTTCCTTCGAGATCCGGTCGACCATCTTCCGAAGATCCTCCGGGGCATCTACGGACACCGCCAGGATCTCACTCGATCCTCGTTGCTCCTTCGTCAGCAGTCCCCTCAGCTTCCCGAGCTGAGCAGCGCAGTACGGTCACCAGTGACCCCGGTAGAACACGAGCACGACGTCTTTCTCACCCTGGTAATCGGACAGGGCGACCGTCGTCCCGTCTACGGCCCGGAGGCTGAAGTCGGGAGCCCGAGTCCCGACGGCCACGCGGTTCAGTTCGGTCGGTGGGAGGTCGGCGCCGTCTATCGGGCCAAGGGCCGCCCCGCGCGCGCGAGTGCCGAGCAGCAGGAAGGCCGCCGCAGTGGCCGCCGCGAGGACTCCAAGGATCACGAGTGTCTGTTTGAGGCGCATCGACTGGTACGCTCCGAGAGTGGAGATGCGCTGAATTACGCTCGAAGAGTCTCCGGACGTCAACGCCGCCGTGGGAGGCTATCGACGCTCGCCGTTCAGGCGACGTGTCAACTCTCGGATCAGCGTGCGCACGTAGGTGCGAAGTCCGGACTCCGACGATCGGTCACGTTGGGAGGCGGTCCAGTAGGGCGAGCAGCTCGCGGCCGGTGCGGTCCCACGCAGGAACACCTCGGGCTCGCCCCAGCATCCAGGCCCGGCCCGAAGGCCGGTCTCAGGATCGATCTCCACGACCTCCAGCCCATCGGGCATCGGGAAATCCTGGTATTCGTCGTGCACCGCGCCGCTGAGGAACCGGCCGAAGATCGGCAAGGCCACCCGCGATCCCGGGAGTCCGAGGCTGCGGCCATCGTCAAATCCCACCCACACGGCGACGGCCAGGGTCGGTGTGTATCCGATGAACCAACCGTCACGGAAATCGTTGGTCGTGCCCGATTTGGCGGCCACGGGTCCGCGCACACCCACCGAGCGGAGTCCGCGCCCGGTTCCGCGCTCCACGGCACCACGGAGCGCCGACGTCACGAGGTAGGCGTCGGCATCGTCGTACACGCGCTCCCCGCCCGGTGTGAGTTGCTCGAGCACCGTGCCGTCTTCGTCAATCACGGCCAGGGTGTGTTGCAGGTCGGCCCGATACCCCCCGGCAGCGATCACCCCAAAGGCCCGCGCCATCTCGAGCGGCGTGATGTCGGCGGCGCCAAGCGCGAGGCTGGGAACCTCGGGAAGCGGGCTCTCGATGCCGAGTTTGCGGGCGGTGCGCACGATCCGTTCCGTCCCGATAGCGAGGCCCAGGCGTGCAAATGGGACGTTTAGCGATCGCTCGAGTGCATCGCGCAGGGTGAGCGGACCGCGATACTGCCGGTCATAGTTCACCGGTTCCCAGACGCCGGCCGGCGTCTCCACCGCCAGCGGCTCATCCCGGAGGGTCGATGCCAGCGTGAAGGTCGGATCGTCCCACTGACCGCCCTCGGGGCGTGCCAGCGCTGCGAGCGCCACGATTGGCTTGAACGCGCTTCCCGGTTGCCGCCGGGCCAGCACGGCGCGATTGAACTGCGACGCGCCGTAGTCCCGCCCGCCGATCATGGCCAGGATCTCTCCCGTCCGCGGGTTCGTCGCCACCAGTGCCGCCTGGAGTGGCGCGTCGTCACGGGCGAGTCGCGGGTACTGCCGCTCGAGGCGCCGCAACTCGTCTCGCACGACCGCTTCGGCGAGCTCCTGGAGTCGGAGATCGATGGTGGTGAACACGGCGACTCCACGATCCAGCATCGTAGCACCGTGCGCCGCTGCGAGACGGCCGGCGACGTAGTCGGCGAAATACCGACCGACCTCTGCCGATTCGCGTTGTGGCCGCACGCCAAGTCGCGCAGTGCTGGCTTGGCGATACGCCCCGTCGGTGATCGACGTGCGCTCACGCATGAGCTGGAGCACGAGGTCACGGCGTTGGCGGGCACGTTCCGCCTGACGGAACGGAGAGTAGAGGCTCGGCCCGCGGATGATGCCGGCGAGCAACGCCGACTCGGACAGGTTGAGCTGGCTCACGTCCTTGCCAAAGTAGAACTGAGCGGCCCGGCCGACCCCGCGAACGGCGAGCCCTCCGTCCTGTCCCAAATACACGTGGTTGAGGTAGGCCTCGAGAATCTCATCCTTGGTGTACCGCAGCTCGAGTGCTACGGCCATCGCCGCCTCGCGCAGCTTGCGCACGGCCGAACGTCGGGATGACAGGAACAGGTTCTTTGCCAGTTGCTGGGTAAGCGTGCTGGCGCCCTCGACGACTCGTCGTGCCCGGACGTTCGCGATCGAGGCGCCGACGATCCTTTTGAGGTCGAGGCCGTGGTGCTCGTAGAAGCGCTGGTCCTCGACTGTGAGGATCGCATCGACCAATGATGGCGGGACCTCGGTTAGCGACACGGGGATCTGATCGGCTCGTGTCGGGCCGCCAATCGTGCGGACGAGCTCGGGCTCCAGCGCCACGTGGTCGTGGCGGACACCGTCCGCATCGTGAATGTCCGAGACTTCGCCCCAATAGCCCAGGCGGACGGTTACGATCCCGCCGGGATCGAGCCGGTCCGCAAACCGAAACGGCCGCCGGCCGATCACCCACTCCCAGGATCCGGCGGCGTACTCGCCCACGTCGACGCGGCCGCGATGCGTGGAGCGATATCCCAGACGGACGAGCGCTGCCTCGGTCCGCGCCCGATCGAGCTCCTGGCCCCGCTCGATGACGAGCGGTCGGGCGTAGATCCGGGCGGCGCCGTCGAACATCGAGGCGGTGAGCCGCGCCCGGATCGCTGCCTCGAGCGCGACGGCGGAGCCCACGACGAGCGGCACCCCGACCAGGGTGCCAAGGACGAGCAGCGTGCGGTGGTGACCCCAGAGGCGTTGCAGACGCGCAAGGCGGCTCCCCAGTCCCACCGCCACGGATGTCCAGAGCCAAGATGTCATGGGCTCCTCTTCAAGGAGCGATGCACGACAGTCGCGAACCGTCGCGTCCCTTGGTGGCACTACGGGGGCGAGGGGAAGGGTGTTTCGAGGCGTCAGCCCCCGTCAGGGATCGGGGTGTGGGTGGGACCGGGACCAGAATCCGGGTCTGCAAACGGATCGCGCCGATCCGGACCGCTCCGCCGGTCGCGCACGCGCCGATCGGCCGCGACCCGACGGTCTCGGAGATCGAGGGCGCTATACTGCTTCCGCCGCTCCTGCTGGCGCCGCTCGGCCTGACGCCGATCCGTTTCCTGGCGCGTTTCCAGGAAGTTCATGCGCGCGGTCAGCTCGTCGGTGATCGTCTTCCAATGCGTGTAGAGCACCTCCCACGAGTGTCGTTCCTCGGCGGTCAGCACTCGTCCCAAGGCGCCCTCGAGCAGCGTGTTCAGTTGTTGCGCGAGCTGGTGCTTCTCCTTCCGGAGTCGCGCGAGAGCGCTGATGTCGACCTGGTCGGTCGAGATCGCGTTCTGCACCGACACGTTGTCCGTCACGATGGGTTTGCCGCACTGTTCGCAAAAGCGCGACTGGGAGCTGACGGGATGCTGGCAGTAGGGACAGTCCATGCGGTCCATCAGAAAAGGGTGAACGACGCCTCGCCAAGCTCCACAGGCCACAACGGTGTATAGGAGAGCCCCTGCACGGTCTCCTCCAATCCACGCTCGGACTTGGCCACGGTCGAGATCGGGTACCGCCACACGGTGGCACTCGGCGCGCAGACGAGCGACGGATCAGCGGACACGGAGATCTCCGGCGCGAACCAGCAGTGGGTCGGGAACGCCTCCGGCCGCCACGTATAGCGTACGGTCAACTGACCGCCGGTCGCAAATCGGAGTTCCTTGCGGATCAGGCGATGGTCAGCGACCGGCGCAAGGGTGACGAGCAGAGCGTCGGCTTCACGCGTCATCTCGAAAGTCGTCGGCGACGCCACCCACGAGGCGACCGGCACGTAATCGGCGCGGGCATACTCGGCTTCGCCCAGATCGTGACCAATCACCCGGTCGACGAGTAATGCCCGATCATGGTGATCCCGCGGCGGGCTCTCGTGCAAGGTGATCCCGTGCTGCTCGGCGTTGTTGCCCTGTGCCGCCGCGTCCCACGCCTGGCCGTGAGGGACGGTTCGGTGATAGGCCTCGATGCGGCGCGTGAGCGTATCGGCGTAGTTCAATTCGTTCCGAAAGAGCGTGTACTCCTCGATGGCCCCGCCGCGTCTGGGACTCACGACGGCGGAAAACCTATCCGAGTGAATCCACAGTTCGTCGTGACCGTCCCCGTGGAGATCGAGCACGTCATACGCCAGGGGCTCGCCAGCCCGCAGCTGCGACTCGGCTCGGGCGAGATGCCGCCAAAGAGCCGCGCGCAGGTGGGGGAGATACAGCCCGCCAAAGACACCGTGCCAATAGGCGTCGTTGCACTGGGCGCGACCGATGTCGCGGCGCACTGCCGCCGGATCGCCCCGTTGTCGGCAGAGCTGAGACAAATGCAGGGCCTTTTTGTGCATCCGGTTGGACTCGGGGTACTTGGTCAGGAAGTTCCGCCAGTGGCTTCCGCGGAGCAGAGCACCGTCTGCACCGTTGATGCGGTCCTCGCCCCACTCGGTCTCGATGCGCTCGAGGCGCGTCGCTGCTCCCGGGGGGAGCGACCACCCTTCCATTTCGCGGTACGACGCCGTGGGGAGATACGCGAGGCCCGCACTCTCGACCTCATGCCAGGCCTGTGACGGCGTCACGAGCCGCACGATTTGCTCGTCCACCAGTCGCCCCACGGTCTCGAAGAAGGAGGCCAACCAGCCCCGCTCGTAGACCCACGCCTTGGTACCCGGCCAGCCACCGAACTTCTCGCCGTCATCCGCAAACACCGCGAGCGGCCGTCCGCTTTCCCGCAGGCCGCGAAGGTAAGCCGCCGTGTCGCTCGGCGGTTGGAACGGAATCAGATATCGGAGCCGCTCGTCGATCGGCAAGACCACCACGGTGCGCCCGTCACTGTCCGTCCGGTACGGGGCATGGAGATCGTCGCGCTCGAACCCGGTCACCAAGAAATGGCGATCGTCAACGAGGAGGCATTCCACGCCGGCGTGCACCAGGTCGGCGGGCAGGCCCGGCTCCCACACACGCTCGGTCAGCCACAGCGTGGTGGCGTCGATGCCGAATCGCGTGTGCAACGCCTCGCGCATCCAGCCGATCTGCTGCAGGCGATCCTCTCGGGGGATCGCAACGAGAATCGGCTCGTAGAACCCAGCGAGCAGCAGCTCGAGCTTGCCGTCTGCCGCCAGACGGCCGATGAGATCGAGATAGCGCGAGTCGTGGTCTTCCAGCCACTCGAGCAGCGGCCCAGAGACGTGCAGGGCGATCGGGAGGAAGTCCCGCTCGGCGACCGCAGAGAGGAACGGTAGGTAAACGTCCCGAACGTGCTCCTCGAACACGTGGTCGAAGTTCCCCACCGGCTGGTGGACGTGAATCGCGAAGACGAAGCGCAGAGGTTCCATGGCCTAGGCGAAGCCCATCCGATGAGCGATCGATCCGAGGATGCGTTGTCGTGGCCCCTCCGCGTGCTCCCACACCCGATAGAGGCGCGTCTGGGCATCGAAGGGGTAGTGACGCTCCAACAAATCGAAGAGGTCGAGCACGTCGTGAACCGGTTCGCAATCGTCGGTGCCGGCCGCCAGGCTCTCGACGAGCCGAAGCAGGGCACCCCTCGCCACCTCCACCGGCTCCGCGCCCGACAGCAGGGCCTGGCGCTCCGCGTCGACGTACCGCAAGCGCACGATATCTGCGTAAAGGACGGGGCGCACCTCGCGCTGGATGGCGAATGGCAGGTCGGATACGGTGGCTGTGTGGGTCACATCTAGGTCTGTGCTCGAAAGGCGTTGGTGCAGGCGCCCTGTGCTGGGGCGAGTCGTGTCGATCCGCCACGTGCGGCTCCTGCCGGTTCGACGATCGGTCACTTGGACGGTCGTGTCGTGGTGACCGTCCGCTGCGCGGCGCAGATCGAATGGCCCGACCGCCAGAGGCAAGGTCAGTCCCAGGGCGAGGCGGGCACCGCCTCCCGCGGCGACGCGGGCCTCCGCCGGGACTGCGGGCCGCCCGGCGTCGTAGACATCACGACCGCTTCCGACGGCGGCGTCGTTGCTCTTGGCCGCTGCGAGGCGCTGCCGCAACCCATCCTCGAGCCGAATTCGCTCGTCGCCCGCCAGATCGATGGCTCTCGCGGCATACCGCAGCACCTGTCTTGTCTCGATGCCCCCGATGTCGTCGAAGAACCAGCCGCACGAGGTGAACATCCCGAGCGCGTTGCGCTCCATGTCGAGGAGTTCGGCTGCCCGGATGCGGTTCTCGGGGTCGGTCGAGCGCACGCGGTCGGCGGCGAATGCCGCGCACGCCTCGCTGCCCGCTGCAATGGCCTGTCCAAACTCGTCGCGGGCGGCCCACGGATCTCCAAAGAGCGGCGTACCCTCGCGCACGAATGCCGCGTGCACCTCTCCGGCAAGCCAGTCCAGGCTCTCCCGGAGCGCCGATCGCCACCGCTGCTGGGTGGGACGATCGGGATGCATCCGACAGCCGCATTCCGTGCGCCATCGCTCGACCCCGTGCACACAGCTCCACGACGTCGGGGCCACGAGGTCCACCTCGTGTCGAGGCGGGTGACGAGCCAAGAACGAGGCGAAGTTCTCGACCTGCACATCGGAACGGTGCGCGAGCTTCTCGAGCACCGCCGCCAGAGCCATTTCACCGAACTTGTGGTGGTGGCCGTACGTTTCCCCGTCGGTGGCCATCGCGACCAGCCCGCGATCGGTGCCGTCCACCATGCGGTGTTCCCACTCCCGGGCGTCGCGCAGCAGGGCGCCGAACGCCACATCATGGGAGATCGAGCCGTCGTACACGAATACGGCGATCGTGCGGCCCGACGGCGTGCGGTAGAGGCCCGGCAGCCCGCCAGGCGGTGCTGCGCGGACCTGATGGGGGGCCAACACGGTGAAGCGGATGCCGGCGTCGGCGAGCACGTCGAGTGTCTCGGCGTCTACGGCGGTCTCGGGGAGCCACATTCCTTCCGGTCGGCGGCCAAACCGATGCCGGAAATCGGCGATTCCCCACTGGACCTCGGTGTGCTTGTCGCGGCGCGACGCCAGTGGGAGGATCGGGTGATGGTAGGGCATGGCCAGCGCGTTGCCGTGCCCGTCTCGGCGCGAGCAGCTCTCGCGATCGGCCTCGAGGATCGCCGCGTACGTGGCCGGCGCCGCCGGCGCCAACCAGCGGAGGAGCGTGGGTCCGACGTTGAAGCTCGCCGCGTGCAGGGTGTTCACGACCTTCGCGATGCGGCCGTCCTGGGTCGCAACACGCGCCGCCACCACGGCGCGATAGCACTCCCGCTCGATCCGTTCGTTCCAATCGTGGTGGGGTGCAGCCGATGGCTCGCGCGGCACCTCGTCGAGCCACGGGTCCTCGCGGGGTGGCTGGTAGAAGTGCGCGTGAATGATGGCGGAGCGCGGCGAGTTCATCGCGTGGCCAGATCCAGCTCCGCATCGAGGACCGCTTGAACAGATGCCAGGACGTCGGGGAACACGTCGTCCCGCACGCGAAGCGTCGCGGCGGCATCCTCCGCGCGGCGGCGCACCTCGGGGGTTGCGTCAGGCTCCATGGCATCCATGAGCCCTTCGGCGGCCTCGCAATGGCCGACGAACCGACGCTCGGCGTAGTCGGCGGCCACGCCAGTGGAGATCACGAATTGCCAATCGGACGACTGCGCCAGGAGCATTTCACGCGCGGCCTGAGCCACGACCGGTCGAAGTGCCTCGATCCCGATCGCCGCGCGCGCCGCCCGCCAAAACCGCTGCTCCAGCGGCCACAGTCGATCCCAGGTCCAGCGCGTGCTGTCGTTGAGCCACATGCTGTGGTCACCGTTGGCTCCCCAGGAGCCTTCGGAGAGCCGAATGCCAGGCGGTCGCGGGTGCCGGCGGAGATGAGCCGTTCCGGTCACCGGTCGCACGCTTGGAACCCGAGCGAGTGCGCGGTACAGATCGGCGATGAAATGGATGCCCTCGAACCACCAATGCCCGAACAGCTCGGTATCGAACGGTGCCACGATCACGTCGCCCACGGTAGCGTGTTCGGCCGCCAGGCCCTGCAGGACATGAGTGAAATGACGGGCGTGTTCACTGGCGCGGGATTCCGCCACGTCGGGAGCGTACGACAGCTTGCCTCCGAGATCGACGTGGGGACCGGTCACCCGCCACAGCTTGAGTCCCCCAGGCCACCGGATCTTGTGGAACTCGAGATACCACTCATCGCCCGGGTAGCCGCGATCCCGACTCCACACTTGCATCGACGAGTGCGGATCGCGGACGAATGCGCGCACCTCCTGGGCGCCAGGCGCGGAGATGCGGTAGGACCAATACGGGGAGCGGTGTGCTGCCACGCCGCCATCCCTCTTGGCCGGGACGTCACCGTGGCGCTCGGCGTCGAACCGCTCTGCGCCAAGAGGCACGTCGTGGTACGCGCCGAGCGGGGTCCCAGCCGCCGCAAGATGGGAATCGGTGAAGAAGTATCGGAATCCTACGGCCGCGAGATGTTCCTCGATACCGGGTCGCTCCACCGCATGCGGTCCGCCCACGGGCCACGGCCCGCGCGGGCGGTAGGCACATTCAGGGAGCCAGCACCCGCGGGGTGGCCGGCCGAACAGCCGACGGTGTTCGGCATATCCGACGTGCAGCTGCAGTCGGATACTCGCCTCGGTCCCCAGGAGGGGGAGGTAGCCGTGGGTAGCCGCCGAACTGATGATCTCCAGCCTTCCGGCGCTCTCGAACCGCCGCAGGGCGGCAATGATGTCGCCGTGTGTGCGGAACAACCGCCGGAGCCGCTCGAGCCGCGTGCGCCAGAAGGTGGCGAGCGGAATCAGGTCGTCCTGACCGGTTTCCGCCAACTCCGCCGGTGCCCTGGCGCAGGCCTTGAGCCGTTCGTCAAACAAGTGTTCCAGCTCTGCGGCGAACGACGGGTGGGCGAGCTGGTTCGCGAGCACCGGGGTCACCCCAATCGTCACCGGCGCATGGACGTCCTCGCGCGCCAGCTGGGTCAGCGCCTCGATGAGCGGCAGGTAGGTATCGATTGCCGCTTCACACAGCCAGTCGCTCCCGTGCGGCCAGCGGCCGTGATTGAGCACGTAGGGAAGATGGCTGTGGAGCGCAAAGACGAAATCCATGAATACCGTCAGCGTTGACGCCGTGCTCGCGCACTGGCTCGGTGATAAAGCTCTTGGTAGCGGGAGGCGGATGGTCCCCAGCTGAAATCCTGGCGCATGGCCTTGGTCATCAGAGCGGTCCACGCCTCGCGATCTTGATACTGAACGATGGCGCGGCGCAGGGCACGCGCGAGGCCCGTCGGCCGGTACTCATCGAAGAGGAACCCGGTCTCGCCGTCGGCGATCGTGTCGCTGAGACCGCCAACGCGACGCGCGAGTGGAAGCACGCCATAGCGTTGTGCCCGCATCTGGGTGAGCCCGCAGGGCTCGAACTGGGACGGCATCAGCAACAGGTCGGCTCCCGCGAGCAGACGGTGCTCGAGTCGTTCGGTGAACGTGAGAGGCACCTTCACCCGGTCGGGCAGCGTGCTCGCCAGCTCCGACAGCAACCGCTCGTAGCGCAGATCACCCCGGCCCAGAAAGATGAACTGGGCGTCGAACTGGGCCAGAAGACCCGGCTCGAGAACGAGATCAAATCCCTTCTGCTCCACGAGACGCGCGCTCATGACGAACACCGGTGTCCGGGCCCGGCGTGGAAGGCCATACGCACGTTGCAGCGCCGTCTTGCAGCCACGCTTGGGCGCGAGGTGATCGACCGTGTACTGTGCTGTGATCTCCCGGTCTTCCCCGGGGTCCCAGATCACATAGTCGATCCCGTTCAGGACGCCGACAAACCGGTCGCCCAGCCCAATGAAATGATCGTGCAGTCCGAACCCGCCACCCGGGGTGCGGAGTTCCGCCGCATGCGTGGGGCTCACCGTGGTGGCGAGATCGGTGAACGACAGACCACCCTTGAGCACGTTCATCCGCCCGTACCACTCCATGATCCGCCAATCGTACATGCTCGGTGGCAGGCCGACCGCCGAGAGGGCCACGTCCGGGAAATGCCCCTGATACGCCGCGTTGTGGACGGAGAGCACCGCACCCAACCGATCGTAGAACGGCTGACCGGCGAAGCTGTACCGCAGGTAGGGCATCGAGAGCGCCGTGTGCCAGTCGTGGGCATGGAGGATGGCCGCGTTGGGCACGAGCGTCGGGAGCACCTGCAGGGCAGCCCGGCACAGAAACGCGCACCGGCGAAGGTTGTCGGGGTAGTCCCCGTATTCCGTCCCGTAGAGGCCCTCGCGGTTGAAGTGCACATCGTTTTCGACGAAGAACACCCTCACACCGGAATCCGTGCCCGTATAGCGGTACACGCGGGCATTTTCCACGTGATCGCCGATGGGGACGGTGAACCGCTCCGTGACCGGGCTCAATCGATCTGTGTGCTCGCGGACCGAGCGATAGAGCGGCATCACGATCGCCACGTCCTGACCGACGCGCACTTGGTACTCGGCCAGACCCCGCACAGCCTCGGCGAGACCGCCGGTACGTGCGAACGGCCAGTACTCCGCCGTCAAATGCACGACTCGCTGCCGCTCGAAGGGGACGATATCGTAGGAGTCCGGTTGGAGCACGACGCAGCCCTATGCGGTGGGAGGGTCGGTTGATGGAGGCTCCGCCCGCATCGCGCGGAGATAGTGCTCGGCGGTGTAGCGCTGCACCATGGCCCGTGCGGTGAACCGCTTGAGCGCCTCCCGCAGCGTATGCCGCATGCGCTCCATCCACCCGGTGGGCACGTCCCGCGAGTCACGTTCGAAGTAGAGTGGGATGATTTCCGTCTCCAGGAGCTCATACACGTGTTCGGCGTCGTGCTCGTCCTGGCTGTCCTTTGCTCCCAGCGGGATGGCCCAGCCGTTCCTGCCGTTATAGCCCTCAGCCCACCACCCGTCCAGTGTCCCCAACTGCGGCACGCCGTTCAGCGCCGCCTTCATCCCGCTGGTGCCGCAGGCCTCCATCGGCACCCGCGGAAGGTTGAGCCACAGATCCACACCCTGTACGAGCCGATGGGCGAGGTGCATCTCGTAATCTTCGAGAAACGCGATACGGCCCTCGAAGCTGGGATCGTGAGCGGCGTTGTACACCGTCTGCAGCATCCGCTTGCCCGGCTCGTCTGCCGGATGCGCCTTGCCGGCAAACACGATCTGCACGGGTCGCCGTGGATCCACCAGAATCTGCCGCAGCCGGTCCGGGTTGCGGAAGATGAGATCGGCCCGTTTGTACGTGGCGAACCGCCGGGCAAACCCCACGGTGAGTGCGTCCCGGCCCAAGAGGGTCCCGGCGGACATCAGGTGGGCCGGCTCCTTCCAGCGGTCCCGCCAGCGTCGCCGCGCATCCTCACGGACGTACTCGAGCAGCCGGTCCTTGACCTCGAGGTGCACCCGCCAGAACTGCGCGTCGTCCAAGGCGAGCACGCGATCCCAGACGGTCGGGTCGTCGAGCTGACTGCCCCAACCCACGCCGAGGTGTCTGTCCAGCAGGTCCATCATGGGATGGGCCATCCACGTCGCCAGGTGCACGCCGTTGGTGACGTGGGTGATGGGCACACCGCTCGGTTCCCGCTCGGGCCAGAGGACGCGCCACAGACGGCGGGTTTCCTGTCCGTGAAGCTCCGACACGCCGTTCACTCTGCCCGAGAGCCGGATGCCGGTCACGGTCATGTGGTACGTGCCGTGGTCATGGCCCGGATGCCATCCGAAGCCATAGAACTGGTCGCGATCCAAGCCCGAATCGTCGATGAACGGACCGATGCAGCTGGCGATCTGATCGCGTGTGAAGACGTCGTGTCCCGCCGGGACTGGCGTGTGCGTGGTGAAGACGCTGGTGGCGCGCACCGCGGCAATCGCGTCCTGGAGCGGCGTGCCGGCGGCGGTCTGCTCCCGCACACGCTCGACCAACATGAAGGCGGCGTGGCCTTCGTTGGCGTGCCACGCACCGGGGTCCACACCCAACCGACGCAGCAGCCGAACCCCGCCGACTCCGAGCACCCACTCCTGACGCAGCCGCATCTCGGGGCCGCCCGCGTACAGCTTGAGGGAGAGGCTCCGGTCCTGCGGGTCGTTCACTTCGAGATTGGTGTCGAGCAGCAGGATCGAAACCGAGCCCACCATCATGCGCCAGGCGCCCACATGTAAGGTCCGGTCGCCCACGGGGATCGTCGCGAGATAGGGGTGGCCGGTCTTGTCCAGCACCGGCGCCAGCGGCGTGATCGTCGGATCGAGCGGGTCGTCGGCGTCTTCCTGCCACCCGTCCAGGCGAATCCGCTGGTCGAAGTACCCTTTCGTGTAGAGCAACCCGATGCCCACAAGTGGGACGCCCAGATCGGACGCCGCTTTGCAGTGATCTCCGGCGAGCACTCCGAGACCACCGGAGTAAATGGGAACCGAATTGTGCAGTCCGAATTCCGCGCAAAAATACGCGACGGGACGGGAGGCCAGGTCGGGGTATGCACGCCGGAACCAGGTATCGCGACCCGAGAGCGCCCCGTCGAGGTTCGCCACAACCCGATCGTAGGCCTCGAGAAACTCGGGATCCTGTGCGCGCGCCACCAGGCGGGACGGATCGACCAGCTGCAGGAACAGAATCGGATTATGACGGGTACGCTGCCAGAGAAGCTCGTCGATGCTGCGGAACAGCTGACGCGCCTCCCGACTCCAACTCCACCAGAGATTGGTGGCGATGTGAGCCAGACCGCCGATGCGATCGGGGAGGTGGGGGATGCGCGGTTCGCCGTCAGTCATGGGGTGCGTAAGCTAGTGGGTCGCCCGCCGGATAGGCTAGCGGCGGCCCAGGTTTCACCGAGAGTTCACGGTATCTTCAGCAGGTGCCGGGCATATTGACACGCCGCCTAGGATGCGGCAGTCGGGGGGGAGGCAACCGATCACCCGATCCCGAAAGGGGGCAATGCCAATGAAGATCCATCCCGATGCCCCCAGAAACACCGGCGGCTTCTCGTTGGACGATGCCGCACGTGTTTTCCGCACGACGCTGCGGCACGAGCAACGGATCGTCTGTCCGACGTGCCGGGCCGATCTCAATCCGATCGTCGGGGACCGACAGGCGCACTCCGTCTGGATTCTCCGTTGCGATCATTGCGGCAGTGGCGTCGTGTTCCGCCACATGGAGTGGCGCGGGCAGGCCGAGTGACCGCAATCATCTGATCCCGACGGCGCTGCGACTCCCGCGGCGCTGTGCCTTGCACCAAGTCCAACCATGTACGACCACCCCCCCTGTGAGATGGAGGTCAGGTGCCGGATTGCGGTACCCGCGCGTCCGCGCGCCAGCCGGGAATCGAGTCGAGCACCGCGCGCCCGCGACCGTTGGCGTCGCGCAGGACGGCCGCTAGCTGATCGAATGCCTCCACGGCGCGGAGCCGATCGCCGGACGCGGCGAGGGCTCGGGCTCGCAGGCGCCACACCTCGATCCACGCGATTTGATCAACGAATCCCGTCATTGTGACGAAGAGTCTCGTGGCAGCGATCACCTCGTCAGGGTCGCCCCGCGCCGCCGCAACTCGAGCCCGCTCCAGGTCGAGCGGCCACAGCGAGGCCGCGAGATCGAACGTCACGCGATCGATGGCGTAGTGTCGGGTTGCCTCCCTCCACAGCGAGAGCGCCCGTGCGCTGTCACCTTGCCGCAGATACTCGCGCGCGTCCACATCCTGCAGCAGGCTCCGCAACAACGGTACGGTGTCGCCGGCCTGGGCGGCAAGCCTGCGAAGCGCCCGCTCTTGGGCGGGGATGCTGGTTGCATCGCGCTGTCGCCGCCAGCGCGCGACGAGCCACAATGTGGTCGGGTCGGTGGCGATGGCCAGGCGTCGAGCGGCGGACTCCCGCTCCTCGTCTGTGCCGAGTGACGCGACGCCGGTCACCGCGGTGAGCAACAGCCACCGGTCCAACTCGACGGTGGGCACGTCCATCTGCCTGCCGAGCCGCAGCAGGGAATCGGCCGAGTGGTGGCGCCCTGCGCCCAACGTGGATGCCATCCGCAGGCGGAAGGCCATGACACGGTCTGGCGGGCTCGAGGCCCGGGCCCACAGCACCGCGATGGCCCGATTCGCGGCGGTCCGGTCGAGGAAGCCCTGTGAGAATTCCCCGGCGGCGAGGGCGATCATCTCGAGCGCGACGGCCGTGCGGGACTCGAAGGTCCCGAGCACACGCAGCGCCGAGCGATTGCCGCGGTAGAGGAGTGAGTCGACCATCCGTACCAACTCGGCGGTCGCGGAGGTGCTGTCGATCCGGAGGTACTGGTCGACGTAACGCCGCGCGGCCGCCTCCGAATTCTGCAGGACCGCAATGCGCAGCAGATGGGCCGTGGCCGCGGCGAAGTTCGGATCCAGCTCGTGCACCCGTTCGAATGCCACGCGTGCCGTCGTCCGCGACGTGCCGAGGAGGCCGGCGAAGTTGAGTTGGAGATACCCAAGGATGAACCACGCATCGACGGCGTTGGGATTGCTCTCGACGATGCGGGTGAATCGATCGATCGCCCCCTCGAGGTCTCCGCGGAGCACCAGTGCTTCGTACCCCTCCAGTAGCTCGCGGGTTGGCGGGTCGAGCCGGTCCCGGTAGCGCTGCGCCGCCCCGAGCGCATCGCGTACCGCGGTGCTGACCCGCGTCGGGGGCGTGCGCAGGACTTCGGTCAGCATCCGCTTGAAGTGGGCCGGGGCGTACGTCGAGTCACGTTCAATGACCCGGGTGAACTGTTCCGCGGCCGCGTCATACGCTCCGCGCCGAAACGATGTCTCGCCGAGGAAGAAGGCGTTGACGGCGTCGAGGCTGGCCGGCAGCGCCGGGCTCCAGCCGAGCTGCCGCTGCACGGCACGGGCCGCGAAGGCCTCGAGCACGGCATCGTGGACGAGCGTCGTGAACTCCCCGACGCTACCCTGTACCCGCGCGCCGCCGATCACGGTGCGGGTCGCGGGGTCGAGCACCACCACATCGATGCTGAGTGCGCCAGCCGCGGTGATCTCCGCCGAGCCGCTGAGCAGCTCCGACGCCGAAAACTCCGCCGCGACGTAGGCCGCCAGGGAATCGCGGTCGGGACGTACGCCGCCGAAGTGTTCGTCAATCAGGCGGCGCACGCGCGCCGGACTCACGACGCGGTAGCCCGGGACGTACTGCAACTGGAACTCGAACGCCTCCGGCAAGGCTCGCTCGAGATCGAGTGCAGTTGTCTGGCCGGTGGTCGTGAACGGGAGCACGGCGATGGTTGGCGCAGAGCTGAGCGCCGCCGGCTGACGGTCGCGGACGAACCAGCCGACCATCAGGGCGAGCACCACGAGCAGGGCAGCCCCGACACCCAGCAGCACCGATGACCGCGAACGCCGCTCCGCCGCACGGATCATCGCGAGCCATATGTCCGCGGTGGGCGGCCTGCGATCCCGCTCCAGCGCAAGCGGTGCGGCGAGCACTCGGGCCACGCGTGGCTTCACATCGGGTCGCGCACTGAGGAGCTGTCGGTCGGCATGCTTGGTGCCCGCAAGCGGCTCGTCGCGTTCCCCGGTGAGTGCCTCGTGCGCCACGGCCGCCAGTGCATAGAGATCGGCCCGTCCATCGATGTTCGAGGCACCGGCGGCCTGTTCCGGTGCCATATAGGCCGGTGTGCCGATGGCCGCGCCACTTCGGGTCAGGTTGCCCCGATCGGCTGCGCTGATGGCCCGCGCAATGCCGAAATCCGCCACCTGCGCGTGTCCGTCAGAGAGCAGAATGTTCTCGGGCTTGATGTCTCGGTGCACGATCCCGCGCTGGTGCGCGTAGCTCAAGGCGCCGGCAACTTCGCGCACGATCTGGAGCAGGTCGTCGAGCAGCAACCGCCTGTCCCGGTCGAGACGCACGCGCAGCGACTCGCCTTCGATGTACGGCATGACGTAGAACAGCAGCTCGTCCACGCGTCCGGAATCGTGCACCGGGACGATGTTCGGGTGCTGGAGCCCAGCCGTGATCTCGATCTCCCGTAGAAACCGCTCGGGGCCAACCAAGACGGCGAGCTCGGGCGAGAGGACCTTGACCGCCACGCGGCGGTGATGTCGGACGTCCTGCGCGAGGTACACGACGGCCATCCCCCCTCGACCCAACTCCCGCTCAATCACGTAGCGGTCGGCGAGCGCGGTCCGCAGTCGCTCGAGCGCGTCGGCGCCAGGTGCGGCTGCGGCGTGCGGCTCGACGGTGCCGCCCTCGGCACCCCGCGTTGGGGTACCGCACCCCGGACAGAACACCGCCTCGGGAGGGAGTGGGCTGGCACAACTGGGGCAGGCAGCGGTGTTCGGGGTCATCGACCGTCGTGGCTGTGGACGCCGAAAGATGGAAGTGCTTGGTGACCGCGGGCAAGCTGCGGCGATGCCACGTGAGGTCGATCGTGGGTCAGTCGGGCTGTCGTCGCCCCGTGATGACCACTCCCATTGGGCACGAGGATTGACCCCCTGTCCGACGCGCTTACGTTCCCACAGTGTCGCACGATCGTTACTCCCCCCCTCCACGCCAGTGACGTGAGCGTCTCCCCGCCGGTGATACGGCTGCGGCTGCTGGGTGCCGCCGAGCTCCGTGCCGCCGACGGCTCGGAGCTGACCGACCTGCTGCGACAGCCCAAACGGTTGGCCCTCCTCACCTACCTGGCCGCGGCGACACCGGTTCGGTTTCATCGGCGCGACTCGTTGCTCGCCATGTTCTGGCCCGAGCTGGACGATTCGCATGCGCGTGGTGCGCTGCGCCGTTCCCTCCACTTCATTCGCCGTCACGTTGGTGAGGCGGTCGCGGGTCGAGGGGACGAGGTGGGCGTAGACGCTGCCGCTCTCTGGTGTGATGTCTCAGCATTCCGCGAGGCAATCGCAACCGGGGCTCCAGAGGACGCGTTGACGCTGTATCGGGGCGACCTGCTGGAAGGGTTCTTCGTTTCATCTGCTCCGGAGTTCGAGCGCTGGCTCGGCCAGGAGCGGCCGGCGCTTCGGTCGGCCGCGGCTGTCGCGGCGCGAACACTGAGCGAGCAGAATGCGACCGCCGATCCCACGGCGGCGGTCGGATGGGCGCGGCGGGCCGTGCAGCTCGCGCCCGACGACGAGGTAGCGGCGCGGCTCTTGGTTGCCGCGCTGGATGGCGCGGGAGACCGAACGGCCGCGGTGCAGGCGTTCGACGACTTCGCAGCGCGGCTCAGCGAAGAGTTCGGACTCGAGCCTTCGACCGAGATGCTCCGGCTCGTCGACGAGATCCGATCGCAGCAGCCGGTTCACCGGCCTGCGCCAGCACCCAGGCAGCCGGCCACTCCGAATCCCAACTTGATCGCCGTGTTCCCGTTCAGTGTTCGCGGCAGCGAGGAGCTCGGGTATCTCCGAGAAGGTATGGTCGACATTCTGAGCGCCAAGCTCGACGGCGCGGGAGAGATCAGGTCCGTCGATCCCCACGCGCTGCTGCGCTTTGTACAGGCCCGGGACGCCGGGGATCCCGATCCAGACGAGGCTCGGGACATCGCGGCGCAGTTCGGCGCCGGTGCGTACCTGCTGGGCAGCATCGTGGCGGCCAAGACTCGTCTCCATCTGGGAGCCACCCTGTACGAGACGGACCGTGAGCGGCACGTGCGCGCGGAAGTCGAGGCGGACCAGGAGGCTGGCCTTTTCGAGACCGTCGACGAGTTGGTGCGGCAGCTGCTGGCCCGACGGAGCACGTCGCTCGGAGGGCAGATTGGACGGCTGGCCGCGACCACCACGGATTCACTCGACGCCCTCAAGTCCTACTTGCGAGGAGAGCGCGCGTTTCGGGGCGGCCGGTACTTCGAAGCGGTCACGCACTACGAGCGCGCGGTGGCCGAGGACCTGAGCTTCGCCCTTGGTCAATATCGATTGGCGGCGGCCCGGGTGGCGTGCGCGCTGCCAGACGGAGCCCGCGAGGCGTCGGCATGCGCGTGGGAGGTGAGGGATCGGCTCGCACCCCACGCCCGAATGCTGGTGGAGGCGCAGACGGCCTGGTTGGGAGATGAGCCGGGTGGCGCCGAAGCGGTCTACCTCCGGCTTCTGAGCGTGCGTCCCGACGACGTCGAGGCGTGGTTCCTTCTCGGAAACCTCTTGTTCGATCTGAATCCTTACCGGGGGCGTTCGGTACTGGAGGCGAAGCGTCCGCTGGAGCACGCTGCGGCGCTCGATCCCAGTCACGTGGCGGCGTTGGCGCACCTCGCTCGGATCGCCGCGATCGAAGGGCGTTCGGAGGCGGTCCACGACCTCGTGGAACGGCACCTCGCACTGAGTCCAACAGGCGATCAGGCGCTCCCGATGCGCGGCCTGAAAGCCTTTGCGAGCGACGATGCCGAGGAGCGTGAGCGCGTCGTGCACGCCCTGGCCGTCGCGCCGCCCGTGGTCATCGCTACGGCCTTCTCGGATATCGCGCTCTACACCGCCGATCTCGCGACGACCGAAGACCTGGCGCGACGGATCTCCCGACTGGCCCCGGTCGGGGTGGTCGGTGCCGTGGCGCGCGTGATGGTGGCCTACGTGTCCGTGGCTCGGGGCGCGCTCGACGAAGCTTGGCGAGCGATGCGGGAGGCCGAACAGCTCGATTCGCTGAGCGCCTTGGAGCACCGGGGGCTCCTCGTGGCACTGCCGGTCGTGCAGCCTGGTGAAGATGTTCTGCGCCAGACGCTCACCGATCTCGAAGCGGCAGCGCTCCCGTCCGGCTCACCGACCGAGCGGTCGAATCTCGCCCTCGCCGTCCACGATCCGATTCACCACCATTTGCGCGAGTACCTGCTCGGTCAGCTCTATGCGCGTCTCGGAAGCTACGACCGGGCACTGGAACACGCGGACCGATGCGAGCGACTTGCGCCGCCGGATCGCGGCGCGGCCCTGCCGCGCAACCTGGCGGCGGGCATTCGGGCTCGGGTTGCGATGGAGCGGGGCGATTGGGCGGACGTGCTGACTCAGCTCGAGAGCGTTCGGCTGGGAGGATGGTTTGAGTACGCGCTGGCGTCGCCGGTCTACGGGCTCGCCCAGGAGCGGTACCTGCGGGGGCTGGCACTACACCGGCTCGGCCGGGACGATGAGGCGCGAGGGTGGCTCGAAGGCCTGGCCCAACGCTCGCCGTACGAGATCGTGTACCGCGAGCCCGTACAGGCACTCCTGGCCGGATCGCGCCCGACTAGTTCCCCCTCCCCGAATCCTGGAGATTCATGAGTTCGGCCGGATACGGCTGGAGGAAGCGTTGCTGCCGGAGGTAGTTCTCGTCGAACCTGGTGATCCACGACTGTATGAGGGCAAGGGGGCCGCTCAACGTGGTGCGGCCTGTCCGGTATTCCTCCAACAGATCCAAGAAATGCCGCTTCTCCCCGCTACCCAGTCCCTTGGAGAAGTAACCCAAGCTGTGCATCAGGACATTGATGTTCGACGTGGAGCGCGCCGGTCGTCCCGTTGCCGCCGCGAAATGCTCTTCGTAGGCGGCGATGGTCTCTGCGAACGGTTTCCGATCGGCGTTTGCCACGACACGGCCCAGAATGCGAAGCTGAGCCTGATGATACGCCATCAGAGTGAGTTTCTGCTCGGTGTGGAATCTGACCAGCTCAGCCATCGACCCTGACGCCCGAACGGCACGCAGAGCCGCCAGCGCAAATAGCTTGGTCAAGAAGTGGTGGCGGATGCGGAAGTTCGTCAGGCGCCCCTCGTCTTCGATCACCGAGTGGGGAAACCGCGACAGTACCGCACCTCCAAACAGTCCGGGCCCGCGGTCCGAGGGCTGCGTGCCTCCCTCGCCGCTGTAGATCTTCGTGTCCTTGATGCCGCACGACGGCGATCGACTCTTGAGGATGAACCCATCCACAGCACCGAGCGATCCGAGATAGCGGTCGCCGAACCCGTGCATCTCGGCGGTGACGTCGCGTCCCGTGGTAGGCTGCACGAGCTGGAGCGCTCCCTTGAGCGAGACCAATCGGATGGGATCACGGGGGATCCCGAGACCGATCTCCACCTCCGGACACACGGCCTCGAGCTCGACAAATGGCGGCAGCGAGAGCACGAAGGGCGCGCGGATCAGTTGACCGTTGTAGCGACACGCCTGGAGCTCGAGGCACTTGCTCATGACGAGGATTGGACGCGGGTGCGTGGCCATGGTGTGCTCAGGTGTTGATCGGCGAAGCCGGCGCCCCGGAACGGGAAGCCGGCTTGGTCCCGACCCCGTCAGGATTGGCCTCCCGGACGGCGGCCCGTGCGAGACCCCGAAGCATACCGCGAAAAACCAGGGTGTGGAGTGGGTAGAGGGCATACCAGTAAAGGAGGCCCAGGAGCCCGACCGGATCGAAGATGGCCGTCTGACGAATGGTCGATCCCTTGGGGGTCTCCTGGACCTCGAACTGGAGCCAGGCACGACCAGGCAGCTTCATTTCGGCGAAGAGCCCGAGCAGCCGGTCGGGTTCCACCGCCTCCACCCGCCAGAAATCGACGGTGTCTCCCGCAACGACCCATTCCGGGTCCCGCCTGCCGCGGCGGGTGCCCACGCCGCCCACCAACAGGTCGAGAAAGCCGCGCAGCCGCCACAGCCAATCGCCCCAGTACCAACCAACGGCGCCACCAATGCGGCGGACCGCCCTGAATGCGTCCCTCGCGCTGAGGGGTACCGTGACGCTCCGCGAGTCGACGATTCGGGAGCCGAAGCGGATTCCCCCCCATTGGGGCGTGGCTCCTCTGGAGGACAAGGCGTCCGACCACCGCGTTTCGGCGATCGATCGGTCCTCGTTTCGCAGGGCTCGCGCGATTGCGTCAGTGAGGCCTCGCGGCCTGATCGCAAAGGTCTCGAGGGCGCTCGGGTCGCGCACCATGGTGGGGTTTCTGAGGCTGTCGACGAGTTGCCGGCCCACCCGGGCGTAGACCGGGGTGACCAATCCCAGCCAGAGGCTCGAGAGTTTCGGTGTGAGCAGGGGTACGGGGATCATGAGCCGCCTCAGGCCCCGTTGTGCCCCATACTCCCGCATGATGTCCCCATAGCTCACGCGGTCCGTTCCCCCAATCTCGAACACCGCGCTTCCTGGGTCGCCGAGATCGAGGCTGGCCACCAGGTAGTCGATTACGTCTTCGATGGCGATCGGCTGCGCGATGACCCGTACCCAGCGGGGAGTCACCATGATCGGCAGCTTCTCCACGAGGGCCCGGATCATCTCAAACGAGAGCGACCCGGACCCGATCACGATCGAGGCTCGGAATTCGATGGTTGGCACCCCCGATTCCCGGAGGATCCGTCCGACCTCCTGGCGGCTTGCCAGGTGTTTCGAAAGACCGGGGGGCTCCCCGAGTCCACCCAAGTAGATTATGCGCCTGACTCCCTCCCGCGCAGCAGCTGCCGCGAAGGCAGCCGCGGCCTGCCGATCCTGGGCGGCGTAGTCCCCGGTCGTGCCCATGCTGTGGATGAGATAGTACGCCGTGTCAATGCCTCGAAGCGTCGCGGGTAGGGAATCGGGATCACCCACGTCGCCTTGAACAACCTCAGTATCGCGTCCCACTTTGGAACGGAGGAAGTCGGGGTTCCGTGACAGGCATCGGACTCGATGCCCGCGCACCTCGAGTGCTCGGAGGAGCCGGCCGCCCACATACCCGGTGGCCCCGGTGAGCAAAATGTGCTTGCTATTGGTTTGCATATTGTCGAATTTATGTCCAGTACATAGATAATACAAGTGATTGTGGAAAAGTTGTCTTCAGTCGGGGCCGGTGCTGCCATGGATGCCGGTGGATAGGAGCCCATCCCGCGCGACAAACTACTCGACGTCCGACACTGACTCCATTTAATACAGTGCACGAAGTGTTGCTTGTAACATATTTGAAACAAATGTCATAGATTCGATTGTATGATGTCACACAGAGTAAGAGTACTCACTGAATCTCAACCATCGGCTGAGGGCCACTTCATCCTTTACTGGATGATCGCGGCCCGTCGCACATCCTGGAACCACGGACTCGATCGCGCCATCCATTGGGCCCGCGAACTCGGCAAACCGCTCGTCGTGCTGGAGCCGCTGCGCGCTGGGTACCGGTGGGCCTCCGAGCGGATTCACCAATTCGTGATCGATGGGATGGCAGACAACGCAAGCCGATTTGGCAAGGCAAATATTGCCTATTACCCATACATAGAACCGAGTCCTGGAGCAGGGCAGGGCCTGCTGAGCGAACTGGCCGCGCGGTCAGCGGTGGTCGTGACGGATGACTTCCCGGCCTTCTTCCTGCCGCGGATGATCCGGGTGGCGGCCGACCGAACGCCTGTTCGGTTTGAGGCCGTGGACTCCAATGGACTCCTGCCAATCCGCGCGACCGACCAGGTGTTCACGACCGCCCATCAGTTCAGGCGCTATCTCCACCAGGTGCTCCCGGACCACCACTCGGATGCCCCGACGCCGAACCCGTTGGCCCGGCTAAAGCTCCCCACGCTGAGTGGCGGCCTGCCCGCGGGGATCACCAAGAAGTGGGAAGTGGCCGATCTGAGCCGCGCCGTCTCTGGGGCGCTCGTCGAGTCGTTGTCCATTGACCACGCGGTGAAACCAGTGGGGTTGCGGGGCGGACCCGCTACCGCCGGCCGCGTCTTGAGGCGGTTTCTGAAATCGCGCCTCGCCCGATACGCCGACGACCGCAACCAGCCCGGTGAGGAGGTGACCAGCGGTCTGTCCCCATATTTGCACTTCGGCCACATTTCGGCTCACGAAGTGGTAGACGCCGTGGCGGACGTCGAGGAGTGGTCGCCGGCACGGGTGAATCCGGCGGCACGGGGAAGGCGGGCCGGTTGGTGGGGGATGAGCGCTTCCGCCGAGTCGTTTCTCGACGAGCTCGTCACCTGGCGCGAGGTGGGATTCAACATGTGCGCGCTCCGACCTGACTACGACCAATACGAATCCCTGCCCGCGTGGGCCAAAAAGACCTTGGCCGAGCACGCCCGCGACCCGCGTCCGCACCTGTATGCTCTCGAGGCATTCGAGGAGGCGGAAACGCACGATCCGCTGTGGAACGCGGCGCAGCGGCAGTTGGTGCGGGAGGGTCGCATCCATAACTACCTGCGGATGCTCTGGGGCAAGAAGATCTTCGAGTGGTCCCCTTCGCCGGAAGAAGCGCTCGAGACCATGATCCACCTCAATAACAAGTACGCGCTCGACGGTCGCGATCCGAACTCCTACAGCGGCATCTTCTGGGTGCTCGGGCGCTACGATCGGGCGTGGGGTCCCGAGCGCCCGGTCTTTGGCAAAGTGCGCTACATGACCTCGGAGAACACGGCAAGGAAATACGACGTGAAGGGGTACATGGCGCGATACGGGCCGGCGGAAGGCTGAGAGAGTGGGAGTGGGAGCGGAGCGTGGAGTCCATCGTCCGCGCGCCGCTCCCCGCTCACGCCTATCGGCTATAGCGCTCCAACCACTCGAGGTCGTCCTGATCGACTCGCACCGCGTACAGCACTCCGTTCCCGAACCCGATGAGCCGCCGGTCGTCCGGCAGGACGACCTGTCGCGAAAGGCGGCCGCTCGCGTCGAACACGTCATAGGTGCGACGCGGCTCCTTGGCGGGCTGCGCCCGCTCGATCCATAGCTCGCCTTCCGGGGTGGCTCGGGCGCCGCCGCTCAGAAACGGCGGCATCTCCTTGGGCCACGTTTGCCGGTCGATGTCGGGGCGGGGTGGCCGCCGAACTCGGCGCCTTCCATTCTCGACTTCGACCATGAGGCCCCGGCTGGTCATGGCGTCCGCCCAGGAGTCCTTCTCGTCCTTGGTGACGGGCACGGGTTTGTACGGGACGACCGGGCCGGCGACCGGTGCGCCACCCGGCGAAACCCACTCCAGCCGATACGGCGCGTAGCGCGCAATCCCCACTCGGCCGTCGGGTGTCACGGCCCACTCGTCCCGACCGGCGTACGGGGTACCGCCACCGATGGAGATCCGCATCTCGCCCGGACCCGTGGAGCCGGGCATGGGTGGGAAGTTCACGGTGCCCAGGGTGTCCACCGCCCCGGAACCCGGATCCCAGCGCAGGAGCGGGGCGATGCCAGAGGTGGCCGTCTCTTCCAGGCCCGGCATCATCATGCCTGCCAGATCGAAGTAGATGCGGCCGTGACGGTCGATCCCCCGTGGGAATATGGGGAATCCATCGGGGTGCCGAAGCGGAATCGTCGCAGTGCTGAGCTTTCCATCCGGCTGAATCAGGGTGAACCGGCGGTTCAACATGTCCATCATCAGCGTCGAGTCATCGGGGAGCGCGAACAGGGCGCCCGGCATCTCGTACTCGCCCGGTCCTTCGCCCCGGCGTCCCAGATCAGTCTGCGTAGCGCCGGCGATGTCCACGAGCACCACGCGTTGTTCGATTCGATCGGCGACGATCAGGCGACCGTCCCGCAATTCCCTGAGACCTGCGACGGAACTGAACGGCTCGACGAACGCGGCGTTCGGTGTGGACAGCGTGATGCGCTGTGGCGTGGCCTGTGGCCTGGCGGTCGAGGCTCCGATGGCCAGCATCATGGCGAGTGGTGCCAGCGGGCGAAACATGGCGCCGATCCTTGGGGAGGCGGTCCGGGTCACTGAAGCTCCTTTGCACAGTGGGACCGTGACGCAAGGGCGATCACGGTTGACGACTTGTTGAACCTCGCACGCTTAGATGCTCATCGTTGGGAGGGCGTCGCACAAGAGCCCCGTTGCAGCTACGGCGGCCAGCGACTGCAACGTTCCACGCAGCCCGCGCGTCCTCTCTGGCGACCAGTGTTGTCGCTACATATATATGGTGTATTGTCATACCCTCTCGACCCCGCACACGATGGGGTTCGAGCCAACGGTACCTCGAATTCTGAGGCGTTTGGAGCATGGCGCTCGCCGGTAGAACTTTTGGCATTCTGGGGGTCGTCTTGGTCATCGCGGCGTTGGCCACCGGCACCTATCTCCGGCTCAGCGGGAAGGACGACGGCGGGTCCGGAGGCTCGTCAGTCGCCGCCGTACCGGAAGGTGGAGCGAGCCAGGTCTCCTCCGCCGACAATTTCTCCACCGACGTGCCCATTCCGGTCGAGGCCGCACGGGTTCGACGCGATACGCTAGTCGTGTCCGTGGCCGCCGCGGCCGAAGCGGCGGCGTTCCGGCAGACCAGATTGCTGTCACAGGTCGAAGGCCGAGTGATGCGGGTGCGGGTCCGCGAGAACGCCTCCGTCGCCGGAGGTCAGGTGTTGGTCGAAATCGACACCACTGAGTACGCGCTGACAGCGGCACGGGCCCGGGCGCAGGTCGACAAGGCGGCGGCGACCTACCGCGAGTTGACGCTGTTCGACGATCAAATCGAGGATCCGGAGATTCGGGCCGGACGTGCGGGGGTGGCACGAGCCAAGAGCGGTCTCCAAGATGCCGAGATCGCCCTGCGGGAGGCGGAGCTGCGACTGTCGCGGACACAGATTCGTGTACCGTTTCCCGGCCGCGTCGCGTCGTTGCGTGTGGTGGAGAGTCAGACCGTGCGGGTCGGTGACGAGATCCTCACGATCGTGGATCTGGATCCGGTGAAGGTCGAAGTGCAGGTGCTCGAGGGCGAAGTTGGGCTGCTGGCCGAAGGTCGGCGGGCGCGGGTGACGTTTGCCGCGTTTCCCGGCGAGGAGTTCCTCGGACGGGTGCAGACGATCAACCCCCTGGTTGAGCGCCAGACGCGGACGGCCCGGGTGACGGTGATGATCCCCAACCCCGACGGACGGATCCTGCCCGGTATGTATGCCCGGGTCGCGCTCGAGGCGAGGAAATTCCCCGACCGGATCCTCGTGCCACGTTCGGCGGTGCTCGAGCGGGACCGACGCACGATGCTCTTCGTGTTCCAGGGCGAAGGCACCGTGGGTCTCGCCAAGTGGCGGTACGTCACCATCGGCATGGCGAACGATTCGGTGGTCGAGGTCGTCTCCAACCCCGACACCGAAATGGTGGAACCGGGTGAATGGGTGCTCACGGACGGGCACTTCACGCTCATTCACGATGCACGGGTTCGCCGGGTGGAGAGCGTCCAGGCCGAAGGTGGGAGGCCGTGATGAAAGTGGTCACCGTGCTCGTGATCGTGGTGCTGGTTGCCGCGGCCCATCCGGCCAGTTCGCAGGAGCCCCGAACGCTGTTGACTCTCGAAGAGGCCCTCGAGTTGGCGCGCCGGAACAATCCGGCGTACCTGCGGGCGAGTGCCGGGGCGGATGCTTCCGGTGCCGACGTCCGCGCCGGCATCGGCGCCTTCCTGCCGTCGCTTACTGGGTCGCTGTCGTGGTCGGGGAATTCCCGCACCATCCTGACCGGCGAAGACGATTTTGGCCGACCCATCGCACTCCCCGATCCGCTGACGTTCCGGAGCAGTTCTGCCTCCCAGGGGCTGTCGACTGGAATCACGCTGTTCGACGGCCTGGCCAACCTCAGCAACTATCGCGCGGCCAAGGCGGGTGCCGCCTCCGCGGAGGCCAACGTCGATTTGGCGGAAGCGACCCTCACGGCCGAGGTCGAGCGCCGCTTCTACACCGCATTACAGGCGCAACGACTGATCGACGTCGAGGAACAGTTGCTCGAGGTCTCCCGCCGGCAGTTGGATGCCACCGAGCGGTTGTTCCGGGTCGCGGCCCGGACCGAGGTGGATGTGCTCGGCGCCCAGGTGCAGGTGGCGCAACAGGAGCAGGCATTGGAGCAGGCGCGCGGCGACGCGCGAAAGGCCGCCCTGAGACTTTCCGAGCTCATCGGGTTGGGCCAGACCATCGCGTTTCGGGTGTCCGGGGACCTACCCCCCGCGGTCGATCGGTCTCTGCTCAACGTCGATGATCTAGCGGCGCAGGCACTCGCGCAGAACCCGCGCATTCGCAGCGCCGAAGCCGACGCGGCGCAGGCCGACTTCGCCGCGAGCGCTGCAGCAGGGCGCCGCTGGCCGACGGTGAGTGCCCGTGCCAGCTTCGGTCGCGCCGTGAGTCTCTCGAGTTACGACGCGCTGTTCAAGTTCGACCCTCGCGACCGGAGCTTCGGATTCGGGATCGATGTGCAGGTCCCGCTGTTCACCAGGTTTCAGACGTCACTCGCGGTCGCGCAGGCCACGGCGAATGCGCGGGTGGCTGAGGAAAATCTCCGGGAGCAGCGCATGGCACTCGAGCGCGAGGTGCGGAGCGCCTACATCGACCTGGCCACGGCCGAACGCCGGCTCGAGTTGGCGGAGCGGGCTGTGGATCTGGGCCGCCGGCGTCTCACGATGGCGCAGGAGCAGTATCAGCTCGGCACCATTGGGTTCACCGACTTCCAGCAGATCGTCACACAGACGTCGCAGGACGCCCGCCAGCTCCTCTCAGCCGAGGGAGAGTACGCGCGTGCCCTGGTGACGCTGGCGGAGCTGGCGGGTGCGGGAGTGCGATGATGGAGCGACCCGCGGCACCGTCAGGAGCAACCAGGCAACCGATCGGTCGTTTGTCGACTGAGTCTGGCTGAGCGCCCGCCGCCGCATGTCCATCCCATCTCGATCCGTGAGCCGTCCGGTCGCCGTGGCGATGTTGTTCCTGGCGGTCGTCTTCCTTGGGCTCATCTCGTTCTTTCGCATCCCCATCGATCTCCTTCCCGACGTCGCCTATCCGCGCCTCGTGGTGTACACGCCGTATCCGGATGTCGGTCCGGCGGAGGTCGAACGGTTCGTGAGCGAGCCGATCGAGCGCGGCGTGAGCCGGGTGTCCGGCGTGGAGCGCGTGGAGAGTGTCTCACGGGAGGCGGTGTCGCTCGTCACTGTACGGTTCTCGTGGGGCACCGACATGGATTTCGCCGCGCTCAACGTGCGGGAGCAGCTCGACAACTTGCGCGACGAGCTGCCCGAGCTCGCCGGCCGACCCATCGTGCTGAGGACCGACCCGAACTCCGAGCCCGTCATGGCGATCTCGGTCTCCGGCTCCGTGGAGCTGGGCGCGCTCAAGGATCTCGCCGAATCGGTGTTCAAGCGGCGCCTGGAGCAGATCGACGGCGTGGCAGAGGCTGCACTGGCGGGCGGGCTGGAGCGCGAGATCCACGTCGAGGTCGATCCGCGACTGCTCGAGACCTACGAGTTCACCGTCCAGGACGTCTTGAACGCCTTGGCCGCGGCCAACCAAAGTGCACCGGGCGGCACCATCCTGCGTGGGCGCTATCGCTATGCGCTCCGTACGCTGGGCGAGTTTCAGACCGTCGACGAGATCGCGGCCGTCCCGCTCGGAGGCCGCGGGGGCGCCGCGGCCGACACGGCGGCCACGGGGCTCGTGACGATCGGAGACGTGGCCAGGGTCGAAGACGGCTTCAAGGATCGGGAATCCGTGGCGCGCTACAACGGCACCGAGTCGGTGGGTCTTCTGCTGTTCAAGGAATCCGGCGCGAACACGGTCCGCGTGGCGGAGGAAGTGGCCCGGATCCTGGACCAACTCCGCGCCCAGTACCCGGATCTCCGGATCGACGTCGCGATGAGCCAGGCCGGGTTCATTACGGAGGCGATCTCGAACGTGGTGCAGGCGCTGGTGTACGGCGGCATCCTTGCCTTCCTGGTGCTGTTCCTGTTCCTGCGGGACCCACGGTACCCGATCGCTGTGAGCCTGGCGATTCCGATCTCGGTGGTCGCGACCTTCTCGCTCCTCGACCTCGCGGGCGTCTCACTCAACATCATGAGCCTGGGCGGACTGGCGCTCGGGGTCGGCATGCTGGTCGACAATTCCATCGTTGTGCTCGAGAACGTCTTTCGGCACCGTGAGGAGGGAAGGGGGGCCAACGAGTCGGCCGTGCGCGGGGCCGAGGAGGTGCAGGGGGCGATCACCGCCTCGACGCTCACCACCATCTCCGTGTTCGGTCCCATCATCTACGTGGAAGGCGTGGCGGGCGAGCTGTTCGGCGATCTGTCGTTTGCCGTGGCCTTTGCGCTGCTCGCGAGCCTTCTGGTGGCGCTGACGCTGCTGCCGACCATGGCGGCCCGGTGGGCAGCCGCCGTCGATCTCCGGGGGGCGACGCGACTTCGGCGGGTGGCCGTGGGCGGTGCCCGCCTTGCGGCTCGCGGGTTCGGGCGCGTATTCGGTCCGTTTCTGGATTGGTTCGATGGGCGGTTCGCGGTGTTTGCCCTGTGGTATCACGGCATGCTCGAGCGCGCGCTCGCCCATCGGGGCCGAGTCGTCGCGGTCGCGGTGGGGTTGCTGCTCGCCGGCGTTGCCCTCGGAGCGTTGCTCGAACGGGACGTGCTCCCGGATGTCGATCAGGGGGCGTTCACCGTGCGTCTCGATCTGCCGCGGGGCACTCCGCTCGAAGAGACGACCGCCGCCGCCGCTCGGGTGGAAGCCGTGTTCCTTGCCGACCCAGATGTGGACGCGGTCTTTACGCGGGTCGGCCGACAGGAGGCGATTGCCGGGGTCGAGGACGACGAGAGCGGGCTGCACACGGCGGCGTTGGAAGTACGTCTGCACGACGGCGCACACACGGCGGTGGTGCTGGCTCGCACCCGCCCACGTCTCGCGTCGGCCGGTGGAGCGGCGCTCAGTGTCGAGACCGGTGGGGCCACGGCCCTGGGGAGGCTGTTGGGGGGCAGCGAAGCCGATCTCGCCGTGCGGGTGCGCGGCGAGGATCTCGATGCCGCCTACCGTCACGCTCAGGCGATCGGAGCGCGTCTCCAGAGCGTCCAATCGCTCACCAACGTCCGGCTCGGGACCGGCGAAGGACAGCCGGAGATCCGCGTGGAGATCGATCGCGAGCGGGCGGCGGCGTACGGGGTCGAGCCCCGGCTCATCGCGACCACCGTCGAGCAGTACATGCGCGGGGAGATCGCGACGGACTTCCTCGATTTCGACGAGAAGATTCCCGTCCTCGTGCGGCTCCCGGAATCGGAGCGCCGATCGCTCGAAACCCTGCGTCTCTTGCGAGTGAACGGCATCCCGCTGCGAGAGCTGGTCAACACCCACGAGGAGGTCGGTCCGTCGGAGATCCGACGCTTGGAGCAGGCACGGATCGTGACGGTGTTTGCCGACGTGGCCCAAGGCGGGCTCGACGGCGCGGTGGGGGACGTGCGGTCGGCGACCAGCGATCTGCCCGTTCCGCGGGGTCTCAGGGTCGAGATAGGCGGCGCGAACGAAGAGCGTGATCGGAGCTTCCGTGATCTCGCCTTTGCGTTTGGGCTCGCCCTGCTCCTCGTCTACATGATCCTCGCCGCGCAATTCGAGTCGTTCGTGCACCCGTTCACCATTCTGCTCTCGGTGCCGCTGGCGACGATCGGCGCCTCGGTCGCGTTGATGATCGCCGGTGAAGGACTCAATACCATGAGCTTGATCGGACTCGTGATCCTCGTGGGCATCGTCGTGAATGACGCGATCGTCAAGGTGGATTTCATCAATCAGATGCGAAAGCAGGGGCTGGAGCTTCGCCAGGCGATTCTCGAGGCGGGACGCGTGCGGCTGCGGCCCATCGTGATGACGACCGTGACCACCGTGCTGGGTCTCACGCCGATGGCGCTGGGCATCGGGCGCGGGGCCGACCTCCGGGCCCCACTCGCCATCGCGGTGATCGGCGGCCTCATCAGCGCCACAGCCCTCACGCTGATCGTAGTGCCCGTGGCGTACGATTTGTTGGAGGAGGCGCGCGGGAAACTTCGAGCACTGGCTGGTCTCTCATCGATTCGAGCGGCGCGGGTGACACGATGAGTCGCCACCTCTTCGTCGCGACGCGGATGGCGTGCCTCGCGGGCGCGTCCGGTCGTGATCGACGGAATAGACCGGGGCGGGCCTTCGTTGAGCGCGATAGCGCCGGTTCATGTCGAACACGTGCGCTCGTACGCGTTGATCAAGGGATGAGCACGGCGTCGGTTCGATGATTCGCCTTTCCATCCGGCGACCGGTTGCGGTCTCGATGGCCTATGTCGCCGTCGCCCTGCTGGGTGTTGCCGCATGGCGTAACATCCCCATCGAGCTGCTCCCCGATACCGAGTTGCCGAAGCTGTTCGTCACTGCTGAATGGCGCGGCGCCTCACCGGAAGCCACTGAGGCCTTCGTCACGGCTCCCCTCGAGGCGGCGGTGCAGCAGGTGCGGGGGGTCGAGAAGGTCAAGTCCACATCGAGCGAGCAGTGGGGAACGGCCCAGGCACGCATCGAGGTCGAGTTCGCGCGTGGCACAGATATGGACTTTGCTCGGCTGGATCTGTCGGAACGGCTGGCGGCGATGGACGACGCTCTGCCTGCCGAGGTGCGCCAGCCGCGCATCGAGCCGTATGTGCCGGAGGAGTTTCGCCAGCAGCAGCGTGCATTCCTGAGCTACACACTCACCGGACCGTACACTCTGGAAGCGCTCCGCGCGCACGTCGACGATGAGCTCGTGCCCGAGCTCCAGCTGGTTGACGGCATAGCGGGTATCGAGGTGAGCGGCGGCCGCGACCGGCTCGTGGAGATCGGGCTCGACGAACGCAAGGTGAACGCCCTCGGCCTCGATCCGGGCCGCGTGTGGCAGAAGATCATGGAGTTGGAGGCGGTGAGCGAGGCGGGTGTCGTGCGCACCGGGGGCATGCTCCGCACGCTGGCGATCCGCCACCGCACGGGGTCGGCGGACGAGATCCGCGCCGCGCCCCTGCTCACCGACCGGGGCCGGATTGTCCGGGTGCGGGACGTGGCGACAGTGCACGACACCTACGAGGAGCCCACCAACTACTACCGGATCGACGGCCAGCCCGCCGTCTCGTTCGAGCTCCACAAGGAAGTCGGTGTCAACACGGTCGAGGTGGCCGACCGCGCCAAGGAGCGGTTGGCGCGGCTCGAGAGCGCCCACCCGACTGGTGTCCGGGTCATTCTGGACGAGGACGAGAGTGAGGCGATCCGGACACAGCTGACCGACCTGCGGGTCCGCGCCCTCATCGCGGCGGCGGTGATATTCGTTGTCCTGCTCGTGTTCCTGCGCTCGTTCCGGTCGGCGGGCATCGTCTTCGCAACGATCGCCTTCTCGGTCCTCATCGCGCTGAACCTGATCTACTTCAGCGGCTTCACGCTCAACGTGCTCACACTGATGGGCCTCGCGATGGGTTTTGGGTTGATCGTCGACAACGCGATCGTGGTTCTGGAGAACATCTACCGGAAGGTGCGGGCGGGGGATCGTGGCCGCGGAGCGGCGGAGGGTGGCGAGACCGACGAGTCGGGACGTGTCGGTGTGTCGAGTACCGAGGAGGCCGCCGCGACCGGTGCTCAGCAGGTCGTGCTCCCGATTCTCGCGGCGACCCTCACGACTGTCATCGTGTTCATCCCGTTCGTCTATCTGCAGGGCGAGCTGCGGGTCTACTACGTGCCGCTGGCGATCGTCGTGGGAATGAGTCTGGTGGCGAGCCTCTTCGTAGCCTTCACATTCATTCCGGCCCTGGCGGCGAAGGTACTGAGCCCGAAACGCAGGGCGCGAGTTGGGGGAAGTGGAAAGGAGGAAGCGGGAGGCGTTCCGCAGGGTATGATTGCGGCACGTACTCCGGCGTATGTCCGTTTCTACTCGGGATTGCTCGGTGTCACGCTCCGGTTCCCCATTCTCACCGTACTCGCAGCGGGACTGGTCCTCGCCGGATCGTGGCACCTCTTCAACAAGTACGTCACACGCGACGTGTTGTGGCGGTTTTGGTCGGCGCAGCAGACCTACATCGAGGTGATCATCCGCCTGCCGCGGGGGGCCGAGCTCGAGCGGACGGACGAGTTGGCCAGGTACTTCGAGACGAAGCTCCGGGGTACCCCCGAGCTGGAGCGGTTCGTCACTCGGGTGTGGCCGCAATTCGCGCGCATCACGGTGACATTCCCGGACTCCCTCGAGAACACGTGGGTTCCCGTTGCCATCAAGGAGCAGATGGTGGCGCACTCCAATCTGTTCGGTGGGACTGAGGTCCGTGTTTATGGGTACGGACCCTCGTTCTACGGCGGTGGCGGCGGTGCACCCAACTACTCGATCAAGATCCTCGGGTACAACTACGAGACGGTGCGGAGCATTGCCGAAGATCTCGGACGTCGCCTCACCCGGTTCTCCAGGATTCGGGAAGTAGACGTGAACTCCGCCGGGGGGTGGTTTACCCGAGACAAGGCAAGCGAGTTTGTGTTGCGGCTCGACCGCGAGCGGCTTGGGCTCCACGGTCTGACGGCGCAGGACGTCGTGTATCAGGTGGCGGCGGCGGTGTGGGGCCAGGTTCGCCGCGGCAACATCCGGATTGCCGGCGAGGAGGTCCGGTTCGACGTCAAGATCGAGGGCAACGAAGAGGTCGATGTCCTGGCCCTCCAGGAACTGCTGATTCAGACCCCAGCTGGTCAGGGGGTGCGGTTGGCTGACGTTGCGGTGTCCGAGGAGCGGGAGGTTCTGACGCGGATCGAGCGGGAGAATCAGCAGTACCGGCGATATGTGAGCTACGAGTTCCGGGGCCCCACCAAGCTGGGCGACCGGACCCGTGACGCGGTCATCGGGGCGACGCGGTTGCCCGAAGGGTACGAGATCGAGGGAGAGCAGGAGTGGGACTGGTCGTCCGACGAGCAGCGGCAGATCTGGACCGTGTTGGCGGTGGCCCTGGCGCTCGTCTTCATGGTCACGGCGGCCCTGTTCGAGTCCCTGTGGCGCCAACCGCTCTGCGTGCTCCTGGCCGTTCCGATGGCCCTGGTGGGCGTCTTCTTGGCGTTCTTCTACTCACGCGCGAGCTTTTCGCGAGAAGCGTATGTCGGCGTGATCATGATGGGCGGCATCGTTGTCAACAATGCGATCCTGCTCGTCGATCACATCAACCGACTGCGTCGGGTCGAAGGACGGCCGTTCCGCGAGGCAATCGTTCAAGGCACCCTGGAACGAGTCCGGCCGATCCTGATGACCAGCACCACCACGATCTTGGGGCTCCTCCCGCTGGTGCTTGGCAGTGAGTACGCGGACGAGAACATCTGGAATGCCCTGGCCTACGCCCTGATCGGCGGTCTCGCGAGCTCGACCTTCTTCGTCCTGACCGTGACGCCGGCCCTCTACCTTGTCCTCGAGCGCGGGCCCGAGAAGCGCCGAGTGCGGACACTGGAGCTTGCGACGGTGAGCTCCTGAGAGGCACTCGCCCATCGAGAGGCGTCAGGTGCCTCGCTCCTTACTCCACCGTCCATGTTCGTCCGCGTCGGAGGAGTTTCTCCATGTCGGCCCGGTGGACGGGGACCGCGCCCGCAGCGGCAGCCTGCTCACGGACCGCCACTTCGTAACTCGTCTCCGGGTTGCGATACAGCACGCCCATCGCCACTGGGAACTCCGGCGGTCGCAGGTTGGCGAGCATCGTGGCGAGCGTGTGATTCCGCTCGTCATGCACGAGGATCTCATCGATCGATACGCCACCATCGCCCACCGGCACGACGTCGATCTCGAGCGTTCCGGGGCGGAGCCGCAGTCCGCGTTGCGGCGCTGTTCCGAACACGATCGGCTTGCCGTGCTCGAGGGGAATCTGCATCTCCGAGGCGACCGTCTTGTCGGTGAACGCCCCGTGCGCACCGTCGTTGAACACGAGACAGTTCTGGAAGATTTCCACGAACGACGCCCCGCGATTGGCGTGGGCCTGAACCAGGACGTCGACGAGGTGCGGCATCGAGGTGTCGACCGACCGAGCAACGAAACGGGCGCCCGCACCTAGCGCAAACGCGGCCGGCACAACCGGTGATTCCACCGATCCCTGCGGTGTGGACGGCGACCGCGTGCCGCGCTTCGAGGTCGGGGAATACTGTCCCTTCGTGAGGCCGTAGATCTCGTTGTTGAACAGCAGGATCTGGAGATCGACGTTGCGGCGGAGGACGTGCAGCATGTGATTTCCGCCGATGCTCAGCCCATCGCCGTCCCCGGTGATCACCCAGACGTCCAGGTTGGGATTCGCGAGCTTTACGCCCGAGGCGATAGCCGGCGCGCGGCCATGAATGGTGTGGAAGCCATAGGCCGACACGTAGTAGGGAAAGCGAGCCGCACACCCAATCCCCGACACGAACACCGTCTCGTCAGGCTTCTTCCCGATCTCTGCGAGGGCCCGTTGCACGGCCTTGAGAATCGCGTAGTCCCCGCACCCCGGACACCAGCGCACGTCCTGGTCGGACGCAAAGTCCTTTGCCGTGAGCTCGACCAGTTGGGTTGCGTCGATCATGTCGTACCTCCCAGTCGGGCGCGGACGGCTTGCTCGATCTCGGCCACCTTGAACGGCTTTCCGGTGATCTTGTTGAACCCTTCGGCCGGTACGAGATACGTGCTCCTGAGGATCGTGACCAGCTGGCCTGTGTTCATCTCGGGCACGAGGACCGTCTTGAATCCCGCGAGAATGTCGCCGAGGTTGCGGGGCAGGGGATGGAGATGCCGCACGTGCGCGTGTGAGACGGCATATCCATCGGCGCGGAGCCGCTTGACCGCCTGGAAGATCGGGCCGAAGGTCGATCCCCAGCCGACGACGAGCACGTCACCGTGGTCCGGTCCCAGCTGCAGCTCCTGCGGAGCAATGTCGTCGGCGATTCCAGCGATCTTTGCCAACCGCACATCCGTCATCCGCTGGTGATTCGTCGGGTCATATGAGATGTGCCCGGTGTCGAAGTCGCGCTCCAGTCCGCCGATCCGGTGCGCCAATCCCGGTGTTCCGGGGATTGCCCAGGGGCGGGCCAGAGTCTTGGGGTCGCGGGCGAAGGGATGGAATCCCTCGGGATCGGTGCGGAATGCAACCGGAAAACTCGGTATCGTGGCGGGATCCGGGAGCTGCCACGGCTCGGCGGCATTTGCCAGGTAGCCATCGATGAGAAACATGACGGGGGTCATGAATCTCGTGGCCAGTCGCACAGCTTCGATGGCAACCTCAAAGCAGTCGACGGGTGTGGCTGCCGCGACCACGGGGAGCGGGGCGTCGCCGTTTCTCCCGTAGACGGCCTGGAACAAGTCGGCCTGTTCGGCCTTGGTAGGCATCCCGGTAGAGGGGCCAGCACGCTGGCTGTTCACGACGACCAGGGGAAGCTCGGTGGCGACCGCGAGGCCCAGAGCCTCGGTCTTCAGCGCGATGCCGGGCCCGGAGCTCGATGTGAGGCCGAGGGCCCCCGCATACGAGGCTCCGATCGCGGCGCAGATTGCGGCGATCTCGTCTTCGGCCTGAAACGTCAGCACCCCGTATTCCTTCATCGTGGCCATGACGTGGAGGAGCGGGGTCGCGGGCGTGATGGGATACGTGCCGAGCACCAGCGTCTCCATGCTCGCCGCTCGCGCGCCGGCGACGAGTCCCCAGGCGGCAGCCTCCGTTCCAGTCACGGTCCGGTAGATGCCGGGTGCCACGTCCGATTTGGCCACCGTGTAGCCCACAACGTCGCTCGGCATCTCGACGGTCTCGCCGAACGCGTATCCGGCGTTCAGGGCGGCAACATTCGCCGAGGCGATCGTCGGGTGCTTTGCGAACTTTCGGCCGATCCATTCGGCTGTCGATTTCCGGTCCTGCCCGAACATCCAGAGCATCAAGCCGAGCGTCCACATGTTGCGACTGCGGAGCGCCTCTTTCTGGCTCAGGCCGAACTCCTCGACGGCATCCAGCGTGCGCTGCGAGATGTCGATTGGCAGTACCTGGTACGGGGCGAGAGTGTTGTCCTCGAGCGGACTGGTGGTGAATCCCGCCTTGGCGAGGTTCCGTTTGGTGAAGCTGGCAGAATCGACCACCACGAGTCCGCCGATGCGAAGATCTCGGTGGTTCACTTCGAGCGCCGCGGGATTGAGCACCACCAGCACGTCTGGTTCGTCGCCGGCCGTGGCAATGTCGCCTCCGAAATGGATCTGAAACGCGGAGACGCCGTAGGTGGTCCCTGCTGGGGCTCGGATTTCAGCCGGGTAGTCGGGGAACGTAGAGATGTCGCTGCCGGCCAGCGCGGCTTCGAGTGAGAACTGGGAGCCGGTGAGCTGCATGCCGTCGCCGGAATCGCCGGCGAAGCGGATCACCACGGAGTCCCGGACCTCACGGGCGAGCACGCCGCCGGAGTCCGGTGAGCTTGAGCGATGCGGTTCGGTCATGGTGCGGAGCGCGCTCCTGGTAAGGCCGTGATCGGGCCGATCCGGAGAGGGACGAGCGGAATTGCGACTGTTCTAATAGTATTAAACTATGCCCCCCCGGCGCCATGGGCACGTGGCGGACTCGGTCCCCGCGGCCTTATCGGCCCGTTCTCGGGCGGATATCTTTCCCATACACTCAACCTCGAACGAATGGAGTGAGCGAATATGCCAGGCAAGAACACACTGAAGGGCATCAACGACCAGATCGCGATGGAGTTTTCCGCCGCATACACGTACTTGGCCATGTCGGGGTATCTCGAGACCCAGAATCTCCCAGGGTTCGCGGCGTGGATGCGTCATCAGTACGAAGAGGAGCTCACGCACGCGCTGCGCCTCTTCGATTTCCTCGGAGAGGTGGGAGAGGCGGTCCAGTTGCAGGCGGTCCCGAAGCCGCCGGTTACGTTCAAGGGGGCGCTGGACGTGATGAAGAAGGCGCTGGCCCATGAGCGTAAAGTGACGGCGTCGATTCACAAGTTGTACGAGTCGGCGATGAAGGAGAAGCACTACCCGGCCCAGCTCATGCTTCAGTGGTTTGTCGACGAGCAGGTGGAAGAGGAAAAGACGGTCACGGAGATCATCGCCAAGCTCGAGATGATTGGCGACCACGGTCCGGCGCTCCTCATGCTGGATCGGGAGTTGGCATCGCTCAACATCAGCGCAGAATAGGCGAGATGGCTGGTGAGCGGTATGAGCCCGGGTGGAAGCCCGGGCTGGGCTGCGTGCGTCTGGTGACCAGGCGGTGCACTTAACAAACCCGGCTCGGCACTCGTCTATCATGTAGAACGGGTCGGAGGCCTACCGACCCCGAATGAGGGTGTCACCGGGAGAACGAACCATGAAGACATACACACTGCTTGGCGGCGCAATGGTGGTGCTCGTGGCCGCCGCGTCCCTCGCGGCGCAGGAAGCCCCGCAACCCCAGCCCGATCGACCGCAAGCACGCATGCGGCTTCACGCCCCTGGGACCGGATTGCAGTCAGGAATGACCCCCATGCGGCTCCAACGGGGCACCCAGCAGGGCAGAATGGGCAGGACCGGGTTCGACGGCCGCGCCTTCAGCCCGCGCGCCCTTGTCAATCGCCGCGCATTCCTGGAGCTCTCCGATCAGCAGGTGGCCGAGCTCGAGAAGCTCGATGCAGCAGTCACGGCGGCCCGTGACAAGGCGCTTGCCGACGCCAAGTCACACGATGAGGCGCTGGCGGAGGCGTGGAAGGCCGACAAGCCCGACCCCAAGCTGATTCGGGAGCACGCCCTGGCGGCCATGCGTGCGCACGAGGTGGTCCAACTCGAGGCGCTGAACGCTGCGGCGCGCGCAAAAGCCGCGCTCACGCCGGAGCAGCTTGGCAAGGTGCGCGGACTCGCTGAAGGGCAGCGCGCCCGGATGGGTGCTCGCGGTCGGGTGGGCATGGGGCGCGGTATGCGGGCGCAGCCGCGCGGCCAGCGATCGCCGCAACGGTTCCGTCGCCCGGATCTCTTGTAGCTCGATTCTCACGATGATTGTGCATCGAACCGCCCCGCCACTTGGCGGGGCGGTTTGTGTTGTGACGCCATCAGGTTGCCGCGGCCCCACGAGCATCGGGCTCGCGATCGAACCGGGGCGTCCGGCGGAGTGATAGATTTCCGGTCGATGAGCGATCGGATTCGTATCACCTACCGGCTGCATGCCGGCGAGAAGGCAGACGCCGAGCACCTGGCGCGGCGGATCGCGCTCGAGCAGACGGTCGAGTTGCCGGATGGCTGCTACCCGGAGCGGGTCGAGCGGGAGATCGTGGGCCGCGTCGAGTCCGTGCAGGCCATCGAAGACCGCGGTACGCGGGTGACCATCTCCTATCCTGCGGCGTCGGTCGGCGGTGAGGTGCCGCAGCTCCTCAATCTCCTGTTTGGCAACGTCTCTTTCTTCGCCGACGTCGAGGTGCTCGACCTCCAGCTTCCGGCGAGCTTTGACGGCGTCCTCCAGGGCCCTCGGTTCGGGATCGACGGGCTGAGAGCAGCCGTTGGAGTGACCGATCGCCCTTTGGTCTGCACGGCGGCAAAGCCCGTGGGTCTCACGAGCGAGGAGCTCGCGGAACGGTGCGCGGCGTTCGCCCGTGGCGGGATGGATGTCATCAAGGACGATCACTCCGTGACAGATCAGCGCATGGCACCGTTTCGGGACCGGGTCGTGCGCTGTCAGGAGGCGGTGCACGAGGCGAACCTCGCCACCGGAAATCGGACGCTCTACTTCCCGAACGTCACTGCCCCCTTTGACGATCTTGCCTCACGGGTCGAGATCGCCACATCCATCGGATGCCGCGGTGTGGTCGTGAGTCCGTTCATCACTGGGCTCGACGTGCTGCGCTGGCTGGCCGAGGAGTCGGGACTTATCGTGCTGGCGCACCCGACCTTTGCCGGTGGCCTGGTCCGCGGTGGTCAGGGGATCGCGCCCGCTCTGCTGTTCGGATACCTGCTGCGCACGCTGGGTGCCGACGGCGTGATCTTCCTGAACATCGGAGGTCGCTTTCCCGTTGGGCAAACGGAGTGCCAGGCCATCGCGACGCGGCTGCGTGAGACGGGTACCCACCGGCCCGCCATGCCGGTCCCCGGAGGTGGGATCGATGTCGATACTGTCCCGACGTGGATGAGGGAGTACGGCCGCGACGTCATGTTCTTGATCGGGAGCAGCCTGTACGCGCGACAGCGGCTCGAGCCAGCGACGCGAGCGCTCCTGCAAGCGATTCGTGGACACAGCAATGAATGATCGATCGAGGGTCGTCCGCAGCGAGGAGTTCCGGTGGGTCGGTGTGCCGGTGCTCCCCTATCGCGACCGACCGGACCGATATCAGGGCGTGGTCAAGCAGGTGCTCCTTGGTGGGAGCGGAGAAGACGAGCGTCTTTCATTCGAGACCCGCTACTTCGAGGTGGAACCGGGGGGATACTCGATGCTGGAGCGGCACGGCCATGCCCATGCCGTCGTGGTGATCCGTGGAGCCGGGAGTGTTCAGCTCGAGGGCGCCGATCACGCGATCAGGCCGTTCGATTGCGTGTATGTGGCACCCGACGCCGCCCATCAGTTCCGGGCAGACCGCGGCGCGGCGCTCGGGTTCCTCTGCATCGTGGATCGGCGCTGCGACAGACCGCGACCGGCGGACGACTGAACACCGGATCCAAGAGACTCTGTAGAGGGTCGAGCCACCGTGTCTGCGCAAGTGTGTACCGGTTAGGGCAACGGACCACTGTAGCGAGACTGCAACACCTCCGTCCTCGCAGGCGCACCTGCGCTCTCGCGCTGCATGAGCCCCAAACCCCAACTCATTGTGCGGTGGTCGCTTCGGTGCTAGAATAGCGACCCCTCTCGAGCCCCTCGCGGACCAGTGGATGGGCACATGGATTGCCCCGCTGGATTACCTGGTCTGTCGGTCGATGTGTCTCGGGATTCCGGCGGATGCACCACCAACCCTCGGCGGTGCCAGTGGGCTCTAGGTTCAAGCGGACGTCACCGGCTGCTCTGACGGGGAAGAACCGTCGGGGACGATCGCGCCTGGTATCCGCCGTCGCCGTACTCACTACCGCCGTCGCGGTGTCCACCTGTCAAGTCGATCAGTTGCTGAGTCCCACCGGTGGGGGTGGGACGCCTGTGGTGACCCCGGCTCAGGTGCGCGACTCTGCCGCCGTCGGCAGCGTAGGGCCGCGCATCATCCGAGCGGAGGTCACCAAGACCGGCCCGGGCGTTCTCTCGTGGTCAGCGGTGCGGGCGCAAGCGAGCTCGTGGCTCTCGATCAGTCCTTCGAGTGGCACTGTTCCCACGACGGTGACGGCGACGCTGAGCCCGGTGGGCCTCTCAGCGGGGGTCCATCGCGACACAGTGGTGGTGACGGCAGGCGGCGCGTCTGCGGCGCAAGTCAGGGTTCCGGTGGAGTTCACGGTGTTTCCCTGCCGAGTGGTTCCGCTCGCCCCCAACACCGCGGTCCAGGACTCGCTCACCGACCGCGACTGCGCGGCCCCCAACCGGTCTGGGCACTTCGCGAAGCTCTACAGCTTTGCCGGGACCAGCGGGGACTCGGTTTCCGTGCGCCTCACCTCGAGCGTGTTTGACGCGTATCTCGTCGTCGACAGCTCGTCGACGCCCGTGGGGGCGACGTTCGTCGAGACCGATGCCTGCGGTGGCTCGACCGGCGATGCCTGTCTGACATATCTGCTCCTGCGGCGGTCCGACACCCATCTGATCGAGGCCACCAGCGCTGCTGCCGGCGAGGTCGGCGCGTTCACCCTGCGGCTCAACACGCCGCGCGCACCCGCAGTGCCGACCGGGCTCGCGCAGCTCCGTGCCGACAGTGCGAGCCTGGTCGGGCTTGGCGGGTCGGTCCCCGACTCGATCGTGGTTCTCCGCGGCTTGGTGACGGATCCCGACTCCACCGACCGTGTGCGCCTCGAGGTCGAGGTCCGTCCCATCGGGACGCCGTTTGCTGGGACCCCGACCGATTCGAGTGCCCAGGTGCCTGCCGGCACAACGGCCTTTGTGAGGCTTCGGGGTGGGGCAGACGATACCGATTATCACTGGCAGGCGCGGACCACCGATGAGACCGGTCGCAGCGGCGACTGGGTGGCATACGGCGGTAACGGAGAGGCGGAAACGGATTTCCGTATCGCCACGCCGCAGCCGCCTGCCGAGCCCGTGGCCCTGGGGCAGTTCCGCGGTGATCAGACGACGGTGGTGCCGGTCGGCGGCGTCGTGCCGGAACAGAACCTCGTCTTCAAGGCGACCCTCTCCGACGTCGATCAAGGCGATCAGCTTCGTCTCGAGGTCGAGGTCCGGCCGGTGGGGGTGGCGTTCACCGGCACGCCCACGGGCTCGAGCGTCGCCGTTGCGACAGGGCAAACGGCATCTGCAACGATAGCCGGGTTTGACGACGATACGGCCTATCGCTGGCGAGCGAGAGCCGTCGACGCAGCGGGGCTCACCAGTGGATGGGTGAGCTTTGGGAACAACCCCGAGACGGACGCGGACTTTGCGATTGCCGTCCCCGAGCCCCCGGTCGCGCCGACGGCGTTGGCACAGCTGCGGAGGGACAGCACTACCAGCGTCGCATTGGGCGACACACTGCGCGAGGCTGTAATCGTATTCCGCGGCGCTGCAACCGATCCCGACCCCGGCGCTCAGGTGCGACTCCAGGTGGAAGTGCGGCCCGTAGGGCAGCCGTTCTCCAACGTGCCCACCGATTCGGGCGCATTTGTCGCTACCGGGAGCCCGGCGCTCGTCGTCACGACCGGATTGACAGACGACCGGGACTTTCATTGGCAGAGCCGGGCCGTCGACGAGACGGGTCGGGCGAGTGCTTGGACACCGTTCGGCGGCAATTCGGAGAACGACACCGATTTCCGCGTGCAGCTGCCTGCGACCCAACTGTCCTTTAGCACCCAACCCAGCGCGGTCGTAGTGGGTACACCGATCTCCCCGGCGGTGCGGGTGCAGATTCGGAAAGCGTCCGGAGCGGTGGATGTGAACTTCGCCGGCCCCGTCACGGTGGCCTTGGCGGCCGGGACGGGGACGAGCGGGGCCGTGCTCGGCGGCACTCGGACCCAGAACGCGGCGAGTGGGACGGCCACGTTCTCCGACCTCACGGTCGATCGTGTTGGACAGGGGTACCGGCTCACGGCGACTGCCGACACGCTGCCGCCGGCGACGAGTGGCACGTTCGATGTGACCCCGGGATCCGGCGCGACAGTGGCCCTCGTGACTCAACCATCGGGAGCGGCGCAGAGCGGCGTGCCCTTCGCGCGACAGCCGGTCGTCGAGATCCGGGACGCGGGAGGCAACCCCGTACCCCAGGCAGGCGTGACCATTTCGGCATCGGTTGCGAGTGGCCCGATCGGGGCGACGCTGAGCGGCACCATGGCCGTTACGGGAAGCGATGGGCGCGCAACGTTCTCGGGACTCGCGATCAGCGGCCCCGTTGGCACCTACACCCTGAGCTTCACTGGACCGGGTCTCTCCGGGGCTACGTCGGAGACCATCACGCTCTCCTCCAGCGGCGCTGCGATACTCGCGATTGTGACTCAGCCGTCGAGCACAGCGCAGAGCGGTGTTCCTTTCGCTCAACAGCCCGTCATCCAGGTGCAGGACGCCGCCGGCAACCCAGTAGCCCAGAGCGGCATATCCGTCGGCGCATCCATCTTCTCTGGCGGAGGAACGCTCTCAGGAACGACACCCGTCGCGACGGATGTCGATGGTCGCGCCGTATTCACCGACCTCGCCATTGTCGGGGTGGCAGGTGATCGCGTCCTGGTGTTTGCCGCGAGCGGCCTCACGAGCACGTCGCCGTCCGGAACGATCTCACTGTCGGCGGGAGGCGCGACACAGCTCACGATCACGACGCAGCCATCTGCGACGGCGCAAAGCGGAGTAGCGTTCGCGCGACAGCCGGCCGTTCAGCTACGGGACGCGAGCGGGAACGTGGTCGCGCAGGCTGGTGTGACGGTGACCGCTTCGATCGCGACCGGTGGTGGGACCTTGGGCGGCACCCCGAGCGCCACCACGAACTCGAGCGGTGTCGCGGCCTTCACCGATCTCCGTATCAGTGGCAGCGTGGGCGATCGGACGCTCGGGCTCAGTGCCGCGGGGCTCCTCGGAGTGACGACCGATGCGATTACCATCACGCCGGGAGCTGCCACGCAGTTGGGCATCGTAACGCAGCCGCCCACCGTGGCACAGAGCGGCGTGCCCTTCGGCCAGCAGCCGGTGATCCAAGTGCTCGACGGTGCGGGGAATGCGGTAAGTCAGTCTGGAGTGGTGGTAACGGCAGCGATCGCGACCGGCGGGGGTACGCTGGGCGGGACGGTAATTGCGACCACCAATGCCGGCGGCACGGCGAGCTTCACGAACCTCTCAATCACCGGTTCCGAGGGCTCGCGTACGCTCTCGTTTGCCGCGCCGGGATTGGGGGCCGTGACCTCCAACAGCATCAGCATCACGGCCGGCGCGCCTGGCCAGCTCACCATCGAGACCCAGCCGTCGGCGACCGCGCAGAGCGGGGTGGTCTTTCCGCAGCAGCCGGTGCTGCAGCTGCGGGACGCGGCCGGCAATCCCGTGAGCCAGTCCGGTGTAGTGGTGACAGCCGCAATCGGGTCGGGTGGGGGCATCCTCGGGGGAACACCGACCGCCACGACCAACACCAACGGCGCTGCCACCTTTGTCGACCTGTCCATCACGGGGATCGTCGGGACTCGGACGCTTTCGTTTACAGCGACGGGGCTGACAGGCGCGACCTCGAGCGCGATCAACGTCACGGCTGGCACCGCGACACAGCTGACGCTGACGACACAGCCCTCGGCGACAGCGCAGAACGGGATAGCGTTTGCGCAGCAGCCGGTGGTGCAGCTCCGGGATGCGAGCGGCAACGCGGTGAGCCAGAGTGGAGTCACGATTGCCGCGAGCTTGGCGACAACGCCCGGTGGAACGCCCACTCTATCGAACGCAACTGCCACGACGAGTGCCAGCGGAGTCGCCACGTTTGTGGGAACGGCGATCACCGGACAGGTCGGTGCGTACACGCTGACGTTCTCGTCGGGAGTCCTTTCCACCACGACTTCCAACACCGTCACCCTCACGGCGGGCGCGGCAACCCAGCTCACTGTCACGACGCAGCCGTCGGCGACGGTCCAGAGTGGGGTGGCCTTCCCGCAGCAGCCGGCCGTTCAGCTCCGCGACGGTGCGGGGAACGCCGTGAGTCAAAGCGGGGTGGTGGTGACAGCGGCGATTGCGTCGGGCGGCGGGGCGTTGGGCGGGACGCTCACGGTGACAACGAATGCCTCCGGCGTAGCGACGTTCGCCAACCTGACGATCACGGGCACGATCGGGGCGCGGACGCTGAGTTTCGCGGTGACGGGGCTGACGGGCGCGACCTCGAGCACGATCACCGTCACTGCCGGTACGGCCACTCAGTTGTCGATCACGACGCAGCCCTCGGCCACGGTCCAGAGTGGGGTGGCCTTCCCGCAGCAGCCGGCCATTCAGCTCCGCGACGGTGCGGGGAACGCGGTGAGTCAAAGCGGGGTCGTGGTGACGGCGGCGATTGCGTCGGGCGGCGGGGCGTTGGGCGGGACGCTCACGGCGACAACGAATGCCTCCGGCGTAGCGACGTTCGCCAACCTGACGATCACGGGCACGATCGGGGCGCGGACGCTGAGTTTCGCGGTGACGGGGCTGACGGGCGCGACCTCGAGCACGATCACCGTCACTGCCAGTACAGCCACTCAGTTGTCGATCACGACGCAGCCCTCGGCGACGGTGCGAAGCGGGGTCGCCTTCCCGGTGCAGCCGGTGGTGCAGGTCCGGGACGCGAGCGGCAACCCGGTAAGCCAGAGTGGGGTGGTGGTAACGGCGGCAATCGCCACGGGCGGCGGGAGCTTGGGTGGGGGGCTCACCGCGACGACCAACGCGAGCGGCGTGGCCACCTTTGCCAATCTGTCCATCGCCGGAACGCTTGGCAGTCGCACGCTGCGGTTCACGGCGACGGGATTGACGGCCGCGGTTTCCAACCCCGTGGACGTCACGCCGGGCCTGCCCGTCGCGTTGAGCCTGACGGTGCAGCCGTCGAGCAACGCGCAGAGCGGGGTCGCGTTCCCGCAGCAGCCCGTGGTGCAGCTGCGGGACGGGAGCAGCAACGCCGTTAGTGAGGCCGGCCGGCTCGTCACCGCCGTCCTGGCTTCCGGCAGCGGCACGTTGGGCGGCGCGGCGGGCGTGGTGACGGATGCGAGCGGCGCCGCGACGTTCAGCAACCTGTCGATCACGGGTTCCACGGGTGCGTACACAGTGCGGTTCGAGGCGGTGCCGCTGACGGTGGTCACGTCGAACACGATCACGCTGGGGGCGGGGACCGGTTCGAAGCTGGCGCTCACAACGGCGCCGTCGGCCACGGTGCAGAACAGTGTGGCATTCCCGCAGCAGCCGGTGGTGCAGTTGCAGGATGCGAGCGGGAATCCGGTGAGCCAAGCCGGGGTGACGGTGGTGGCGACGATTCTGAGTGGAGGTGGGTCGCTGTTGGGGATGACGGGGGTGGCGACCAATGCCGGTGGGGCGGCGGTGTTCCCCGATCTGGCGATCCAGGGGACGATCGGGACGCGGCGGCTGATCTTCGCGGCCGACGGGTATCAGTCGGTGAGTTCTGGGGACATCAGCGTGACGGTGGGGGTCGCGGCGCAGCTGGCGGTGACGACGCAGCCGTCGACGACGGTGCAGAGCGGGGTGGTATTTGCGCAGCAGCCGGTGGTGCGACTGCTTGACGTGAGTGGGAACGCCGTGGCCCAGAGTGGCGTCGCGGTGACGGCCGCCATCGCCACGGGCGCGGGCACGTTGGATGGGACGCTTTCGGCGACGACGAATGCGAGCGGCGTGGGCGCGTTCACGAACCTTTTGATCGCGGGACCGGTCGGCAACCGCACGCTGGGCTTCTCGGCGTCCGGTCTGGCGGGCACGACCTCTAATGCGGTGTCGGTGACCGCTGCCGCGAGCGCGACCGCGGTGAGTTCCTCGGTGAATCCGTCCACGTTCGGGCAGGCGGTGGCATTCTCCGCCACGGTCACGTCGCCAGGCGGCACGCCGAACGGGACGGTGCAGTTCAAGGTGGATGCGGTGAATCTGGGAGCGCCGGTCGCATTGGCGGCGGGGGTGGCCACCAGTCCGACGACGACGACGCTGGCGGTGGGGACCCGAACGATCACAGCGGAATACAGCGGCTCCGCCGACTTCCTCGTGAGCACGGGGACGTTAGCGGGTGGGCAGGTGGTGAATGTGGCGTCGACGACGACGACGGTGAGTTCCTCCGTGAACCCCTCCACGTTTGGGCAGTCGGTGCAGTTCACGGCAACAGTGACGTCGAGCGGCGGCACGCCGGCGGGGACGGTGCAGTTCAAGGTGGACGCGGCGAATCTGGGGACGCCGGGGACGCTGATATCCGGCTCGGCGACGAGCCCCGCGACGACGACGCTGGCGGTGGGGACGCGGACGATCACGGCGGAGTACACGCCGACGGGGGGCAACTTCGCGGCGAGCACGGGGACGCTGGCGGGTGGGCAGGTGGTGAATGCGCCGCCGACGGTGAGCTTGAGCGTCGACAAGACGACGCTGGCGGAGCTGGGGACGGACAATCCGGCGACGGTGACGGCGACGTTGAGCGGGCCGAGCGGGTTGCCGGTGACGGTGAATCTCGGGTTTGGGGGGACGGCGGCGCAGACGACGGACTACACGCGGAGTGGGACGCAGATCGCGATTGCGGCGGGGGCGACGACGGGGACGGTGACGGTGAGCGCGGTGAATGACAACGCGGCGCCGGTGGTGGAGGGGGCGGAGACGGTGACGGTGAGCTTGGGGGTGCTGACCAACGCGACGGCGGGGACGCCGGCGTCGGTGCAGGTGACGATCACCGATGACGATGTGTTGCCGACAGTGCGCTTCAGTGTGGCGGGCCAGAGCAACGGGGAGGGTGTGACGCCGGTGACTGCGACGGTGCAACTGTCGGCGGCGTACGGGGTGCAGGTGGCCGTGCCATTCACGGTAGGGGGTGGGTCAACGGCGGTGAGCCCGGCGGATTACAGCCTGAGCACGCCGTCGCCGCTGACGATTGCGGCGGGGGTGACGAACGGGACGATCACGCTGACGGTGGTGGACGATCCAACTAACGAGCCCAACGAGACCGTGATACTGAATCTCGGCGCCCCGACGAACGCGACGCTGACGGCGCCCACGACCCACACGGTGACGATCACGGACAATGATCCGTTGCCGGCGGCGCCGGTGATCACGGCCCCGACGGACGGCAGCGTGACGAATGACAATACGCCAACTGTGACGGGGACGGCGCAGGCGAACGCGTTGGTGGAGGTGTTTGACGGGGTGAGTTCATTGGGAACGACGACCGCCAATGGGGCAGGGGCGTGGGCGCTGACGACCGGGACGTTGGCGGACGGTGCGCACAGCTTGACGGCGACGGCGACGACTGCGGCAGGGACAGGCCCGGCATCGGCGGTGCGCACGTTCACGGTGGACACGCAGGCGCCGGCGGCGCCGGTGATCACGGCGCCGACGAATGGCAGCACGACGAATGACAATACGCCGACAATCACGGGGACAGCGGAGGCGAACGCGTCGGTAGCGGTGTTGGTGGATGGTGCGCTGGTGGGGACGGTGCCCGCCGATGGCACGGGGAACTGGAGCTACACGTTGACGGCCGGGCAAGCGTTGGCGGACGGCGCCCACGCAGCGACGGCGCGGGCGAGCGATGGGGCGGGGAACACGGGCCCGGTGTCGGCGGCACGCACGTTCACGGTGGACACGCAGGCGCCGGCGGCGCCGGTGATCACGGCGCCGACGAATGGCAGCACGACGAATGACAACACGCCGACGATCAGCGGGACGGCGCAGGCGAACGCGTTGGTGGAGGTGTTTGACGGGGTGAGTTCATTGGGAACGACGACCGCCAATGGGGCAGGGGCGTGGTCGTTGACGCCGGCGGTGCTAGCGGACGGGCCGCATTCGTTGACGGCGACGGCGACGGATGTGGGGGGGACGAGTCCGGCCTCGACACCGGCGGTGACGTTCACGGTGGACACGCAGGCGCCGGCGGCGCCGGTGATCACGGCGCCGACGAATGGCAGCACGACGAATGACAATACGCCGACAATCACGGGGACAGCGGAGGCGAACGCGTCGGTAGCGGTGT
>Ga0224497_10000052_pt1 | contig 103413 bp, 111 predicted proteins | sample SF_Jul11_sed_USG_4_FD_167970 | JGI IMG/M metagenome (GOLD analysis project Ga0224497, IMG submission 167970) | Sediment microbial communities from San Francisco Bay, California, United States - SF_Jul11_sed_USGS_13 | ecosystem: Environmental > Aquatic > Marine > Sediment | place: USA...
CTGAATAAAACCATGGAGCACCTTTTGCATTTCGTCAAACGATAACTTCTTTCGTTCCCTCAGCACTTTTTCCGTCACCTCGATAATGGAATTACCGGTGATCCGATCATAGTGGTTAATAATTTAAGGGTGGCAGGAACTATTTTGTAAACGGTGTCTGTGTTATTGCTGTAATCTACTCGATCAATTAGTCTTGGACCATGGCCAGAAAACCAAGACTGCATGCATTGGGAGGAGTTTATTATGTGATGGTACGAGGGAACGGGGAGCAGTATGCGTTCACCTTGCGTCGACAGATTGGGCAACTCGAGGTGCCGGGAGGGGGCGTGCGGGGGCTCTGCCTCAGCTGAGAAAATACATGAATGCATTTACGCAGGCCTGACCCTATCACGAAGAGTTTCGTAGGTGACCGTAATTCCTCGTTGGGCAAAGAGTTCTTCCACTTCACGGAAGCTGAGGCAGAAACGATGGTAGAGCCACACAGCGTGGCTAATAATTTCAGAGGGAAACCGGTGACGTTAGTAACTTGGTGTTGTATGTTTCATCACACCAGTCTGTCAAACACGAGTTAAATTGACAATGCCATTGGACATGTGGCGTGCGCAGCGCAATTACTAATATATCAATGGATTCTCTACTGGCGAATTGGGTGCCAAGAATGGATTTTTTGTTAAGCTGACAATACCCGCAGTAGACAAAACAGTAAGATTCATCAAATGAAATATTATCGGTCAACTGAAGATTGCTTTAAGCATTTAAAGGACTATCCATTTGAGCCTCATTACGTTCAGGTTAATGAACTTCGAATGCATTATGTCGATGAAGGCCCTAAGGAAGGCAACCCTATTTTGATGCTTCATGGGGAACCCTCTTGGTCGTATTTATATCGTCATATGATTCCTATATGTGCCGCAGCAGGCCACCGGATCATAGCTCCAGATTTAATTGGTTTTGGCAAATCTGATAAACCAAAAAACATTAAAGACTATTCGTTTAAAGCCCACATGGACTGGATGACAATTTTTATTCGATCGCTTGATTTACAGAGTATTACATTGGTTGGTCAAGATTGGGGCTCTCTCATTGGGTTAAGACTTGCAGCAGAAAATGAAGAACGCTTTGCTGGTATTGTGGTCGGAAATGGAATGTTGCCAACTGGTGATCAAAAGTTGCCTGGGATTTTTCATATTTGGAAATACTTTGCACGATTTAGCCCGTGGTTCCCTATTGATCGCATTGTAGATATTGGATGTATCAAGAGGCTGGATTCGGAAGAAAAACGTGCTTATAGAGCTCCGTTTCCTTCTTCAGATTATAAAGCAGGAGCCCGTGCTTTCCCCAGGCTTGTTCCTGTCTCACCCCGTGATCCTGCAACACAAGCAAATAGAAGAGCATGGGAAGTCTTGAATAGATGGGAAAAGCCTTTTCTAACCGTCTTTAGTGATGGTGATCCTATTACTCGTGGAGGTGATAAGTATATGCAAAAAAGAATCCCTGGCAGCAAAGGACAAAAGCACGTTACTTTAAAGGGCGGACATTTTTTGCAGGAAGATTCTGGTAAAGAATTTGCGGAGGTGGTCAATCAGTTCGTCAGAGATTTAAAATAAATTTACACTTCACAAATTGTTCGAGTACGCTCGCATTCTTGCCGTACGCGACTACGCCACGCTCCACTCAGAGGAAGCCCCCCCACATTCACTGCTGGGAAATACCACCAGAAATAAGCCCTCACATTGCCCTGAAAAAGGAGCCCGATTAAAGGAGGGATTTGGGGTCATTGCTTGATCTTACATACATGGTTCTTCCTGGGCCTTACGAGCTGGGAGGGCCAATTGGTCGTTACGGGTGACGCAGACTCGCAGCATCAAGCGTTAGGATAGCGCACTCCCAAACAGGTTCATTTCGAAAAGAGAACGACGCCCGAATAGGGAGAAACCATGATCGGAAAGCTGACGTATTTTTCCACCTCGGTGGTTTAGGCATTGGGGTCCACTCTCATCCCCCTGTCATTTAAAATAGTACTGGCTTGCGTGACTGCCTATCTTGGCGTTAGTCCTGTTTGGCGTTACCATTGGGTATGATTAAGGCATTCGGGGACAAGAAAACGGAATCGATTTGGAATAGAACCTACGTGAAGAAGCTTCCAGAGGCCTTGCAAAAAAAAGTCTTCAGAAAATTACGAATGATCGACGCGGCTAGGAATATCACGGATTTAAAGATACCGCCCAGCAACAGGCTGGAAAAAATGAAAGGCAAGTGGGGCAAATATCATCCGATCCGGGTAACAGAACAATACCGGATAGGGGTTATCTGGGAGAATGGGAACGCTTTAAATGTTGAATTTGGCGACTATCATGACAAGCTCTAGGAGGAGAATATGAGAAAGATACCAGTAGAACACCCCGGCATTATCCTCCAAGAGGAATTTCTTGATGAGATGGCAATTTCACAATATGCCCTTGCGAAGGCAACGGATATTCCTAAGACCCGCATAAATGCCATTGTCAGTGGTGACAGGTCTATTACGCCTGATACTGCCTTGAGGCTTTCCCTGTTCTTTGGAAACAGTGCGGAGTTTTGGCTGAACCTACAAAAGCAGTACGACCTTGCACAGGTGACAGATAGCTTTACCCCACCCAAAAACTTCATGACGGCAAAAGAACTTTTATCAGCGCGGCAATAGAAAAAGGGGATGGTTTTGTACGGCCCTCCTCATTTTTCTTTGGCCCCAGATCATTCCACGCGGCACGGTCGAGGCGAAAAGGTGGTCAAAAAGGTGGTCAAGTTGCTTGCTTTAGAATTTAGCCTTTAAGAAAGCGTAGTCATTAACGCCCAGCTTTCGCTAAAACCGTTCAACGTCTCATAGACTATATCATCAAACACGCAACCTGACCCCTATTCTTCCAATTCGACCAGCTCCGCGGATTCATACAATAAGTGCAATTTCTCCAGGCACCTCACTCGGGTACGATGGTGGGCTGTCATAATCTTTTTCACCCAAGGAGTGGTCTCGATGAAATCGTATCAGCAGTTACGTAAAGAGGAAAGATTTTACATCTGGCAAGCCCTGCGAGAGGGGAACACGCAACAACATATCGCCAAGGCTCTTGGCCGGCATCCCTCGACGATCTGTCGAGAACTCAAACGGAATACCTATGCTCAATGTCATTTCTACACCTATCACTGGGCCCTGCAGATTGTGAACTATCGAAAACACCATGCCAATCGACACAAGTATCGAAAGCTCACTGATGAGATCGCGTCCCTCATCACCCAGCTCCTTCGGCACTACTTGAGCCCGGAGCAGGTCAGCGGGTACTTGAAACAGCATCATGACATCCATCTCAGTCATGAAACGATCTATCGCTTCATCTACAGTGAAGCCACACGACACACGCAACTGAAGCCGTTTCTTCGGCAAGGGTGTCGCGCTCGTCGCAAGCGATACGGCTCTGGCACGCGCGCCTCTTGTATACCCAATCGCGTCTCGATTACGGAGCGGCCCCAAGCGGTCGAGAAGAAAGTTCGCCTCGGGGATTGGGAATGTGACACGGTGATTGGGAAGGATCGGAAAAGTGTGCTGGTCACCGTGGTGGACCGTGCGTCTCTGTATACCGTTTGCTCGCGCGTCTTGAGCCGGACCGCGCGCGTGGTCAGTCAGGCCATCATCCGACTGCTCCGCCCCTTCAAGGACCGCGTGCAGACGCTCACCTTTGATAATGGCTCGGAGTTTGTGAAACATGAAACGATTGCGCAGGCTCTAGAGGCGACCACCTACTTTGCTCATCCCTATGCCTCCTGGGAGCGCGGCATCAATGAAAACACCAACGGCCTCCTGCGCCAATTTTTTCCGAAACGCACGGATTTCAGAACGGTCTCGTGGCAGCAAGTGAAAGCGGCGGTCGACCACCTCAATAACCGGCCCAGAAAAACACGGGGATATCGAACACCGAATCAACTTTTTCACCATCAATTCGTCCCGCTACTGGAGCCATCAATTGCACTTACTACTTGAATTCAAGCTCAAAGCCAAAGTCCTCCGCAATTTCGCGAAACACCTGCTCAAGGCGTCGTCGGATATCCTCCCGAACGATCCATCTCCGATATTTCGGTGCCCAGACCAGATGATATTTCGTGTCGTATCGTAAACCGCATGGCTCGTTCGTTTCAGTGGCATGTGCCCATGGTATTACAACCTGGACCGGCCTCCGGCCGGCTGAACGTTTCCTCCCCGCTCAAAGAGCGGGGCTTCCACCTTCGTTTTAGTGGAGACCGAAGACGTCATAAGGTAGACTAGGCCTTAAAAGCCGATTCCAATGCCCATATGTGGAAAGGAGTGTGATGATGAGAGTGCTGCTGGCGCTGGAGCAAACCCATATTTCTAAAGGAGCCATTCAGATACTCACCAAGTTAAGACTTCCCCGTGGGTCAGATCTTTTTCTTCTCCATGTAAACCCTGTCCCCCAAAAAATTACGGGTCTGGCGAAGGAACGGATTTTAAAAATTTCTCAGCAGGTTCATGCGGTTCAAAAGGAAGTGCTTGAACAGGCGCGTCAATTTCTGGGGAAAGTTGAGAAAATCCTGAGTCGACAGGATGTGCATGTTCATTCGATTGTGAAAAGGGGATTTCCCGGAGAGGAAATTTTGAAAACCATTCAAATGAAAGACATCGATCTGGTGGTCCTTGGCACACGGGGCTACGGCAAAGCGACCGGAATGTTACTTGGGAGTGTGAGCCAATGGGTATTACAGGAAGCGCCATGCTCGGTATTAATCGCACGGAATATGCCTCGCGAGAAAAAGAGTGTTCGAGGGATGAAATTGATTCTGGCCACCGATGGGTCTCCCGATTCGCAAGCGGCAGTCAGTTTTCTTAAAGCAATGGGATTGCCGGATTCTTCGAAAATCACGATTCTCCATGTCGTCAAAAAACATGTGTACGAAACTGAACAGGCCTTGACTGCCGACAGCAAAGACGAGGCCAAATTTGCCAAATTGGCCGAAGAATTTCTTAAGGCTCGAGGACGAGAAGGGGCGAAGCTTCTTGAATCTACTCGAAAGGCCTTTTCTTCTCACGACATGACCGTTCAAGAGCGGTTGGTGTTTGGCAATCCTGCGACCGAAATTCTTAAAGCCTCGCGATATCTGCGGCCTGATCTTATTGTGATGGGGTCACGAGGCTCCACGGGGATCAAGCGGGTGTTCTTGGGCAGTGTGTCGAACAAAGTTGTCTACAGTGCTGGATGTCCGGTGGCGGTCATTCGAAACAAGAACAAGAGGTGATGTGCTAAAACCGGGGGTAGGGGAAGGAGTCAAATCTTTTGTTGCCTAATACTTCAGGCCTCGCTCCTTTACCAGATCAACAACACTGTCGCCACCAACGAGATCAGCATTTTCAGGCAGATTTCATACAGGAAGCCCTACAGGCTTTTTCGATTCTCCCGAACCAACCCCATCATCTTGTGCACCACATGTAAAGGGGGTCAGGAACCTTTAAATATGGTCAAGTTGCTTGATTGAGGATTTAGTCTTTACGAAAGCAAAGACATGAACACCGAGCACTCATGAAAATCATTCAGCGACTCAATCTCTAATATCATAAAACACGCAACCTGAACCTATTCTGGAATGTAGTGTTTGCCCTAACCGACCCCCGTGACAATCCTCCTGTACGTGTTCGTATATTCCTCGAAATTTTCTCGCTATAACTCAGTTTTTGTGACGGTAATGGCTATGCCGCCGACGGCGTTCGGCGCCCCCTCCAGATTAGGGACAGGAAACTTGTGATCAAAGATTGTTTGTTGGCCATTAGCAAAGGCCGCCGTCATTTTAAAATTCATAGGAACACCGGCTTTGGTTACCTGCTGATCATTTGCCCGAAACCTCTCGGCTTCCTCTTTTGGGAAAAAGTCATAGTCGGTCTTACCAATGATTTCATCTTTGCTGACCTTGAGCCGCTCCGTCATTCGTCGATTGACCATGAGAAAGCGTCCCTGGTCATCTTTAAGATAAATGACAGCATTGGCACTATCAATAAATTTTTGCATGATTCCCTCTTGATTCATCCGTATCCACCTCTGTGCTTGCGGATAATAGATAGGAACCTTAATGGCGGTTTCCTGTCACGGCAAATTCCTGACATGGTCCGTACAAGGGGCTTTTGTTGGAAGGCAAGTCGACTTATAAGGTGTCAAGTTTTTGCATGGCCCGTCCCTATGGGGGAGGGGGGAGAGCCCTTCAACTGATTTGCTCCTAGGAAAGGGGGCAAGTTGTTTGTTTTAGAATAAGGGAGAAAAATCTTCTAATGAAAGTTGCTGTTGGACAGTGAGTAAGCCATCCCCCTTAACGGAATCAGAAATATCATACCGATTTTTTAGGGGAAGCTCTATAGGCTTTCTGGAGGTGTCCGAATCAACTCGATTGCAAGGTCAGGTCTTGCAACAGCACATTGCCAGCCTGCAAATTAAGATGGGGCGCTCACTTTTCTAGCCATTGGCTAAATTTTACAAATGTGGGATTGTGAATAAGACGGTGTATAAACCACCAGAGTAATCCCACAGAGATGAGAAAAGTCATTAAGGCCTTTAAGCCTTTATGCCCACTTTGGAAGTCTATTTCTAATACATAGGCAAAAGCTACATAGACGAATACGAATGGCAGCACACCAAGCAGCGTGCCCAGGATATGGTAAAGAAGGAATCGAAGGAAGCGCTGAATTCTTGTCGAAATGGCGTTAGGTCTTGAATGATGCAGCATCTGAGTTCTGCTCCGCCGTTTCCTTGTTGATCCAGGCTTTACTGGGAAAGCCTACAGGCTTTCTCGATGTTCCCGAACCAGCCCAATAATTTTGTCCATCACCTGTTGGGATCGTTGTTTCTCTATTGAATTCAGGGGTTTCATTTCGTTTTTCTTATTTGGATCGGGGTGCATTTTTTGATAATGAATAAAATCATGGAACACCGTTTGCATTCCGTCAAACGATAACCTCTTTCGTTCCTTCAGCACATTATCGGTTACCTCGAGAATGGAATTGCCGGTGATTCGATCATACTGGTTAATAATGGATGCCCTCATCCCGAGTTCGAGTAAAATTTTTCTTTGCGTTTTTTTAAATGCTTTGGCCGTCTGTTGCACTAATGCCAAATACCGCTTTTGAAATTCCTGTATTTTTCTGGTTTTCGCTTCATGTAAGATTCTGTCCTGTTTGCTGGCATAGCTTGACGCAATCGTATCCATAAATTCTTCAGGGGGCATGAGCGCTTCTTTTTCAAACAGATGCGCGGGAAGTTCTCGTAAAATATCCCTCATACAATAAATCGCATCCCAGGTGTGGCCGTCTAGGACCTTGTGCGGACCTCTAACTGATTTCGTTTTTTCAAAGTAACTAAACACCCCTTTAAAAATTTTAATCAGATCCTGGTGTTCGTTGAACAGGTATTCTCGATGAGAGTCGTTAAATCCGATCTTATATAACAGATGACGATACAGACTGTGTTCAAATTCCTGATCAAACACCTTCAGTAGTTTATGGCGAGAAAAATTTTGAATCGGTTTCTTCTTGCCCCTGACGAGAAAATCACTCATTTGAATGAATGTTTGGACGATATATCTGGCCTTTCGTTTTTGTTCGGGAATGGTTGTGGACCAACGATCCGTGTCGTCGAATCGGTACTCGTGGTGATACAGACCAAACTGTCTTACTGACCCATAGTCAATAATCCCGCCATCCATCAAAATATTGTCCCCGTCCCAATCTAACCAGACAAAGAGATAGTCAGATTCGAATCTGGCCGTGGCCTGCGCTAATTGCCTGGCCATGTATTGTGGGAGAGCGGCATAGCTTTTCTTTCGCGAACCATGTTTGGGCCAATGACCATTCGATACCTGTCGATCAATGAAATAGTCGACAGCCGTACGAAGGCCTTCAAGATCCCCCTGCTTGAGGTACCGAAAGAGATGTGACGGTCGCAATAAGTTCGTTCCCGCTCGAACATTAATAGCGAATCCTTTTGGATATTCAATCACCGCCAAGGTTCTCTCCGTTGCGATGCCATTTCTGTGAAAAATTTCACTCAATAAGGCTGCGGAAATGCCATCCAAGAGGTCTGCATACCCACATCCATAGTTGACGAAAAGGTCGCCGGTCTTAAAAAATTTCTTTTCAATGGCCGTTGCTGGGCTGAGACACGTCGCCCCAGTCCCACAGCTGGACACGTCCCATGTGGTACCCCGATAAGAAATTTGTCCGTTCCAGATGCTTCGCCCATCTCCGGAGGTGCGTCCGGTTTTGTCCGGGTGTTGCAATTGCAGATATCGGGTCGCCATGTACGTATTCGGTTTAATCGTATTTTTGGGAATGGGGGTGTGATGAATCACATCATATTCATTGATGATTTGAATGCCAAACGTATCCAGAATCGTTTCAGAAAGCTTGTGATTCATTTTTGGGGGATGATCCCTGGCAATCAACCCCATCTCCTTCGCGAGGTCGTAGTTGAAATAGGTAAGTGTTCCCCCTTTCCGCAGGCAAACGGAGTATTCCACGGCTCCATCGGGGACGGCTTTCTGAAAGTCATGGTTCCCATTGATCAGATGAAATCTGTCATAACGCCGAGGACTTTGCTTTTCTGGACGCGCGGGAGCCCGCTTAGGTTTTGTCATAAGCTTCATAGTTTTTAGGATCGGCTTCTTAAGTAAAATAGTTTAATATAAATAGGAGTACATTGTGCTCATAAATGATCTACTATTAGAAGATTCTTATAGACGGAGAATTTCATGAAATTAGTCTTGTACTCGGGTGGGCAAGAACCCTCTAATCGTTTGATCCACCATGCCCTCTTTCAATTGGTGAACCCGAGAAGAAACAAATCCATGACCTACATTCCTTTTGCCAGGATCGGTCTGACCTCTTTTTTAAGAAGGCCATCAAACGGTACCAGGGCGTCGGCTTTAAGAGGTTTCACTGCCTTCCGGTGGATGTACCCTTTACACGAAACGATTTCAACAAGGCGCTCGGGAGTGATGTGATTTATCTCGCGGGGGGAAACACGTTTTACTTCTTAAAACACCTCAGAAAAAGCGGATTGATTCCTCAATTGAAACAATTTGTCGAGGGGGGAGGAGTTCTGGCGGGACTCAGTGCCGGAGCGATCATTCTCACTCCCAACATTGGCACGGCAGGTCCCCCGCTTCCGGAACCCGATGACAATGATGTGAAGTTGAAAAACCTCCGGTCCTTGGGTCTGGTCCGTTTTGAGTTCTACCCCCACTACATCTCTACCCCTAAAACCAACCAAGCCATTATTCAGTACAGCCGAACGACTAAAAATCCCATTTTTGCCTGTCCCGATGGTAGCGGCATCACCATCAACGGGAAACGAATGACCTTTATTGGGAAAGTTATAATGTTTTCTTGGGGAAAGAAGGTGGGAATCTTTTAATTTTACCAAGGGGGAAAAGGTACCTGAACTTTTTGAAAAGGGATCAAACCTTTTGTTGATGGTTGTGGCTCGTTCGGGGAAAACCTCCAATCCACAGAGACTTTGGTAGGAATACGTGGGCGGCGACTCAGTCGCCACCTACTCTATATGATTCAATGGAAGTCCATGACAAGACGTCACGCATCAGTCTCATTGTCTTTACTTTTTTCGGAGCACGGGATACCCCAATGTGTAAATCCATTTGTCGTCCTTTATGGCATTTCGGGGGGCTAAGTCTTTGGCTGGCACATGGCAAGGTATGCAATCGACCTTATAATTTGTGGATTTCGTATTAACGCGATCATCCGCGTTGAAAAAGGACCATCCCCAGCCATCACCCCACAGCGGTGAGTTTTTGAACCGGCCTTTGGTATCGCGCACCAAGACAAAGAAGCCTTTGATGGTTGTGGCATGGCCCACGGCCGGACCTGTGGTCATGGACATGGTTTCTGCATGCAAGAGTTCTTTCACCAGCACCGCTCCGTCGGGAAACCGGCGCTTTTGTTGGTAGTACTCGATGGTTTCCGGCTGCGTATAGACCACATGATATTCGTGAATGTTCGTGGCGCCTCCCTCGACTTTCGCATGCGTCCAGGTGCCGAGGGTGGGCCATAGGGTATAGTCCTTAGGCACACTGATGGCACCGGTTGTTGGATTGACGTTGGGTGCAAAGGCCTTTTCTTCTTTCGCCATTACCCCCCCCCTGGCAAACTTCCACTGCTGAGAATTCCTACGATGGTGATGAGTATGATCCGTTTCACTTATTTCTCCTTCACGGGTGCTGTTTTGGGTGTCAGGTGAGGCCCGCTGTCTATGGGGTAGCGGGCCTCACCTCTCTTTCTTATAAATCCGAGGCCGCCTTATCTTTGATTTCTTTCCAATTGGTTTCGGACTTTTTGATATACCCTGGAATGTCCTTCGCCCATTTGCTTTGAATATCCTTATCCAGGTTCAAATACAATGTGCCGTTGACCACCTTCCAGGCTTCCGGATCGGATACAAACTTTTTTCCCACGGCCACGCCATAGGCGCAGTAGCCTCCGTAGGCTGGGATGTACTTTTCCGGATTGGCTTGGAACATCGTTTTATGGTCTTTGCTGGCAAAGACATACGTGACGCCTTTGTAGTCAGCCACGTGGTACCCGGAGCCCTTCATGGGTTTGCCATCTGTGAAGTAGGCGACGGGATCGTAGCCACTGATCCCTGGAATGCTTTGGGTGAAATCTCCGGCGAAGGCTGGGATGGTGACCATGGCCATGAACACCGCGAACAGAGAACCGATAACTCCTTTCATCATGTTCATGATGAATCTCCTTTGTAATGAGTGAGTGATTAAATTTTTAAGTATACCGAACTGTATACTTTATGGAGATTAGTCAGGCCAGATATGATTTCGTTACAACTACGAAAAATTTAAAATTTTTAAGGATAAAACCCTGTAAATACTTGGTAGCAAAAAATATGTATGCTAAATTTTTTGGTAAATGGTGGTCGCAAGAAGAAAAAAACAAAAATTTTGTATACGGAAAAGTAGATGAAAGGTAAGCGAAAACGAGGGAGTTCCTCTAAGCGGGAGGAACTCATCAAGACGGCTCTCATGTTGTTCGCAAAGAAGGGCATTCATGCGACCGGCATTGATATGATTGTTGAACGGTCCGGCGTGACGAAAAAAACCCTTTACGCACATTTCCGTTCGAAGGAAGAATTAGTACTGGCGGTATTGCGTCAGTACGATGGAATGGCCAGAAATGAATTCATGCGGCGAGTGGAGAGTGGGGGAAAGGCCCCTAAAGCACGGTTGTTAGCGATCTTTGATTTTGCGGAACGATGGTTTCAGCAGAGTAACTTCTATGGGTGTTTATTTATCAACACCATTGGGGAATATTCAGACAAGGACACACCCATTCGTCAGATCTGCAAGGAATATAAGAAACTCCTAAAATTCTACATTTATTCGCTTTGTGAACAGGCGGGAGCCAAAGATCCTCAAGCGCTGGCAGAGGAGCTGGCGTTATTATTGGAAGGTGCAACCGTGACCGCCCAGGTATCTCAGAGTCCCAAAACCGCCCAATTAGCCAAGCGGGCAGCCCAAACTTTGATTGACAAGGCTATTCCTTAATACCGTTAAAGTAGCTCATGAACAGGTCCGTGTTCGGATAACATTTGCACATCATGCTGCCGGCTGTATGGGACTTACGTAAATGCTTTAGGAGTTTGTTGAAAAAAGCCGCCAGCGGCGTTCTCGCCATTTTCCCGTGCTCACGTACTGGAAGTACGCCCTGCGCGCAAAACTGGCTGCGGCCTTGCTGGACGAACTTTTTTGAACAGCCCCGGTGCCTCAGACATCCCACATGTCTGTGGGCTTATTTGCCCATGAAAATTATTATTCAACACTCGCTTTAGGGTTGATGGAGCAGGGAGTGATCGTATCCTCATGAATATGCTGAATAAGTCCTCGAGCTTTACTAAATGGAGCGTGAGCGATTGGTTATTGGCATTATTTTTCTTCGCATTCCTTGTAATTCCTATCCTGGCTTGTGCTCAAGATCAGGCCAAGCGTGAAGTCGTTGTCCTGGCTATTAACGATGTGTATCGGATTGAAGGAGTGAAGGGTAGGCAGGAGGGGGGATTGGCTCTTGTGAGGACTCTCCGTCGACAACTTGAATCTCAGCACCCGGATTTACTCTTTCTCCACGCGGGAGATTTTTTATTTCCGTCGCTGGTTTCAGAATGGACACAAGGCGCTCATATGATTGAGATGATGAACGACCTGGACGGCGTGACGGGAACGTTTGATCCACGAATGTTTGTGGTGTTTGGCAATCATGAGTTTGATCGATCAAAACGAAAAGATTCGGCTCTCCTGCAAGCTCGTATGGAACAGTCGGAATTTCAGTGGCTTGGAGCAAACATTCGATTTTCTCAAAAGGGTGGGCAGCCGATGGTCGCATCTAGAAATTTACAGGCTTCAAAGATTGTCGAAAGTGGGGGTATTCGGGTAGGACTTTTCGGGTTAACGACCGATAGAAAATCTGCACATACGATTGCCTATGTGGATGAATTTCTTGACCCAATAACGGTGGCGGACGCCCAGACCCGGCGTTTACGTGCACAAGGGGCAGAAGTCGTGATTGCCCTGACCCATCTCTCCATTGATCGGGACCGTGAAATTCTTGAGAGGCTGGGCGACCGAGGACCAGATTTGATCATTGGTGGCCATGAACATCAACGACATCATGTCGAGGTAAATGGACGTTGGATTTTGAAGGCCGACGCCGATGCCCGGACCGCCACGGTCGCGCACCTGCGCATGATCGGAAAGAAACCATTTATTACCTTTGGGTATAGATTTCTGGATCGAGATGACCTTACCCCAGATCCTACGATGCAACGACAGGTCGACCAAATCTTAACGAAGCATGAGGAATGGTTTTGTTTGAAGAATCAGGAGAAAAGCGGATGCCTTCAACGAACCATTGGAAAGACAGCTGTTCCACTAAATGGGGAAGAGCTAGAAATTCGGAGGTACGAAACGAATTTAGGTAATTGGGTTGCCGATATTATTCGGGAAATAGTCCCTGACGCCGATCTTGCGTTAATTAACGCCGGTTCCTTACGGGTTAACCAAATGATTCCTCCTGGGCCGATAACGCGACGACAGCTAGAAGAGTTGATGTATTACGATAGCGAGTTAGTCCGGGTTGAGATCACCACAAAACAATTGGATGCCATATTGGAACGGGCCACAGAAGATTGGGTGGGGCAAGGGCATTGGTTGCAAATTAGTGGGGTGGCTTTTCAGCATGAACCGCGCAACCCTGAAGGTCATCGCGTTGATAAAATTAAACTATTCAACAAGGGCACATTCAATGACTTGCCCAATCGAAACTTGATTCTTGTCACAAATACGTTTCTCCTGAATGGGGGGGATGGCTATCACATGTTACGCCCCTTAGAAGGGACCCTTGTCCTGAATTCGCTCAAGACTCATCTTCTTGACATCCTTGTCAGGAGGGAAGAACCCATTCATCCAAACGTGGATGGCCGAATTTGTAACCTCCTGGAACTTCGTAAGCGGCCTTGTGCTTTCAACATGGCAAGCACCCCATAAAATACCCATTACCTACAATCATTGTGTTGAATGATGATGCTTCCTATTGGGTTTTTCTGCTTTGACTTTCAAAAGCCGGCGATTACATTCTCTAAAGAATATAGGGTTTTTGATGCAGGTTTAAATAATTAAGGGCCTACCTCTTTGGTGGTATGGAAATGTATGTTTATTATGTTACTATTGTTAATTGAATTTGTTAACTTTTGAGGAACTTATGCGATTTTCAAAGAAAAGTGAATATGCTCTACGAGCCATGATTGAGCTAACTAAAGAATATGGCCAGGGCATGATCCGACGAAAGGATCTGGCTGAACGGCAAAAAATTCCACTTGGTTTCTTGGAAATCATTCTCTTATCCCTGAAAAATGCCGGACTGGTAGGGAGCCGTCGTGGTTTGAATGGCGGAGTATTTTTAATTAAGCCACCAAAAGAAATTACCTTAGGTCAAATTATTCGTATTTTAGATGGTCCTCTGGCTCCCATCGCTTGCGTGAGCCAGACTGCGTATCAAAAATGTGAGGATTGTCCGCATGCCGATACCACGAGTTGCCCGATTCAAGGGATCATGTTGGATGTGCGGAATGCGATTGCCTCAGTACTGGATCATTATTCCTTAGAAGATTTTGTGTTTACTCAAAAAGCCATGCCGGTAAAGAGGAAACGTTAACGTCGGAGTAATCGTATTATTCTGTCAAACGATGAGCAGTCCAAAATTTTGCTATTTACACATTTGGTAAGAGGCACGATATGGAAACGCATCTACGCAGTGTGGTGAAGGGAATGAGTTGGCGAATGATCGCGACCTTAGTCACCACGATTGTCGTCTGGTTGATATCCGGTGAAGTCTCCATGGCCTTATTTGCCGGCTTGAGTGATTCACTCGTAAAAATCGGCTTATATTGGGGGCATGAACGTCTTTGGCAAACGGTAGGGTGGGGACGAGAATTTTTTTATCTAAATGACAAGCGACCAAAACAACTCTGTCAATAAGAATATTTCAAGAAAAAACCTGGTCAAGGGTTCATTCTAGCTGAAATAAATTCAATATCCGTTAAGAGGGAACATATGGAAACCCATCTACGCAGTGTGGTGAAGGGAATGAGTTGGCGAGTGATCGCAACATTGGTCACTACTATCGTGGTCTGGTTTATTTCAGGTGAGGTTTCGATGGCCTTATTTGCGGGCTTAAGCGATTCATTGATAAAAATCGGTTTGTTTTGGGGACATGAACGAATATGGCAAAGGGTCTCATGGGGACGCAATATTCCCCCCACGAGTTCTCCCTAGATAGGGAGACGGATGAAAGGGCAAAGACGGTGATACATCGAATTCTATGGATTGGCGCGTTAATGGCAGGCATTGGTGTGGCAGCTGGGGCATTTGGGGCCCATGGTCTTCGTCCTATTCTGTCGGAAAAAATGATGGCTGTCTTTGAAACCGGAGTCCGTTATCATTTGGTGCATGCGTTAGCGATGCTCATTGCCGGTTTAAGTGCGCAGATATTGAATCATCGAATTTTTGTTAAGGCCGGATGGAGTTTCTTGGTAGGAATTCTGATATTTTCTGGCAGTCTGTATACCATGGCCCTTACGGATATCCGGACTCTGGGCATGCTGACGCCATTAGGAGGACTGGCTTTTCTCATTGGCTGGGGGTTGCTGGTGAGGGGCTTCTGGCTGGCGAAAGGGACGTCTCAAAGTCAGTGATTCATAAAAGTAATAATTTGTTAACCACCTCTTCTCAATCCTCTGGGCGCCTCAATACCATATTTTTTCATTTTATAATAAATCGTTCCTCTACTTACCTTTAACACTTCCGCCGCTTTAATGGTGTCCCACTGTTGCTGTGTAAGAACTTGTAACAGCGCTTGTTTACTCAGTGTCTCCAAGGGAGCTTCTTCGGTACCGACATCGGATGTCAGCCAAGAGGCCATATCTTCCATAAGGATACTTTCCTCAATGACCGGGGATCGTGGGGCCCTGAGCATCGCACTAAAGAGGGTATTCTCGAGTTGTCGGACATTGCCGGGCCAGGAGGCATTAGTTAGGAGATGAAGGGCCTCGTCCGAGACCAACGGTTCTTGCGTCAGGCCAATATCAAGCGCATTCTTTTTAATGAAGTGATTAATTAATAAGGGAAGATCTTCTTTGCGTTCCCGCAAAGGGGGCAAATCTAACTGCACGACTCGCAAGCGATAATACAAGTCGGGCCTGAATTCTTGTTGCTGGACTGCCTGTTCAAGATCTCGATTGGTGGCAGCGACCACCCGGACATCGACGGGTATTTCTTTAGCACCTCCCACGCGCATGATGGTTTTGTTTTGCAAGAACCGTAAAAGTTTCGCTTGCGCATTTAAGCTGAGTTCGCCTATTTCATCGAGAAAAATAGTGCCTCCTTCAGCTTCCTCTATTTTCCCTTTTTTGGCATTTTGGGCTCCGGTAAAGGCTCCTTTTTCATAGCCAAATAATTCACTTTCAATGAGATCAAAGGGGATGGCGGCACAATTCAGGGGAATAAAGGGTTGCTGACTTCGCTTGCTGGTATCGTGAATGGATCGAGCGACTAATTCCTTTCCAGTCCCATGTTCCCCTCGAATTAATATGGTCGCGGGACTATCGCTGACATTTTGAATGAGTTCATACAACTTGTGCATCGACGGGGATTCGCCAACCAACCCCGTGAGGTGTGTAGACAATGGGGGAGAAGAATGGGCTTGAACGTCAACCGGTTCCGTGGAAGTTTCTGTTTCGCGAGGAAGGGGGATGGTCATGGTCTCATCGTCCACTATACTGGCAAATTGAATCTCAAAGGGGTAAATGATGATTCGGCAACACGTGGGTAAGGTTATGGATTGCTCAACCCGGAGGTTATCCACCCACACTCCATTTCGGCTTTTGTCAATTAAAGTATTGGTGTCACCATTTTGTTCGATGATGGCTTCTAACCGCGAAACATGAGGATTCGCCAGCACCAGATCATTATCTTCGCTTCGCCCTATCGTGACACGCGTTTTCGAAAAAACAGTTTTGTGAACCACCGTGGTTCCTAAGAGTGTTTTGAGCTTAATCATAAAAAGACCAATCAACCTTTCCCCATTTCCCGGAGTTTCCGTATGGGGCAAAAATGAGTGGCAGACATTATCAGATCCAGGCGAATTTGAAAACTGGTCCTGGGCCGAAGAAACCAGTCTACACTCTAGGAAGCGGGAACAGTCAAATACAGGATGGGGTAAGGGATATCAGGTCTTTCATGAATCGCCCATGGATGTTTGGGCCCTCTATATGAATCCATGTGAGGTACGCTTAGTTTTCTCAACAAATCTGCCACCATGAATACGTGGATGGTCTAAAAAATGGGATAAGGAGCAGACCATAAGCAAAGCCGCATGTTGGTTACTTTGCAGTAGACTTCTTGAAATCCACGACTTCTCGACTACTGGTAAATAAAGAGGCCGATGCACCGGACATAATTTGTATCCCTCGAGTCTTTCCTGCTCCACCCGGCTGAATCTTTAATCCCCTCTTTAAGGACTTGAGATAGGTCTGGCTTTCACTTACCGGTTCTTTTGGCGTCAATTCCTCCAGGAAAGGCTGGGTGCTCGCGACCGCCTTGATCACTTCGTCCCCATAGGGCTCACTGATCACAAAACGTTCCGGCGAATCTTCTCCACCAAACACATAGGTTTCCCCTTTTTTAATAAAGGCCTGTCCCCGGAAAAGGTTTGGCACTAAATGTACAACCGTCCCGTTAGCTTGAAAATAATCCAACTTCAAATAGGCATCTCGATCAACTTGGACATTAATGACTAAATTGTCTCCTTCGACGAATCGCCCATCCGGTTTATTGACCCAAAGCCGTAAGCCAAAGGCCGGTTCGGGGTCGAAGGATTCTTCGGCCAACTCTTTTTTAATTTCCTGTTGGTTTTCTCTTCGGTCGACTTCTAAGCTGATATCTTGAGGGTCGATCTCCGCAGAAATTTCGATGCAAATTTTTCGACCGTCCCACACTTCTTGATCAATCGAGACTTTATGCAACATCCCGGCACTGATGGCTTGGATTAATTCCTCCTGTAATTGAAAGTCCTTGACCCGAGCCGAGGTTTCAACCCACACTTGATACCCACTCACTGCGCGCTCGCGGGCAAAGGCTTCAGCTTTTTTCAGGGCCATTTTTGGAGTTTCTTCGTCTCCATAGGTGTAACACGCGTTGCCTTTTACAATTTCCGGAGGAGTTGACTCTTCGGAATATGTTGTTTCTGTGAAAAGCACCATGCCTCCCAAAATAATTAAGCTCGTAACCAAAAATCTCATAATTTCCCCTCACGGTTCCTTAAGGATGAGCCCTTCATTGCCTGTTTAAGAGTACTGATGGGCCAAAAAAGGCCATTTCTCATCTATTATAGTATTCTAATGGCTTATGGCCTGTCAGGTAAAATTCTCTCTCCTGCTATTATTCCTCAAAAAACTTCCCAATTTGAAGACGGCCATCACACCGATATGAACATGGTCCAGGCCACGAAATATTGAAATATGTATGGAGTAAGCAAGCCTTACGCCAGCCAGATCCTTTGAGTATACGTAGGCTGTCCCCTTAATTTTGGATAGGAAGAAGAATTGGAAGAGGAGAATGTCATTCATCCTCCCGCGCCTTTGGAAATCCCAAAGTGACATCCCTATTCCTAATTATTCAAAGAGATTTCAAGAACCTTGAAAGGCGTGTTCCATATGGGTGGTATTTTTTTCGAAAAGAATATGCGAATTATCAGAGGCGTAGTCGAGCAATCTTCGGTTCAAGCCCTTGGCGCCAATTTCTCACCGTGCTTAGCCAAGGTGGGGCGTGCCCATAGTGAACGAAAGACGAGTGACGATTATTCAGACGGTAGAGGGAGCCTTTTAGACAGGAACAACAATCTTACTGTAACGTTTGGGTATACACTGGAAGAAAAAAGTGGCTGTGATAGTTCACGCCAGGGCGTTCGCCATGGACTTCCAGTTCCCAAAACCTTGCGGGGCGTTCACTGGGGGTGCTCGCCAAATGTTTGTGATCCGGTAATTGCCATGCACAACGGAGTTGTCCTGTCTCGTTGACCAGTTCCCCTCGAATCGCTTGAGAATCGTGATACATCTGATAACAGACGACGACTGCTTCGCGTTTCCGCCCCCCTTCTCTTTTCCGAATCTCATAGGCTTCTTCAATACACCGAAGATTGAGGTTAATAGTGGTGAGATCCGGCGGCAATCCTTCGATGGTTAGGTTCATTGACTTCCCTAAGAAAAATGGGAATTCTTGAAAACTGACCCGTCCGTTACCAAAGGTCCAAAATTGCCCGATATTTCTCAGGAGGTAGCTCCCGACACCCAAGATGATGATGACATCAAAGAGTCCGGTAATGATTTGCCAAAAGAGTCCGCCCGATTCAGAAACAAACGCGATCCAATTAAAGGGAGCGAGGAAGGCGCTAAACACAGCAAGGGCAATCAGACTGTTCAGCGATTCCTTGAATTTATTATCAGTGATTCCTGAGGCTTGCCATGGGTAGTCCCAGAGCCAAGGCTTGTCGGGAAGTTGTTGTTTTCCATGGGTCAGGTTCCACTGGCGGTGTAAGCCTTTGGCCCCATGAATCATGAGCCAGGCTCCACAAGCCATAAAGAGTCCCCCGCATACGTCAATGATCCAGAGTGGCGCATGAATAGATGATTTGGGGTAATCCATCCATCCGAGCCCAATGGCCAAAATGGGAGACCCCAGGATGACAAAGACCGCTCCGAACAGAATGGCCAGCCAGCCATGAATAGTGGTGTGGCTTAGGGGCTTGTGGCCTTTAAGGGCAATTCGCTCGGCTGGGGGTTGGAGAGTCGTGGCCATGGTGTTTCCCTGATCCGGTCTCAACAGCTTGGATTCCGGTTTGGAGTTACTAGTAGTTTCGGCTGGTCTTCTTAAAGAATTGATGTGATGAGGATTGCCCGGGCGAAATCCGGCACACATCAATAAAGATTAAAGACAGATGAATCAAAACTCAGAACATCCATCTCGACCTTGAACTTGTTCCCGTTTTCTTCAGCTAGTAGCGTTTGGGTATACTGGGGACGTTCAATGGGATAGCTAAATGTTTTCTGGGAAGGGGTCACAATGAAAGAGATTATGATGGTGGGGGCCGGATCGGTTGGCGGATATTTTGGGGCACATTTGGCGCGCAATAACCCTCATATTTCTTTTCTCCTCAGGCCGAAGACTCAAGCGGCGGTGGCCAACAATGGCCTGACTATTCGGAGCGCCATCGGCGAGAGTTTTACGGTACGGCCTGTATCTGCATCTAACCCTCAAGACTTACCGCAGCCGGATCTCATTATTTGAGGCGTGAAAGCCTATGACCTGGATGAGGTGATGGATCAACTTGAACCGATTTTGAAATCGGATACGACGATTTTGACCTTACAAAATGGGGTGACGATTGAAGATACGTTGAAGATGCGATTTGGGCGTGAGCGCATCGTCGGAGGCGTGGCGTTTATTTATTCCAAAATTGTGGAGCCGGGCGTGATCGACCATTTCAAAAAAGGGATGGTGACGATTGGCGAATTGATGGGATTAGAGACCCCACGTCTATTTGAGATTCAAGGGCTGTTTAAAGAAGCGGGCATTCCGTGCTTTCTGACCGATGATATTCGCAAGGCGAAGTGGGAAAAGATGTGTTGGAATTGTGTGTTTAATCCCTTGACGGTGTTGTTGAATGACCATGTCGCCAAGGCATTGGATGTACCTGAACTTAAACCGGTGATAGCAACGATTGCGCGTGAAGTGGCGGCAGTGGCCATGGCGGCGCATCGCGTACCGTTAGATGGAGAGATGCCTGAAAAGGTTGTGAAATGGTCGCAGGAACTCCGGGATATTCATACGTCCATGTATGATGATTGGAAGGCTGGGCGGCCCACTGAAATTGATGAGTTGAATGGCTATATCGTCAAACGCGGTCAGGAAATTGGGGTGCCGACGCCCATGAATGAAATGCTTACGGCGCTTATCAAAGGCATGACCGCGCAAGAATCTTCAGAAGAACTCGCTGTTGTCGTGGAGGGTGCGGTTCAGCAACCGCTTCGATTTTCCAGAACGCATCTGAGTCAATTAGCTCTGGAGCATCAGATTTCTGATGTTGGACGTGTGATGCCGAATATGCGTGGGACTGGCCTAAAATTTAAAGCGATACTTGATGTTGTAACGCTTCAGGTCGGTGTCGATCATGTGACGTTCTATTCTCAAGATGGGCAATATTCGGCATGCGTGACTATGGAGCAAGCAAGGCAATTTGGCATACTCTTGTACGAACAGGATGGTGGCCCTTTCCCATCTGAGCGGGGAGGGCCGTTTCGATTAGTGACTCCAGGCTTAGGCGATCTTTGTGCCAATGTCAAACAGGTTGGCCGAATCGTCTTTTCTAAAGGGTCGGGACAAGATACGCGGCCTCCGGAAGCCTGTGAGGAAGAAAGATACGTTCCGTAGGTTGATATTTGGTCCTTCCTTTTCCAGAAAGCCTTTGTTTGCGCTCCTTATTCCTTCTTCCTGCTGTGGCTTTGCAAGGTTGTTGTGTCTTTCCCACAATCCCTGTGGTTCTCCCGTACTAACCGTCTGTTTTTTCTAGTCTTTTTGTCTGGCTTTCTGATTGCAAGTTTGCCGGATGCGCCGTAAAATGGCGGTTTCCCACTTACCCTTATTTTTCTCGGAAAGGATGTATCTGTATGGCGGAGCGAACGTTAGCAATTATTAAACCTGATGCAGTAGCCAAGCATGCCATTGGTGATATTACCCAGCGTTACGAAGAGGCGGGATTGCATCCCATCGCCATTCGAATGATGCGATTATCCAAAAGTTGTGCCGAGGGTTTTTATGCCGTGCATCGGGAACGTCCATTTTTTAATGATTTGACGACGTATATGTGTTCCGGTCCCGTCGTCGTTTTAGTATTAGAAGGGAATGATGCCGTGAAGAAAAACCGTGAACTGATGGGAGCCACGGACCCCAAGAAAGCTGATGCGGGAACGATTCGTGCGGTCCACGGGGCGTCAATTGAGGCCAATGCGGTGCATGGCTCAGATTCAGTCGAAAACGCCCAAATTGAAATTCGGTATTTTTTCGCGTTGTCTGAACTCAATTAGAAGTCCTTTTGGCAACTGGCACCTATGCGTTTCAGATATCAAAAATTCATTCAAGTTCTCCTCTTTCTCTTATCTCTGGCCATGTTGGTGGCCTGCGGGCGCGCTCGGGTCATTCAGGCTCCTCCCGGACCAGGAAGTATTCCTCCTGTTGTAGAGGAGGTTCCAAGTCAGGATGGCTCATTGGCCATGGTCCAGCCTACACAAAACATTCAGCGGATCCATGAGCAATTGTTTCAAGACGCCCAACATCATTTTGAAGCCCAGGAATTCCAGAAGGCGATTCGAGAGTTGACCCGATTGGTTGCCTTAAACCCTCAAGGAAGCCTTGTGCCAGAGGGGCATTGGTGGCTGGGGCAATCGTATGAAAAGACCGGAGACCTGGAAGCCGCTCAGCGTGAATATCGTCACCTCGCCTCGGCGCCGACAGGGCAACCCTATCAAGCGAAGTCAGCGCAACGTCTACAAGAAATTCAACGTTTACTTGAACAACGGGATTTGCCGCCGCAACAAACACAGGCCATCAGGTTTGCGTTGAATCAGCTGCCGGAGGCTGACGGATTTGAACAAGGGATTATAAAGATGAAGCAAGATGGCGTGACATCATTACTCATTGATCTTGGCTGCCAGAATATAACGTTGAATTTTCCGTCTTCCATAAGCTCCAGGCCACTTTCAGCATTCGGGCAACTGCAAGCACTGTTGCGCGATTATTCTGCACGAAGTCATCGGGTTGGGTTATTAATGTATGTTGGGGTCAATCTGCGTTGTCTGGGAAACTGGGCCCCTTCCGAAGAAGGAGATTGGCGCGACAAGACGTACCAGGTGAGTACTGCCCGTATAAACGCCACCGAACGGTTTGATTTATTTCATTCGTCCTATCAAGCATTCCTGAAAGGGTTTCTGGCCAAGCTTTCCAAACAAGGCGTGGATGGGCTGGTATTTTTGAATGATTACCCACTAAGTTTGTTCGATGGAGTGACTCACAGCGGGGTGACAGGTTTTGAAAAACAATTTCGCGTCACGTTTGACCCACACCAAATTTTTTATAGGGGTTTTGATCCTTTAGGGGACCCCAAAGGTGTTGATGGGTTGTCCGGATTGAACGATCCCAAAGGGCAGGATGCTCTGTTTTGGCGATGGGCGGGTTGGAAAGCTCGTGAACGGTTGACGATTCTAGAATCCCTCGCGAATCATCTTCGCTCGGAATTCCCTTCTATTCAATTTGGGTTAGAACTCCATCCGCATGGCTTAACCGATCCGGTCGCTGCCTTAGTGGAATATGCCGAAGATTCGATGGATGCTGCGGGACGCTCATTCTCCTTTTTCTTCGTGCGGCCGGAAATTGATCGACAGTCAACATACACAGAAGAAGCGGTGATCGCGAAGTTGCGGCGCATTTCTACGAAAGCTGTCCTTGATCGTCTACTGCCGGTTGTTGATGATCCACGAAGAGTATGGGTCAGTATGCCCGTAAAAAGCCGACAACATCTTCGTTCCCAGACGGCGACCTCTGACATGTCTCCCCTCCAAGATTTTCCTGCAGGCATTGGCGTGGTTCATGATCTTCGGGCGTTCTCGTAATCCTTGTCGCCATGTCTTTAATTCGAATTGTCCGGGGTGTTGTTATCTCATGATGGAGCAGGAAATGTTATCGGATTCCTGCTTTCTGACTACATACATGTCATTAAGAATATTTACACGGCCGATCATGATTTTGAGAAAAAGGGGGTAGGGATGGAACCGCAGGATTTACGTTATCACAAAGAGCATGAATGGATTCGGGTGGACGGCAACAAGGCCACAGTGGGTATCAGCAATTTTGCTCAAGATGCGTTGGGGGATGTCGTGTTTATTGACCTTCCTGATGTAGGGGCCACATTCGCGGCAGAGGCCGAACTTGGCGAAGTGGAATCGACGAAGGCCACGTCGACCATTTATTCGCCAGTCTCTGGTTCCATTGTTCAAGTCAATCAAGAATTAGAAGAGCATCCGGAATTACTGAACCAGGATCCCTATGGGCGTGGGTGGATTGCGATATTAGAATTATCGGATCCTGCTGAAGTTGAGACACTGATGACTGCTGAACAATATGACGCCTTTTTGACCTCTCAAGAATAATGTCTTCTCCCACACGCATCATTATCCTTGGCGCGGGACCCGGCGGATATGTCGCGGCTATTCGGGCCGCCCAATTGGGAGCCCAGGTGACCATTGTGGAAGAACAGGCCGTGGGCGGTGTCTGTCTGAATTGGGGATGTATTCCCAGTAAAACCTTATTACATTTGGTAGATCTTGCTGAGCGGGCTCGTCAGGCTAAATCTTGGGGGATCACCTTTGAAGGTCCGATTGGGTTTGATCTCAAACGGATGGTTTCCCGAAAGACTGAAGTCGTGCAATCTTTGGTCAAAGGCATTACCACGTTATTCAAACAATGGAAAATTCAGTATGTGCCTGGACGAGGTGAGTTGGTGAGTGACCGACAGGTCCGAGTGAGCAAGCGTGATGGCGAGGTCAGTTTGATGGATGCAGGGGCCATCGTGCTGGCCACAGGATCTTCTTGGCCACAACTTCCGCAGTTCCCCATTGATGGTTTACGCGTCATTTCAAGTAAGGAGGCCTTGGATCTTACCGAGATTCCCCGACGTCTCATCATTGTTGGTGGGGGAGTTGAAGGTTGTGAGTTTGCCTGCTTGTTCAGTGGCCTGGGGAGTCAGGTGACGTTGATTGAAATGATGCCGACGGTGTTACCGACCGAAGACGAGGATACCGTGGCAGTCCTGACCCGTGAATTGAAGAAGCGAAAAGTTCAATTATGCATGAATACGACGATACAGGATTGGCAATCGACAGCGGAAGGGATTCAGGCGACCCTGAGTTCAGGACAAACGGTGGTTGCGGATACCATGCTCATCTCCGTCGGGCGACGCATGAATTCTGGTGGGTTAGGGTTAGAGGCTGTGGGCGTTCAGACTGGCAGCCGAGATGAAATTTTGGTTGATGAGCATATGGAGACCTCGGTCCGTGGCGTGTATGCCATTGGTGATGTGACGGGGAAATCTATGCTGGCCCATGTCGCCTCGGCGCAAGGGAAAGTGGCGGCGTCCAATGCCATGGGTTCAACTCAGGCGATTAACTATGAGGTGATCCCTGCAGGGATCTTTACGCTCCCCGAGATTGGGCGAGTGGGTCTCACAGAACAACAAGCGCGTGAGCATGGGTTGCGACCCATTGTTGGGCGTTTTCGGTATGGAGGTCTTGGCAAAGCGCAAGCTGTTGGAGAAACGGCAGGTCAATTTAAAATACTCGCCGATGAGCAAACCCAAAAAATCCTCGGAGTGCATATCATTGGGGCACATGCTGCCGATCTTATTCACGAAGGCGCGTTAGCGATGCAAGGTGATTTAACCGTGGCGGAGATTGCCGATATGATTCATGCCCACCCCACCTTATCTGAAGGATTGATGGAAGCAGCTGAAGACATGAATAGCCTGGCTATTCATCAAGCGCGAAAACGCACATAACCTTGCATCTATGAAATACGTTGTACTCTTAACTTTGAACTGAGATTCTTGAAACTTTCCTCTTCCTTTCAGGAGAGGTGAGGGTGAAGATCCATTGAACCGTTAACCTATATCGAATATCAATGATAATGCGTTGGAATATATTTATTGGAGGAAAGTCTTGGGGAAGTTCCCTGCTTTTAAAAAGCGGGATATTGGGACTTGGTATTCTTGGTGTTCTCTGGACAGGGTGGCCTCAACCCCTAAAGGGTGATCGTGATCTTGCTTGGTCACCTGTAGGCTTCTCTAAGGCGAACATTCTTCAAGAAGTCCCCGATGTGCTTCATTCTGTTACGGTTGTTTCTCCAGAAGAACCCCTAAAGACCTTCCCAAAAGACCGCAAAGCCGTAAAACTTCAGGCAGTTCCTTCAGCCTTGTTGATGGATCTCAATAGTAGTTCTCGGAGGGAATTAGAAACACTTCCGGGTATTGGGATCACATTAGCGAATCGCATTGTGGCATATCGAGATGAACATGGCTTCTTTCTTCAGATCAATGATCTGACTAATGTCTCAGGAATTGGCAAGAAGCGGCTTCAACAGCTAAAACCATTTGTCACAGTCCACAGCCGAGCGAGACCAAGTTAATTCAAGAAATTACTTATCACGAAAGTCACTATGATCACATCAGAACTTGATCGACATTTAGAACTCATTCTTCGAGGGACGGTTGAAGTCATTCAACTCGATGAATTGAAAGCCAAGGTAGCTGAATCGCTTAAGGAGCAACGTCCCCTAAAAGTGAAAGCAGGGTTTGATCCAACTGCCCCCGATCTGCATTTAGGACATACAGTTCTCATTCAGAAGCTCAAACATTTTCAAGACTTGGGACACCAGGTGATTTTCCTCATCGGGGACTTTACCGGAATGATTGGGGATCCTAGCGGTGTATCCGAGACGCGCAAAGCCCTGACGAAGGAACAAGTCATGGCGAATGCGAAAACCTATGAGCAACAAATATTCAAAACGCTAGATCCGGACAAGACACGCATTGAGTTTAATAGTCGCTGGATGAGTGCGATGCCGACGGAAGCCATGGTGGAAATATGTTCGCATTATAGTGTCGCCAGGATGTTGGAGCGTGACGATTTTTCGAAACGCTATCGAGATCAAAAACCCATTAGTATTCATGAGTTTCTGTATCCGCTCGTTCAGGGCTACGATTCAGTGGCTCTGGAAGCGGATGTGGAGCTCGGGGGAACCGATCAAAAGTTTAATCTCTTAGTCGGACGGGATTTGCAACGTCATTACGGACAAAAACCACAGGTGGTGCTCACGATGCCCTTACTAGAGGGCACTGATGGCGTACGAAAAATGAGCAAGAGTTTTGGCAATGTTATTGCCCTGGAAGATCGGCCGGCCGACATGTTCGGAAAATTGATGTCCATTAGTGATGATCTAATGATGCGGTATTACGAATTATTGACCATGACGAATTTAGAAGAGGTGAAGCACCAGCATCCCATGGAGGCCAAAAAGGCATTAGCAGAAATGATCGTGCGGCAATATCATGGAGATGCTGGAGCTGAGGAAGCCCAAGCGGATTTTCAACAACGTTTTCAAAAACGGGATTTCCCGGATGAACCGGATGCCCATCTGGTGCTCAATCGACAGGACTTTGCGGATCCCCAAAACCCGAAGTTGTTGCTGGTTGATATCCTGATGCGAACAGGGTTGCTAGCCAGTAAAGGAGAAGCGCGGCGTCTGATTACTCAGAACGCCATTCAGGTCGATGGCGATAAGATTGATGACATCAATGGGATGCTGAGCTTTAAACCTGCACAAAAATATTCTATGAAAATTGGGAAACGCAAATTTGCGATTGTTGAATGGGTAGGGGAGTAGCGCGCTCTGGCATTTCTCCCTAAACAGGGCTTCTTGACTAACCCTTGAATCGTACCTAGAATGACCTTCCTAACCTGATGGGCGGGCGTAGCTCAGTGGTAGAGTCCTTGCTTCCCAAGCAAGTTGTCGTGGGTTCAAATCCCATCGCCCGCTCCAAATCAATCAGTTATTTCCCCTCAATCGCTCATTTTAGACACACGTTATATCGACCATGATGGATTTCCATCCTCATGCTCCTGACTCCTCACTTTTCACTCCACAACTAAGCCTGGGATCGCTCTCTTGTTTAACCCATCCTGAAAGGTTGCCTCTTTATTTTCAATTACGAATAAGGGCCCTCATTTCGTACAGCTTCTTCTTCAGTCGCATAGACGGGGACAATTTCTGAAATATGTCCGAGGTCCAATTGATTCCAAATCGGTGTCGAGGGATTGACGATGCTCACATGCACATTATAGGGCTTCATATTATGGTACCAGAGGAACAACTCTCCTAGACCAGTAGAATCAATCTCGGTGACACCGGAAAAATCAAGAATAATATGCTGACAATCCATTTCTTGGGCCCCCAAGATCCGCGCTTGCAGGCCTGTCGTTGTGCTGCGACAAAACTGCCCGGCGAGGGTGAGAACTTTGGTCTGGTGATGGTATTGCTCACGAACTTGAAGCATAGGATTTGCCTCCCAGTTGCGAAAAGGGATGGAAAGTGGTGGTGTTAGTCCACAGTGAATCCCTTTAGCCCTGGGGGAACAATCCTTCGATAGGAGTAGTGGGAAGTATGTAAATGAGCCTTTTCAAATCAACAACAAATCCACTGAATTTTTTACGGTTTAAGAAGATTGCCCCTAGGTGACTTGGGGATATTGGTCTGATTGCTAGCGGTGTTTTTATACTCGCGAAAGGGGAGGGGATGCATTCCTCCCTTCTAGGCCTGGCAGAATATGGAACAAATGCGAGCGGCAAAGCCTAGTACCATTACGGTAACCACCATTTGAAGGAAGTTCGATAAACTCGTGCCAAGGTAGGGGTTTAAAGTGGACCCCATTGTCAAGACCACTGATGGGCAAAAATAAGTAAGATTGGAGTTCATGGTTTTTACGTATTATTTGGTCGTTTGGATCTTGTTGAAATACACGGCTTCGGGGGTATGATCGCCCAATGCTTGATGAGGGCGTTCGGTGTTGTAAAACCGAAAGTAGGTGGTTAATCCCCGCTCCACCTCCGCGCCATCGCGATGATCCGTCAGATACCAATATTCATACTTAACCGTGCGCCACAGTCGTTCGATAAAGATATTGTCGAAGACCCGCCCCCGCCCATCCATGCTAATCTGCACACCAGCCTGTTTGAGCCGTTCAGTAAACACCGTACTCGTGAATTGACACCCCTGATCACTATTGAAGATCTCTGGGCATCCTTGCGTAAAGGCCTGCTCAAGCGCCTCTAAACAAAAGGCGGTATCCTGCGTATTCGACACCATCCACGCTAAGACATACCGGCTATACCAATCGAGAATCGCCACCAGAAACAAGAAGCCCCGGGACATAGGCAGGTATGTCACATCCGTGCACCACACGTGATTCGGCCGATCAATCACCAGATCGCGGAGTAAATAGGGATACACCGTGTGCTGCGGGTGCGGCCGACTCGTCTGAGGCCCAGGAGCGACACCCGCCAAGCCCATGTTGGCCATCAGGCGTTGAATGCGCTTGCGATTGACCCGATAGCCCAGGCGGTGCAAATAGACGGTCATACGCCGACTGCCATAAAACGGGGTACCGGTATATTGGCGATCAATCATTTGCATCAATTCCCGGTCTTCTGCGGAAACGGGAGTGGGTTGATAGTACCAACTGCCTCGTCCCAGCCCCAGTAACGCACACTGCTGCCGAATACTGAGGTGAGCATGGCCAGGCTGGATCCATTGGCGTTTCGTCTCAACCGAGGCCGGCAGTTTTTTTTACCCAGTCCAATTCCATTTTGAGGCGGCCCACTTCCTCATACAATTTGGCCTGCGTAGTTTCGGCATCTTGCCCGTGACGAGCCGCGGACCCAAAAAGCTCTTTGGCCTTCGCGGTCACTTGGCGCTTCCATTGACTGATTTGGGTCGGATGCACCTGATACTGGGTGGCGAGTTCATTAACCGGTTTCAAACCTTTCAACGCCTCCAAGGCGACCTTGGCCTTAAAGTCCGCACTATGACGAATCCGCTTCTGCCCCATGCTGTCCCTCCATTTAGATCACCGCCAAATCTTACTTATACCGTGGTCTAAATTTTGGGGTCCACTATAGTTTGGAATAAAATTGGTTACGCGCCTCTCACAATTTTCGTTGTTTGGCTTCCATCCACAAAAGACATGGTAAAGAACTCTTTCACCATGACTCTAGCAATTGGATAGAAGACAAATGCAGACTGTAAACGGTACAATATTATTTTGAAAAATGAATCAAACCAACGAATTTACGTGTTACTATCGCCCATCCCCCCCAAGTGACCGATTTGCCTAACTCGTTGAAACCAAAGCATGCGCCCGTAGCTCAGTTGGATAGAGCATCGGCCTTCTAAGCCGGTGGCCGCAGGTTCGAATCCTGCCGGGCGCGCCACTTTTGTTTTTTCTTCTTTCATCTCCCAAAATCTTGGAATGTGAACGTGCTGGGGATGAAGGAGGATTCAGTGGTGTATTTGAGTTAAGAATTGGAGAGGTCTTACGCACCAACGGGTTGAAAACGTGTTGTATGAGGAGAGGCATGAATACAGTCTCCCTCTTGTGCGAAGCTTGCAAAAGCGCTATATTTATTGCAGTTAACGATAGTATTTTATTCCCCCTTTTTCCTCCAACCAATTTTTTCGTTCCCAGTTTTCTTCGGCTTTCCGGTTTCCATAGCTCCCCCAGTTTTTTGGTTCTTTTACCATCAGGAGCTTCTTATGGACCATATTGTTGGAATTCTGCTGGTTTGGATCTTTGCTAGCCTAATACTTGGACTCGGGTTAGGCTACATTATTGGGTTTATGAACGATTCTGAAAAATAACAGGCATTCTTCCATCGTTACAAATCTTCACGTTTATCTACCTGGATAAGAGCCACCTTGTGTTAGCCTTCTAGGGGACGAATAGGCAGGCATTGGATCAGCCCAAACAGCAATTCCACTACTCTTGGAATCCGAAAACCCCCAACCTAAAATGACTACAGCCGTTGTGATGATTCCGCTTCCGGTTTTGGTTACGGTTGAGAGCCTCTCGACCTGTACGTAAAACAATGGCACGATTATCCTGTAATACCTTACGCGGAAAAGTTTTTCTGTTAGCTGGCACCAAGTCGTATCGTCGCCTATAAAGAGGGGGTTGAACCATTGATGCTAGTACGTCCAGGTTGAGTACACCCTTCCATACTTTTCCTCCATGAACTCCTCTCAAAACCTGAATGAGCCCGGGTGTTAAGCAATTTGACCTTTAGGTTGTTCCCTTCGAAAGAATGGGTGCTGGAAAAATTATCGAATTTATGGATAATAGGCGTCTTATTCATGGAGGCCTTTTATCTACTTCATACTCGGGAGATTTTTCTATGACCATAAAACTATATGTTAATTTTTTCTTGCTGACGGTTGCCTTGCCTTTATGGGCACAGGCAACTGAAAGCATTCAGACTTCGAGTTGCTTAGCTATTCAGAATAGGCAAGGGGAGCTCAATTCCAATACCGAGAAATTTCCTGCTTTGGGGCACCTTTGTGATTTAGTGTTTGATATATATGGAAGCAAAAAAGATGAAGAGCTGGCCCTGCTAGAAAAATATGAAAAGATTCACGAAAAACAGCGCGACCTTGAAGCTCCTACAACCGAAGAAGAACGCCTCGCTTGGAAACACACGTATGATTTAATTAATCTCGAGGGAACAGAAAATGGTCTCGACATAGCCGAAAATCAAACCGCCCTGCGACATTATGAGGCACTTTTTTCTGTTTTAGAACAGTTTGCATGGCAGGAGAATTTCGATGAGAAGGAATTCTGGAAGGCATGGGAAAAAAAGAGAGCGCAGGGGGCTGGGTTACTCGATGCTCTTAACCTGACAAAACTTAATTTATTTTCATTCCTGTTGGAGAAATATAAAGGGTTAGACGATTCACTTGAGAAGGAGCGAATCCAAAAAAAGCTCGAGCACCTTAAAACCCGTAAACGTTCTCATTCCCTTTGAGTTGCCAATACTCCTCCAACTTGGCACGGGAGTTTTCTGGGGAATGTTGAAAACCAATCTGCCATCTTTCAGAATGGGATACACAAGGAGACGTTCCTTGCCACATTCAACCGTTTGAGTTGCCAATAATCCTCCAACTTGGCACGGGAGTTTTCTGGAGAATGTTGAAAACCAATCTGCCATCTTTCAGAATGGGATACACAAGGAGACGTTCCTTGCCACATTCAACCGTCAAGTGCACTACGAACTTCGCAAAAGACATTCATGAGGCTTTCCTTTCCCATTATGTCTTTCTCATCGCCTTACGCCTCACATCTCACGATTTTTGAAGGGCCTTTCGGAAAGACTCAGGGCATCCTTTTTTGACCGTTCCCATCCGCTACTGATACTGGAATTTCGTAAAGCCTATATGGGCAATTTTCGAGAATTACGCAACCGCCGCTTAATCCTTACGACCCCGCTACATTTTTCACGAGCCATGGGCGGCTGGCTTCTCCCATATACAAGGTGCGATGGGGGAACGGAATCTCAATGTTTTTGCGATCAAAAGCCTTTTTCAGGCGCCGCCGGTATTCTCGGCCCACTGACCATTGCTCAATAGGAATGGTTTTGAGCCGTGCTTTTATCACGACTTCCGACTCCCCAAAATTATTCACTCCAAGAATTTCTATGGGTTCCAATATCTTCCTGCCGAATTGAGGATCTTGTTGTAGATCTTCTCCAACCTCTCGCATAATTTCAGCTACTTTGTCCGTATCTTCTTTGTAAGCCACGCCGATATCCATGACATACGCCGACCAGTCCTTTGTCATGTTCGCCAAGGTCGAGACTGTTCCATTGGGGAAAATATGCACGGTTCCTGATAGGTCGCGTAGGGTGATGGTACGAAAGGAAATCGCTTCCACTAACCCTCCGGTGCCATTCACTATGGCGACGTCGCCTACTCGAATCTGATTTTCGAGAATCATAAAAAATCCATTTATGACGTCCCGTACCAGGTTTTGTGCGCCAAAGCCTACAGCTAAACCCACAATACCTGCACCGGCCAAGATTGGAGTGATATCCAGGCCGATCTGGTCTAGGGACATCACAATCCCGACCACCCACACGAGAGTGAGACAAATGGTTCGCAACATGCCGGTGAGCGTTTTCACCCTTTTTTCATTGGCAATTTGTTCCTTGTCTTCTCGCTCCCGCCAAGTGAGTAGTACTTGCTCAAGTTTTTTTAGACCAAACTTGAGTGCCCTAATGGCCAAATACCCGACGGTTAAAATTAAAATGATGCGCAGACTGGCTTCGACCATAGCCATGGATTTGTGGGCAAGAAATGGCGAAAGTTGTTCAGTGAAAAACTGATTCATACGCGTACTCCTTTTTTTTGATCATTATGAATTTGGGGGCAGTTTATCTTGTCAAGACACGGTCCTTTGGTATTCTTACAAGGGTTGGGGTAAATGCCAAGTCGGATTGTCCGATTCCGACGTTTCAATGCACTTTTCAGGAAACCGTTCAGGAGGGGCTCATTTGATTCCATTCCAGGAAAGGAGACATGAAGAATCTTGGGGAATTTTTCACTTGACACCATGCAGGATCAATGGTAGAAACCAATTCATACTTGATGTGCTGAAACAAAGACGTTTCAACCATCGAATCGAAAGAATCTGGACGATGAAGTCCTCAACCAGGGAAATCTGGGTGAGGGCTTTTTTTTTGCCCTGTGATTCAAGAACGACAAAAGATGGGTATTGGAAAGTTTTCGGAGATTCGATTGGTGATAGCTCACGACAATGATGCGTGACTGGTGGCAGAGAATAACGCAATGTTCATGACCGTAAGGGAGAGGTAAATTTCACTCATGGAGGGGTGCATGAAACAAGATGACTATTTGGTATTAACCGTTCAAGCTATCTATGAGGATTTGAGGAACACTATGAGACATGTAGGTTCAATATTGGTAGTGGTGGGACTGGTTGTTATGGGGTTTTTTAGTATGAGCCATGCCGCGGTCTTAACGAAAGAAGATTTTAACCTCTATGGGTATGTGGATGCTTCCTATACACAAAACTTCAAGAACCCATCGAACAATGTCAACCAGAATCGTATTTTTGATGTCGATTCTAACTCCTTTCGTCCTCATCTGGCTCAACTAGTTTTTGAAAAAGAGGGGAAAGCGGGAGGCGAATTGGTCGATGCGGCCGGTTTTCGGATCAAACTGAATTTTGGCGAAGATGCCGAATTTACCGGCGGATCACACGGGGGTGATGATGTGGATTTTCAGGAGGCCTATGCCCAATTTATCGCTCCGGTTGGCAATGGGATTGATCTGAGGATAGGACGAATGAATACCTTAATCGGGTATGAAGTCATTGAATCGCCTAACAATCCCAATTTTTCTCGCTCTTGGCTCTTTGGGTTGGGACAGCCCTTTACCACTACAGGCATTCGAGGATCCTATGACTTTACCGACCAGGTGTCATGGTCCATTGGTGTGATCAATGAATTTGCCGGCAATGTGTCCGATGTCAATAATTCAAAAGGGGTAGAGACGGCGGTGTCTGTCACTCCCACGGATTGGCTGAGCGTAGTGGGTTATGGATTTTGGACTCCTAATGATGGTTCTGCCGCCTTAGGGGGAGTGGGAGGTGATGCCCGTCGGTTGTTAGGTGGAGGGATCGTAGATATTCAAGTTCTAGATTCAACCGAAGTGGTGTTGGAAGCGTATTATGCGAAACAAGACGAGGCATTTGCAAATGGAAGAAATGCAGTTTGGAAAGGATTTGCTGGATACATCATTCATGATTTTTCTGAAAAATGGGGAGTGCGGTTCCGTGGGGAAATCTTTGATGATGTGGATGGCTTTGCCTCGTGTTTTGGCGGGGGTACCAAAGCTGGGGGGAAAGCGTCCTCTTGTGCCCGGGCCATTGGTTCTGGTGGACAAACATTGTGGGAAATGACCTATACCCTGCAATACAAGCCAGTTCCGTTCCTTATCACACGTCTTGAGTTTCGACATGATCATTCGGATAAAGGGACTTTCCTCAAAGGTACGAAAGGCGTGGACAATCAACAAACGCTTGGTGCCGAAGTCATATTCCTTTTCTAAGTTTGTTTAATTCCTGAAAAGGAAAAGGAGGCAAAAAAAATGTGGAACACAATATATAAGTGGATAGGTGTATCTTTTGTAGGATTCTGTGTTCTTTTAGGAATATCAAATAGTTTGGCCTTTGCCCAGGAGGCGAGTAATTTGAGTGCGGGTGATACGGGTTGGGTCTTGACGTCATCGGCCTTGGTCCTCGCGATGATTGTTCCCGGACTTGCATTGTTTTATGGAGGGATGGTTCGTAGTAAAAACGTATTGAGCACCATGATGCATAGTTTTATTTCGATATGCATCGTGAGCGTCGTATGGGTGTTTTGGGGGTACAGTCTCGCCTTCGGTCCAGATGTTGGAGGTATGGTTGGCGGACTGGATATGATGGGGCTGGCTGGCGTTGGCCCTGAACCTTCAGAAGGGTCCACCATTCCTCATATGGCCTTCATGGTCTTTCAGTTAATGTTTGCCGCCATTACTGTTGCCTTGATAAGTGGCGCAATTGCTGAACGTATGAAGTTCTCAGCCTTTGTATTATTTGCCACTCTGTGGGTCACGCTGATTTATGCCCCGTTGGCACACTGGGTGTGGGGTGGAGGCTGGCTCGCAGGCCTTGGCGATTTAGATTTTGCCGGGGGGACGGTCGTTCATATTAGTTCTGGTGTGGCCGCGTTAACTTGTGCGCTGGTCTTAGGAAAAAGACGTGGCTTCGGTACGGATAATATGAGCCCTCACAACCTCCCCTTTACGGTCATCGGTGCGGGACTATTATGGGTTGGTTGGTTTGGGTTTAATGCGGGAAGTGCCTTGGCAGCTGATGGGATTGCATCCAGCGCCTTTGTTGCCACACAAGTAGCTGCGGCAGCTGGAGCCTTATCCTGGCTGGGTGTGGAGTGGGGCTATCGAGGAACACCGACCTTGCTTGGTGCCGCGAGTGGTGCCGTAGCTGGTCTTGTCGCCATAACCCCTGCAGCGGGGTTCGTTGGGCCTGTGTCGGCCATTCTGATAGGATTCGGGGGCGGGGCCGCCTGTTATCTTGGTGTCTTTTTGAAAAATAAGATGGGATATGACGATGCCTTGGATGTGTTAGGTATTCATGGTATCGGTGGAACCTGGGGGGCGCTGGCCACCGGGTTATTTGCCAGTGTTGGTGGAGGAACCGGCCTCTTTTTTGGTAATCCTGGGCAAATACTCATTCAGGCTGTCGGTGTGGGAGCCACATGGGTTTTTGCCGGTCTTGGAACCTTCATCATCCTAAAAATCGTTGATGGTGTGGTGGGCTTGCGCGTGAGCGCGGAAGAGGAAGTCCTCGGTCTCGATCTTACTCAGCATAGTGAGCGAGCCTATGGGTAATAGGAAATAGGACGATCTGAAGGGAAATAGTTCGCAGAAGTACATGGTTAGGAAGACCCTTCCTGGGGCAGATATGGTAGCAGGTTTTCATCGTTTTTTAATTCAATGGAGGGACCATCCCGATGAAACTTATTCAAGCCATTATTAAGCCATTCAAGCTTGATGAGGTCAAAGAAGCACTGATTGAATTAGGTATTCAAGGTATGACCGTAACTGAGGTTAAAGGATTTGGTCGTCAAAAGGGGCATAAGGAGACGTATCGGGGAACAGAATACCAAATAGAATTTGTCCCAAAGATTAAATTGGAAATTGCCGTAGCAGATAATCGTTTAAATGAGGCCTTGGAAGCGATTACGCGTGCAGCCAAAACGGGAAGTATTGGAGATGGAAAGATTTTTGTGTCCGAGTTGCAGAGCATAATTCGAATTCGGACGGGAGAGACAGGAGAAGGTGCAGTTTAAATTTCATCTATTACATTCATAACACGTGTTTGGTTGAAGGAGGCACAATGAAGATATCCAACTCACTCATTAAGCTGAGTCTAGCTCTGGCCCTAGTCGCCGGGATGGGAGAGTGGTCCATTGTCTTCGCACAGGAAGACAGTGCTCTGAAAATTGATACCGGTGATACAGCGTGGATTCTCATGTCCTCTGCATTGGTGATGTGTATGATGCTTCCTGGCTTGGCCTTATTTTATGGCGGACTTGTACGCAGCAAAAACGTGTTAGGAACGATCATGCATACGGCAGTTATTTTGTGTTTGATTACTTTGGTTTGGGTCATGGGTGGGTATAGTTTAGCCTTTGGTCCTGATGTTGGTGGTATTATTGGCAGTTTGGAATGGATTGGGTTGCAAGGTGTTGGTTCTGAGCCGAGCCCCGATTATGCCTCAACGATTCCCCATCAAGTCTTTATGGTGTTTCAGTTAATGTTTGCGGCCATAACTGTTGCCCTTATTACGGGAGCGGTGGCCGAACGCATGAATTTTAAAGCGTTGCTTTTATTTTCGGTTTTATGGTCCTTATGCATTTATTCTCCCTTGGCTCACTGGGTATGGGGAGGTGGATGGTTGTCAAAATTAGGCGCCTTGGATTTTGCAGGAGGCGCGGTGGTGCATATCAGTTCAGGGTTTGGAGCTTTGGTCTGCGCAATCATGTTAGGTCCGCGTAAAGGCTTTGCGAAGGAACCCATGCCACCTCATAATTTGCCCATGACGGTGTTGGGCACTGGCTTATTATGGTTTGGATGGTTTGGATTTAATGGAGGAAGTGCCTTAGGGGCCAATGGTGGGGCCGGAGTTGCCTTTATTGCAACTCATATCGCTGCGGCAGCTGGTGGGCTCAGTTGGATGGGAGCTGAATGGGTGCATAGGGGCAAACCGACTGTTCTCGGAATTGCCAGTGGTATTATTGCGGGCTTAGCCACTGTTACCCCTGCCGCGGGATTTGTTGGGCCCATGTCTGCCATGATCATTGGGTTAATAGCTGGCACGATATGTTACATCGCCGTGGTCTGGAAAATGAAGCTAGGATATGACGATTCCCTTGATGTGGTAGGTATCCATGGCGTAGGAGGTTTTATTGGAATATTGGCGACAGGTCTTTTGGCTTCTATCGGCGCCACCGGTTTGTTTTTTGGTAATGCCGGGCTATTTGGTATACAAGTCGTACTGGCTTTGGTAACCTTAACGTTTTCTGTGGTGGGCACCTATATTATCTTGAAAGTTATTGACCTGACGATAGGGCTCCGCATCTCACCGCAGGATGAGGAAATGGGCTTGGATCTAAGCCAGCATAGTGAACGAGCCTATTCGTAATCTGAGGAAAATTCTTAATACGCCTGTTGCATTAATCAAGGGTTGAGATTTTTTATAAACGAATATTTCAAGAAGAAGAAGGAGGTACGTGAATGACCCCGAAAGCTGTTTTGGATTTTGCCAAAAAGAACAAAGTAGAAATGGTGGACCTGAAGTTTGTGGATTTAGTCGGGGCCTGGCAGCACTTTTCGATTCCCACTTCGGAATTATCTTTGGACTTATTTAAAGAGGGTTCAGGATTTGATGGATCATCTATTCGAGGGTGGAAGATGATCCAAAATAGTGACATGTTAGTTGTCCCAGACCCTAACACAGCATGTCTTGACCCATTTACCGAAATCCCAACTCTCAGCATGATTGCGGATGTGCAAGATCCCATCACTCGCACCATTTATGAACGTGATCCCCGTGGGGTAGCCCTTCGGGCTGAGCAGTACCTCAAAAGTACCAAAATAGGAGATACGTCATTTTGGGGTCCAGAGGCCGAATTTTTTATTTTCGATCATGTGAGCTTTGATCAAAATAGTCACTCCGGGTATTACTTTGTCGATTCCGAAGAAGGGATTTGGAATTCTGGAAAAGACGGAGAAAATCTGGGGTCCCGTCCGCGGCATAAAGAGGGGTATTTCCCCGTCGCTCCGGTAGATTCTCAGCAGGATATCCGTTCAGAAATGTGCCGGGTCATGGAAGAAGTAGGGATTCGTGTGGAAAAACATCACCATGAAGTCGCCACAGCGGGGCAGGGAGAAATAGACCTTCGATTCGACACGCTCATCAAGATGGCCGATCAAATGATGATGTACAAATATATTGTGCGGAACGTGGCCCGGCGTCATGGAAAAACCGTTACCTTTATGCCGAAACCGGTTTTTGGTGATAATGGAACGGGGATGCATACGCATCAGAGTATTTGGAAAGACGGCAAACCAAACTTTGCTGGAAAAGAGTATGCTGGGGTTTCCCAACAATGCCTCTATTACATTGGTGGGATATTGAAACACGGTCCAGCCTTAGCGGCCTTTACCAATCCGACGACCAATTCCTATAAACGGTTGGTGCCAGGGTTTGAGGCGCCAGTGTTGCTAGCCTACTCCAGTCGAAACCGATCGGCTGGGATTCGAATCCCGATGTATTCTCCCAGTCCAAAAGCTAAGCGGATCGAAGTCCGGTTCCCGGATCCCTCTTGCAACATGTATCTGGCCTTTAGCGCTATGTTGATGGCGGGATTAGATGGGATTCAGAATAAAATCGATCCAGGAGAAGCGATGGATAAAAACCTCTACGATTTAGAGCCGGAAGAATTAGGTAATATCCAAACCTTGCCAGCAAGCTTGGAAGAAGCATTGGACAATCTTGAAGAGGATCATGAATTCCTTTTAAAAGGCGGTGTCTTTAGCGAAGATTTAGTGGAGGCGTGGATTTCCTTTAAGCGAGCGAACGAAGTGGATGCCATGCGTCTCAGACCGCATCCCCACGAATTCTTCATGTATTACGATGTGTAAACTGTAGTCAGGAGTGAGGAGTGAGGGGTCAGGATCAATCTTATCCCCTTGCTCCTCCTGCTTCTTCTTTTCTCTCTATCTTCTGCTTACTTCTCACTCTTACCCCCTCACTTCTTGTCTGAAAAACGTTTCAAAAAGCGTTGGTGAATTTTTTTCATACGCTCAAGAGTCGCATGCTCAAACGCTTGAGCGCTTTTTTGCCAGTCTGCTGAACCTATCCCCAATCTTCGTGCCAAAAAGATCATTTCTTCTGATCCCGATGGCGGCAAAACTAAATCTTTGGCATTGCCTCGTACAATACGCAAGCCATCAATTAATTGTCGAAGAAACAAATAGTCTTCGTGCAAGGCGTCCCTATCGGATAATGAAAGGACGGAGGCGTTACACAATTGTTCGATGGCTTCTAGTGTGTTGGGTGTTCGCAAGGCAGGGAAGTCATGCCCATGCATAAGCTGAAGATATTGCACCATGTATTCAACATCAAGCAATCCCCCAGGGCCATATTTCACATGTGTCGTGCCAGGCTGAACGAGTTCAGCTATTTGCCGATGGCGAAGATGGAGTGCCGTTTCGATATCCCACGGTTCGGGACCATACACAAATTGATCCCGGTGAGCTTCTATAGCTTTTCCCAAGGTGGGTGTTCCAGCGATATAGCGAAGTTTAATAAAGGCTTGTCGTTCAAATGGTGCGGCTGGGCCTGATGTCTGGTAATAGGCCTGGATTTCTTCCTGCGAGTTGGCCAATGTGCCCTTTTCACCATGAGGGCGCAGTCGCGTATCGACGTGAAAAATACCTTCTTGTTTGGCTTCGATCCACTGAAGAAATTCCTGAGACCAATGTTCATAGAACTCAGCCGAAATCTTGCGTGATTGAGATTTTTGAGATCCCTGAGCCGTCTCATAGACAAAGAGGATTTCAATATCTGATGCATAGCCTAGTTCCCTTCCGCCTAATTTTCCTAAACCAAAGATCGCCATAGGCAGCGTTACTGACCTTGAGGGTTTTGGTCGTATTGCTTGATACGATTGCTCGAGTGCGTGGGCTAAAATGACATCGGCTAAATTGCTTAAAGCCTGGGAAAAATCTGGAAGAGGACTATTTTCCAGAAGATGGCGCATGTCAATTCGGAAGAGTTCTTCATCCTTAAATTGGTTTAATTGTTGTTTTTTTTGAGCGATCGTCCGCGCCTGTTGCAGCCTTTTCTTAAGAGTATTGGTCAGAAGGCTTTTTGAGCGAACCAAGGGGCCTTTTTGGTATTGGCGCATCATGGGCAAAAGATTGTCATGCTGACGCCGAAGAAGATCCTCCCAGAGATAATCACTACTACCAAACAGTTGCGCAAGATGTTCCAGAGTGGAAGCTTGCCCCAAAGTACTGAACGTTGAAGCTTTTTGCGGTTGTTCCAGGAGTTGATCTAAGAATTGATCGAAGTGATCAAGGGCTTTACCAGGGTCGGGTGCCCAACTTAGATAATAGGTAAACTCTTTCAGAAGTGCGGCAGCAGTACGTAACTCCTGCTGCTCGGATGGACTTTGGAGTTTGTTCCCATGACGCCCTCGGACATACAGCCGATTCAAAACCTGGTGATCTTTAACTTCAATTTTGGCCTTAACTAGATAAATACCGCGCATGGCCAGCGCATTGGCAAATGCATAAAGAAACGCCGGAGTGTCGGTGGACCGAATGTCCAACACCGTGTCCGGCGAAGATGGGGGATTGGAAAACGTTATATGCACGGGATGCAGAAAATCCCCAGTTTTTTTTCGAGTTTTCGCCAAATTTTCAATGAGATGGCGATTAACCTGTCGACGGGCCTGTCGTACCTGGTTCTTTTGAAGTAACTGGAGCAAAGAAAGAAGGTGGTGTTGGAATTCCCGTTGGACCGATGAGTCGAATGAATAGCCTTTCAGTGCTTGAACACGAAATACATCCACGGCGATCTTTCGAGATAGGCCTCGTGTTTGGCGTCGGGAAGCTGAACGTGTCCAGGGGTTTGCTTTTTGTGAAATGATATTAGGTTGACGAGGTGAGGAAGGGGCCTCACGAGAGGTGAAAATCGCGGCTTCCCGAATGTCGAGACCAAAAGAGGCCAAGACCCCGCAGAAAGTGGCAAATTCCGAAAAGTAATCATAAGCGACCACATGTAACTGGTATTGCTTCGAGGCAAGGCTTTCAATCGCCACTGCGCAGGGAGTATCGAAGGTGAGCTGGGCGGTTAGTTCAAGATGTTGAAGGATCGTATCGAAAGGGGTTTGCTCAAAATACTCAGGATCCATCTGCGAGAGGAACCCTTGAAGTAACGTGGAGGGAAGATGCGGGAGGCGCGGTTGAATCAGTTCGTGCAAACCAGAAGGATCCATAATGTTGGAGTATACTGAATTTTTTTTCCGTTGTAAGGCCTGTCCGGGTCTCGTATAATTTCCCCTCTTTATGAAATTCTCCCCAACACACATTTCTCCAAAACCAACCCGTATTAAAAAGATGAAACTCGTGCCTTTACCAGATCCCACTTCCATTCTCTTGGCGACTGATTTGCCTTCATCTGAAGTTGCGCAATTGCTTCAAGCGTTTAACATTCAAGACTGGAAACGGGCCGACCAAAACCTACAGACGATGGCTGGCGATCCCAATACTCGAAAAACTTTGGCAGGTATTCTGCCAAGCCTTCTCTCCAGTCTTTCGAAGACCGCTGATCCGGATCAGGCCCTAAATGAATGGGAACGCTATGTGGATTCGGGCATTGATCGCCTGCAATTATTCCAGTATTTACAGCAGGCCTCACATATCATTGAGGTGCTCGGTATGGTGTTTGGGAGTAGTCAGGCGTTAGCGCAGATCCTGATTCGAGATCCATTACTCGTCTATTGGATCGAAGATGATCGCGTGCTTGTACAACGCCGAACTCAATCTAAGCTCGTGACCCTTGCCCAGGCTATGGTGGCGGGGGTGAAAAGTTATGAGGCCAAGTGTGAAGCTTTACGCCGGTTTAAGCGACGAGAAATGTTGCGCATTGGAATTCGTGACCTCCTTGGCCTTTCCACGCCGGTGGAAACCTATACCGTATTGTCCGATTTAGCTGCTGTGGCCATTCAAACCGCCTATGAATTGGTTGATCAAAATATGCAACGTCAATATGGAAATTGGGGTGCTCATTCATCCACACAAGTAAAAAATCGTGTAGGCTTTTCGGTGCTGGCTATGGGGAAACTTGGTGGATGGGAACTCAATTATAGTTCGGATGTGGATCTCATTTATGTCTATCAGGCTCCCCAAGAACGTACGAAGGCAGGTCAAAGACAGAGAGCACTCATTGGCTCAGATTATTTCCACACGTTAGCAAGGGAACTTACAAACCTGTTATCGGTCTCAACTGCCGAAGGGGCATTGTTTCGAGTAGACATGCGGCTACGTCCAGAAGGTGAGGTTGGACCTCTGGCCTGTTCTGTGGAAGATGCCTATCATTATTATCAAACACGGGGACGGACCTGGGAACGCTTGGCATTTCTAAAGGCTAAACCGATCGCAGGAGATATACGGATTGGGCAATCCCTGATCAAAAAGTTAGAAAAATTTGTGTATGGCACGAAAGAGGAAGCCCCTCAAGTGTTCAGAGCGATTCAGGACCTTCGCGGCCAAATGGTGTCCAAGATCACTCGAAAAGGAGAACTGGAACGCAATGTCAAATTGGGCAGAGGCGGAATCCGGGAAATTGAATTTATTGTGCAAAGTCTGCAGTTGCGGTGGGGCTATCAGTATCCCAGCATTCGAGATCGCCAAACCGTCAAAAGTTTGATGAAATTAATGAAGGTGGGAAAGATGCAAATTGAGGTGCTACAGCAGCTCAAAGCCTCCTATCTGTTTTTAAGGAATCTCGAGAATAAGATCCAAATGGTGCACGAGTTACAAACACATCTACTACCTGTAAAAACGGAAGAGATCGCCAAATCCGCGATTAGAATGGGATACCCGAAAGGGGAGACCATCAAGGAGACGGCCGAATATTTGTTGGCAGATTATCGTTGGCATACCGAAAAAGTCCATCTTCTTTACCAGGAAATAGTTACAAGGGGTGAGTCCGGCGTAGTAAAATAGACCCGCCTTTCCCCAAACGCTATTTTCCCCTTCTTGGTTTGATTCATGGTGAAAGGACCATTGTGTTATTTCACCACAAGCAGAGGAAAGAATTCTCTGCTAGGTCTTTGTGTGTGTGTCCTTAAATATTTTAAGCCGTCATTAGGCCCGGGCATTAAAAAAATGCGTGTGAGGGCTTGAAAGCACGTCGTCGGTGGTTATCTATGAATTGAGTCTACAAGGCGGCAGGTGCCGGAGAGGAGAAATGTTGGGGTATGTTCAATAAAGAGATCAATATCATGGAGGGCGTGAGCTGATGAATCCCAATGAGATGACGATCAAATTACAGGAAGCATTACAAACCGCCTCCGGTTTGGCGATGCGGCGTAACCATCAAGGTATTGACGTCGAACATCTGTTGGTCGCCTTATTGGAGCAAGCCGATGGTTCCACGATACCCATTCTGGAGCAAGCGGGTGTGTCCCCCAAAGCAGTCAGCAATGCTGCGGAGCAAGCCCTCAAAAAAATCCCCCAAGTTCAAGTCAGCGGTTCCGCCCCAGGCCAAGTTCATCTGACCCCACGGTTGGGAAAAGTCCTCAATCAGGCTGAAGCTGAGATGAAGGAGCTTCGGGACGAATACCTGAGTGTGGAACATGTGTTGTTGGCTATGGTGGAAGAAGGGGGAGTGTTTGCACCCCTTGGATTAAAACGGGATAAAATATTAGCCGGCCTTCAGCATGTGCGGGGCAATCAGCGAGTGACCAGCCAAGATCCTGAAGGTACCTACCAATCATTGGAAAAATATGGTCGGGATCTGACTCGGGCTGCCAGTCAGGGAAAACTCGATCCGGTGATCGGGCGTGACGAAGAAATTCGCCGGGTCATTCAAATATTATCGAGACGCACTAAAAATAATCCGGTGCTCATTGGAGAGCCTGGTGTGGGAAAAACGGCCATTGTTGAGGGATTAGCACAGCGCATCATCAAAGGCGATGTCCCTGAAGGCCTTAAACAAAAACGCGTGGTGGTGTTGGATATGGGGGCGTTGGTGGCCGGCGCGAAATTTCGAGGAGAATTTGAAGAACGGCTAAAAGCTGTTTTAAAAGAAGTGCAATCCTCTCAAGGTCAAATTCTGCTGTTTATTGATGAATTGCACACTGTCGTAGGCGCCGGTGCTGCAGAAGGGGCCATGGATGCAGCCAACCTCTTGAAGCCGATGTTAGCTCGAGGAGAATTGCATTTGATTGGAGCGACAACGCTCGATGAATACCGAAAGCATATTGAAAAGGATGCCGCCTTGGAACGACGCTTTCAGCCTGTTGTTGTTGATCAACCGTCGGTTGAAGATACCATTTCCATTCTACGCGGCCTGAGAGAACGCTACGAAGTTCATCATGGCGTACGCATTAAAGACTCGGCATTGGTCGCTGCGGCGCGCTTGTCGCATCGATATATCGGCGATCGATTTCTGCCGGATAAAGCCATTGATTTGATCGATGAATCGGCAGCCCGGTTGCGAACGGAAATCGACAGTATGCCAGCCGAAATGGATGAAATCTCTCGAAAAGTGTTGCAACTGGAAATTGAAAGAGAAGCTTTAAAAAAAGAAACGGATCCGGGAAGTCAAACCCGGTTAACCAACTTGGAGCAAGAACTGGAGAATAAAAATCAAACGCTGACTGAATTGAAAACCCGTTGGGAGGCAGAGAAGTCCTCTGTGGGCAAACTGCAAGAGTTACGGCAGGCAATTGAAGCGGTCAAGCAAGATATTGAGCAGGCCGAGCGAAACTATGATTTAAATAAAGTGGCTGAGTTGCGGTATGGGGAGTTGCCCCGGTTGGAAAAGGAAAGGCAGGAAGAAGAAAGTCGACTCCCGAATAAAGATCAGGGAAGCCGCCTCCTAAAAGAAGAAGTGGATGAAGAAGACATTGCCGAAGTGGTGAGCCGGTGGACCGGTATTCCCTTAAATCGGTTGATGCAAGGCGAAGTGGAAAAACTTCTACATTTGGATGAACATTTGCACCAGCGTGTGATCGGACAAGATGAGGCCGTGCGGGCTGTGGCCGACGCCGTATTGCGGGCACGATCTGGCATCAAAGATCCTAATCGCCCTATCGGATCGTTCTTATTCCTAGGGCCTACTGGCGTCGGTAAAACCGAATTGGCACGAGCCTTGGCCCATACCCTTTTTGACGATGAGGCCAACATGGTCCGCATTGACATGTCCGAATACATGGAAAAACATACCGTTGCCCGATTGATCGGCGCACCTCCCGGATATGTGGGCTATGAAGAAGGGGGACAACTGACGGAAGCGGTGAGGCGCAAGCCCTTCTCTGTTATTTTGTTTGATGAGGTGGAAAAAGCGCACAACGATGTCTTTAATGTCTTACTTCAAGTTTTGGATGACGGGCGTTTGACCGACTCGCAAGGCCGAACCGTAGACTTCAAAAACACCGTCCTCATCATGACCTCTAATCTGGGCAGCCAGGAAATTCTCGAAGCCCAGCAACGAAACATGGAGTACGAAGGGATTCGAGCGATAGTTCTCAAAGAAATCCAACAACATTTCCGACCGGAATTCTTAAACAGGGTGGATGAAGTGGTTGTTTTCCATTCGTTGACACAGGCGGAACTGGCGCCGATTGTAGAAATTCAATTGCAGCGATTACGGGCCAGATTGGCTGATCGACAGATGACGTTGGATCTTTCAGAGGCGGCAGTATCTGACCTGGCTGCTCGGGGCTATGACCATGTCTATGGGGCACGCCCATTAAAGCGCCTCATTCAACAAGACATCGAAACTCCGCTCTCCAGGCTAATTATTCAAGGTAAAGTTAAAGATGGCCAACATATTGTGGGCGATCTCGTCGATGGCAAATTGGAGCTGACCGCCCAAGACAAAGTAGAAACCTAACATTCCTTCCAAATGAGGAGGGGAAAAAGTAAATCTTCCTCTCTTCGTCCACCCGCATTTCTTCAGTCGTGCCTGCGGTTCTTTGATGGAATTTCAGCATTTCAACCAATCTCACCAGCTTAATCCTAGAAGACCTCTTTAAATGAGCAACCGGCCTACGGGTAGATTCGGACGGTCTCGAAAACCATTTCCACCAAATTCCACCTCCTTTAGAGAGGGATCTAGTTATTTGCTTGAATAGGACGGTGTTGCAACACGTTGCTATTTATTCCTCAGAGAAAATAAAAAGGCTAAACCTTTTCCAGTTTCCCATTTACACCACAGACCAGTCTGGAATACCGGTCTGATGCAAGCAATCAGGGTTTCCAATCTTACCCAATTATCGGGCCTCCCCTTTCAATTAAACGCCGAGTTGAAACTCACCATCACAGAAAATCAATTGGAAGAAAAAATTGAGTCAGGAACCTTGGTAAGCTGTATTTTTCCTTGAGACAAATCTCTCCTTAATAATTCTTGGGTATGGGTAATGTCTTGGGGAAGGAATTTTTAAAATTTCGAATGGTTGGTTTCGGGGCCGAGAGCGACGGCTTTAATTTGAGCATGGACGCGCTGGCCGGGGTGGAGCTTGAGGGTGGCTAATGATTTGCGCGTGATGGTGGCAAGTAGTGGACAGCCGATATCCAGCTTGATATCGACAAAGGGATGGTTGGCATTCACTTCTCCAATCTCTACCACGGTGGCTTGGAGAAGATTGAGGACGCTTGTTTGAAAAGCTGGGGGGCTTGAGACAATGCTCACGTCCTTGGCCAGAATTTGTACCCGTAATCGTTCTCCAATACGTCGATGGTGATGGGGGACGTGGAGGTGTCCGCCAGAGAAGGCTAGTTTTGTGAGTCCGAATTCCTGATCTTGCTCCGCTACAGTGGTATCGATAATCGCACCTAGGTGATTTTCTGGAATAAGATATCGAAGGTTAAGTTGTGCGAATACCTCTTCAATGGGTCCGCTACACGCCACCTTTCCTTCCTTCAGCAACACTACTGTTTTTGCGAGTTCGACGATTTCATGCAAATCATGACTGACGTAGACGATGGGAATGTGAAATTCGGTATCCAGTCGTTGAATGAAGGGAAGAATTTCTCGTTTTCGATGAAAATCCAGTGAGCTGAGTGGTTCATCCATGAGCAAGAGTTTCGGGCTGGTTAATAGGGCTCGACCGATGGCGACTCGTTGTTGCTCTCCTCCTGATAAAGCGGAGGGAGAGCGTTCCAGGAGTGTCTCAATGTCCAAAACATGGACAACTTGTTCCAGAGTAATGCGGCGTTCTGATTTAGCTGTCCGCTGCCATCCATACTGTAAATTGGCTTGGACGTTTAAATGAGGAAAGAGGCGAGGCTCTTGAAAGACATAGCCGATAGGACGTTGGGGCAGAGGCACAAACACACCCTGGCGTTCATCTTGCCAAATGTGCGCGTTGAGCACCATGGCCCCAATGGGTGCCCGTTCTAACCCGGCCAGGCATCGTAAGAATGTGGTCTTGCCGCAGCCTGATGGGCCGAAGATGGCGATGACCCCTTCGGCGGGAACATTGATGTTCACTTGTAGATGAAACCCAGAAAAAGCAAGGTCAAAGTTGGCGGCTAATTGACTCATGCGGCATGGATGGGCAAGCGTCGGTTTGCGGTATAGACAGCTAGCAGAACGACAAAGGAGAAAATGAGTAACCCTGCTGAGAGGGTGTGGGCTTGAGCATATTCCAAAACTTCGACATGATCATAAATGGCAATGGAGAGGACTTTGGTTTGTCCAGGAATATTGCCACCCACCATAAGAACGACACCAAATTCTCCAAGTGTGTGTGTAAACCCAAGCACTATGGCTGTCAAGTATCCGCGAATGGCCATTGGTGAAGCCACAGTGAAAAATGTGTCAAGTTTCGAGGCCCCAAGCGCCCAAGCCGCCTCTAGCGGATTTTTTCCAATTGCTTCAAAGGCACCATGGAGGGGTTGGACGACAAAGGGGAGTGAATACAATGTTGAGGCCATGACCAATCCAGTGAAGGAAAACGAGAGGGTCGAGCCAGTGAGCTCATTCCAGGGTCCGCCTACGAGCCCATGGGGACCGAGTGCGATAAGAAGATAGAAACCTAACACCGTTGGAGGTAAGACGATGGGAAGGGCAACGATGGCTTCGACGATGGTTCGTAATCGTGAGGAGGTAAAGGTCAGCCACCAGGCTATTGGGGTTCCAATCAGAAGGAGAACAATGACGGTGGCTCCTGCAAGTTGCAGGGTTAGCCATAGAGGTCCTAAATCAAGATCGATCATGTAAGTGCGGCGCCTCCGGCATTATTCACAAAAAGAAGATTGTAAATTTAAAAATATAAATTGTCAATTTTAATTAACAATTGTTGTTAATAGGCGGAAATCCCGCCTGGCCTTCAATGGCCCTAACCGGATCATGCGCGTGTTCATTCGAAGGTCGGGTGCTGGACCCCGGTTAGAGGACAGAATTATCGGGGGTGACGCAGAGTATTATGTATGGAAAACTTTAATTGATCCGAAGCAACTGTCTTGAAAAATATCGAACAGGATGGCCTGAAAAGGATGGAAGAATGAGAGAGGGTGGGTATTTTGTGGGGGTATCAGTTACTTTTTTACTCTTTGGTACAGGTTTGCTCCTTTAAAACTTTGCAAGGAGATGCGCTTCGAGCGAGTTTCCAGGATTTTAACAGCGGGGGCACTGGATCTGGGCGTAGTTCGACGACGACGTCAATCATGTCTCCTACCGCTAATGTTTTGAGATGTTCCTTCACGGCATCTTCGACTTGGATCCATTGAATCCCGGAGTTGGTGGTGATCAGGAAATATCCTTTATCCGCTTCCAATCTCACGATGGGACTATAGTAACTTTTGAGGTTTGTCGAGGCTTCTGCCAAAACGGGAGCACTCGTTAGGAATAGAAGGACCAGTGCGAAAAGACAATTGGTGATATGTTGAGGGGGCATGGGTTTCTCCTTCTGAGAGCATTCTGAGAATTTTGAGAAAGTCTCTCATTATCTCAAGGTCTCATGTAGCCTGTCTACTGTCTTACAAAAAAATAGTGGGATTAAAAAACTTAAAGGTTACTAGGGAGCAGTCTGTTTGATAGGAATTTCGGTCGCGTGGGAATCCTGGATTCGATAGGCCCTGATATCCGGATTTTCTGTAACTTCTAACGAGACGATGAGGTGGAAGGGCTCGGGCAGGTTCAGTTTCTGACGATAACTTTCAAATTCCATGGCGATCGTGATATCAGTTTGAGAGGGCCGTGCAGGGCTAAAGGTATGAGAATGATAAAACCCTAGGAGGTCCAATTCTTTTGAGCGAATATCGCGTTGCGCCATGGCCATTTCCCGGGCGTCCATCTGAAAGGCGATATCCGCGCGTTCCTCGGGAGAAAGTTGCTTCAAATCGGAGAGTTTGGCCCCCTCAAAGCGGGACAGTTCCTGCTCAGACATGGTGGCCAAAATATTGGTAATGCGATAGCCCTCCACCACGGCCTGATTTTTCCCCGAGAGAATGCCACAGCATTCATGCGGGGCCAGTTCCCGTGCATGAGCAATCATGTCATGAATGATGCCGAGGGGGATGTGGAGCATAGAGATCAGAGGCTACAAGCAACCTCATAATCCTCTCCCAATTCCGTGATGGTGGGATGAGGTCCACAGAGAGGACAATCCGGGGCTTTAGGACGACCCACCTTTCGGAAGGTCATGTCTAATGCATCATAGAGGAGTAGGCGGTTGGCTAGTGTTTCCCCCAGCCCGAGAATTTCTTTGATCGCTTCATTGGCTTGCAAGACGCCTATTGTTCCAGCCAAGACGCCCAAGACGCCGGCTTCCTGGCAATTTGGCACCAATCCGGCTGGTGGTGGTTCGGGATATAAGCAGCGATAGCAGGGAAAGCCTTCATGGGGTTTGATTGTGGCCAGTTGACCCTCAAACCGAAAAATGCTGCCAGAAATAAGCGTCTTTTTCGCGAAAAAACACGCATCGTTAATCAAAAATCGAGTGGAGAAATTATCAGAGCCATCCAAGATGATGTCATATTTTTCAAGGAGAGGCATGATGTTCTCTTTGCTAACGTGTTCAGGATAGAGCTGAAGTGTGGTCTCCGGATTTAAGGCTGATAATAATTGGCCACCTGATTCCACTTTTGGCATGCCAATACGATCGGTCGTATGGAGAATTTGCCGTTGTAAATTCGAGAGGTCAACGACATCGCCATCTGTCAGCCCAAGAGTGCCGATTCCGGCAGCCACGAGGTAAAGCGCGGCAGGGGAGCCTAACCCGCCTGCCCCAATGACGAGAACCTTCGCATCCTGGAGTTTCTTTTGGCCCTTTCCGCCAACCTCACTCAGGATCATCTGGCGGCTATAGCGCGAAACTTGTGAATCGGTAAATTGCATAAACGATCGACCTTTATTCCACCACGTTCAATTCAATCGGATCAACAATGCAGCCTTTTTGACGAAGCCCCTCAATCGCTCGGTCAATTTCATCGGCATCACCCGTAAATTCCACATCCATCCATCCGGTCGTTTCTCGAACATCAGCTCGTCTGATACTGGGGATAACCTTATACTCCTGGCCAATTTCATAGAGAATCGGTTCGGGAATTTTTTCTTCGGGATAGCGAACATGGAAACGAAGCTTAGCCATTTATCTTCCTCCTGCAATGGCGGGAATAATGGAGACCTCATCACCCTCTTTTAAGGGAGTCTCTTTGCCTGTCAAAAATCGGATGTCCTCTTCGTTGACGTAGATATTGATAAATCTCCGTACCTCTCCCTGTTCATCGCATATTCGTTCTTTAATGCCAGGATGAGCTGACCCTAAATTCTCAATAATTTCTGCCACGGAATTTCCAGTAATTTCCACTTCATTTTTTCCACCGGTCATCGGACGAAGGGGAGTGGGGATACGTACCTTGATCATGGTGACTCCTCAATGCCAAAAGTCTGTGTAAAGTGTTTGAGACTGGGTTGAATACGGGTAGGCCGTCCTACGGAATCGACGACTGCTTCCTGTGTTTTGAGCCCATTGCCGGTAATGTATGCGACAGTGACTTCGTCCTTTTTAATTAACCCCTGTTTCACCAATTTGCGTAACACTCCAATGGTGACCCCACCGGCAGTCTCGGCAAAAATGCCTTCCGTTTGAGCCAGGAGCTTAATGCTTTCAACAATTTCATCATCCGTCACGGCATCCATGGCACCCTGACTTTCCGCGGCGGTTTTGAGTGCATAATACCCATCGGCAGGATTGCCGATAGCCAGCGATTTGGCGATAGTATTGGGTTTGACGGGTTTGAAAAAGTCTCGTCCATTTCGGAAAGCGGTGGCAATGGGTGAGCATCCTTCAGCTTGCGCACCATTGATTTTGGTTGAGACTGAATCAAGTATTCCAACCTTTTTCAACTCATTTAACCCCTTCCAGATTTTTGTGAGCAGTGACCCTGAAGCCATCGGCACAACGACTTGGTCAGGGGCACGCCAACCTAATTGCTCGGCCACCTCAAATGCCAGGGTTTTAGATCCCTCCGCATAATAAGGGCGAATATTGATGTTCACAAAGGCCCAATGCCGTTCTCCTGCGATTTCGCTGCACAATCGATTGACGTCATCATAATTGCCCTCAATCTCAATGACATTCGGGCGATAAATCAGGTTGCCTAACACTTTGGCCGCTTCCAAATCGCCGGGAATAAACACATAACACTTCATGCCTGCTGACGCCGCATGGGCTGACACCGAGTTCGCCAAATTGCCTGTGGACGCGCAGGCCACTGTTTCAAAGCCCAGCTCTCGTGCACGCGTCAACGCGATGGCCACCACACGGTCCTTAAATGAAAGGGTCGGGTGATTGACGCAATCATTCTTAATATACAAATTGTCGAGACCTAAAAACGCTCCAAGGTTTTTGGCATGCACAAGGGGCGTAAATCCGGCATGTTTGCCAATAAAATTCGTGCCTTCAACTGGCAGGAGTTCGACATAACGCCAGAGGCTTTTCGGGCCCGCAAGAATCTTTTCTCGGGTAATGCCCTGTTTGATAGCCGCATAATCATATTTGACCTCCAAGGGGCCAAAGCAGAGTTCACACACGTGAATATCTTGTGTGGGATATTCTTTACCACATTCCCGGCAGACCAGTGATTGCATTTTCTTTGTCATGATGGAATCCTCATCTCCAAAACAGCAGGATGCTTGTATTGCTCCGTTTGAATAGGTGAGCCTTAAATGGCACAGGCCTCTGGTTCGTCATAATCAAGGAGTTCTGTTAGCGATGCTTCCGGCCCACAGAGTGCGCATGTGGGATTACGCTTCACGCGTATTTCTCTAAAGGTAGTCATTCGGGCATCAAAGTCTAGTAATCGATCCGTCAGAGGCTGGCCAATCTTTAAAATAAGCTTGATAGCTTCGGTGGCCTGAATGGTGCCAATAATCCCCGCGACCACCCCAATAATTCCCGCTTCCTGACAAGTCGGCACGACTCCTTGTGGTGGTGGTTTTTTAAAAATACAGCGATAGCAGGCTGATTCGTTTGGGACAATGGTCATCACCCGGCCTTCAAAACGGAGAATGCCACCATGGACGAGCGGTTTGTTTTCCATATAGCAAGCATCATTGATTAAGAACTTTGCTGGAAAATTATCCACGCCATCAATCACGACATCATATTGACTGATAATCTCTCGGGCATTATGAGCCGTCAGTCGCTCATCATAGGTGTTAACCTGCACATCAGGGTTTAATGCTTGAATTTTCTCTTTAGCCGATTGCGTCTTAGAGCGACCTACGTCAGGTGTATGGTGCAGCACCTGGCGTTGAAGATTGGAAAGGTCTACGACATCACTATCAATTAATCCGATGGTGCCAATGCCAGCAGCCCCCAAGTAATAGGCAACAGGGCAGCCCAAGCCGCCCGCACCCACGACAAAGACCTTGGCTTGGGAGAGTTTCTTTTGGCCTTTCCCTCCCACTTCGGGCAAAAGGATATGTCGACTATAGCGTGTGATCTGATCTTCAGTAAAACTCATGGCTGTTCAGGTGTTGATGGGCAACGTTTAAATATTGAAGTATTTTTCGATGCTGAGATAGCGTTCGCCGGTATCGCAAAGGATCGTGACGACATTTTTCCCAGGCCCCAAGGACTCGGCAATTTTTTGAGCAGCGAAGACATTGGCTCCTGCAGAAATTCCAACTAAGAGGCCTTCTTTCTTCGCAAGTTGCTTGGTTGTTTGGTAGGCCTCTTCATCTGTGACCGTCATGATTTGATCAAGTATGGACGTGTTTAAGACTTTGGGGACAAAGCCAGCGCCAATGCCTTGAATCTTATGGGGCCCTGCTTCTCCACCGGATAAGACGGGCGAACCGGATGGTTCTACCGCCACAATTTTGATGTTGGCGTTTTTCTCTTTAAACACTTCTCCACAACCTGTAATGGTGCCACCAGTTCCTACTGCGGCCACAAACGCATCGACTTTGCCTTCTAGTGCATCCCAAATTTCCAATGCGGTGGTTTTTCGATGCATGGCTGGATTGGCCGGATTAGAAAATTGGTTTGGCATAAAATATTCTGGGTTCTGTTCCAAAATGCTTTCTGCTTCTTTAATTGAACCGCGCATGCCGTCCCTTGCCGGAGTTAAGACCAATTGGGCACCATAGGATGAAAGCAGGCTCGCTCGCTCGAGGCTCATGCCTTCGGGCATCACCAGGATGAGTTTATACCCACGAACCGCGGAGACCAATGCTAAGCCAATGCCCGTGTTGCCGCTTGTCGGTTCGACTATGGTGCTACCGGCTTTGAGGAGGCCTTGCTTTTCGGCCTCATCAATCATATTCAGACAGATGCGGTCTTTGACGCTTCCCCCGGGATTATAAAACTCGGCTTTCCCGTAAATGGTGGCTCCATTAGGTGGGGAGAGGCGATTCAACCGAACAAGTGGAGTGTCCCCAATGCCCTCGGTGATGACTTGCAGTAAATGGGGGTTCACGCTCCACCGCCCATAAAAAACAAAAATTCTACCTTGTCATTCTCCTGAAGGGATGTTGTGCCTAGATTTTCCTGGTCTACCATTTGAGTGTTCACTTCGACAGCGACCAATTGGGGATCAATATCCTTGGCCTTCAGGATATCCATCACCGTAGAAACCTCTAGGTTTTCCACTTTACCATTTATCGTTAATTGCATTGGTTACTCCAGCATAAGTACTGAGAATCACTAAACAAAAAAACGTAACAAACCCCCATAAAGCGAGTCAAGAAAATCGGTGTGACGAGCGACTTTAGAGCAGAAGCGGGACCAACTCTTTTGCTCGTCCCTGGAAAGAGGCATCAACCACAGAGGAGTTGGGTGTTCCCTCTAAATTGAGTTCAACCACAAATGCCCCATGATCTTTCGCCACGGGGGCAAACGATGCTGCGGGATATACCACTCCGGAAGTTCCAACAATCAATAGCATGTCACAACGTTGCAATGCGGCATAACTCTGTTCAAGGTCTTCCGGAGCAAGCGATTCTCCGAACCAGACGATGTGCGGCCTCAGTAGTCCTCCGCAATCATCACAACTTGGGGGGAACGTTAAAGGAACATCACGGTTCACGCAGACCTGGTCGCATTTCGTACATCGAACTTTCCAAATATTACCATGAATTTCTGAAAGGTGTCGGGTGCCTGCTGCGGCGTGGAGACCATCGACATTTTGTGTGATGACCCAGAAATCTGGAATCCGTGCTTCAAGTTGGACGAGGGCTTCATGGGCTGGATTGGGTAGCTTCGTTGCTAATAATTCCCGTCGCCAGTTATACCACTCCCACACCAGTTGTGGATCACGGTCGAAGGCGTCAGGGGAGGCCAGTTCTTCCGGTCGAAAATTTTTCCACAGACCCTCCGTGCCTCGAAATGTCGGCACACCGCTATCAGCCGAAATTCCCGCACCGGTGAGTACGGTGACTGATTGTGCCTTATGCACTCGATCCCGTACTTCTAATATCGTGATTTGGTTAGGCATAGATTGAAGTGATCTTTATAGTTGAACGTGGTTTTTCAACTTAAATGGTCGAGGAAGATTTTGCAAGAAACGCATGGATTCTTATTCTGTGGAGAGTGGAGTCAAACGCGTCATCTCGTTATACTCGAGAGTGAGGCTAAGGGAGACTCCTTTACTCTGTAATGATGTTGGAGACATGATATGAAAAAAATTATCAAGACCATGCTGTGGGTGGTCCTGGGTGTTATGTTTATCGTGGCCGGGGGTGCCAAGCTCGTTGGGGAACATTCACAGGTCGAACATTTTGCGCAATGGGGGTATCCACTTTGGTTTTTATACCTGACCGGCATTATTGAAGTCGGCGGGGGGATTTGCCTGTTTATTCCCAAGACGCAATTCTATGGAATTGTGGTATTGAGTATGACCATGGTCGGAGCCGCGATTACTCACCTGCGCGCCCATGAAATGAGTGCTTTTCCTGTTCCTTTGGTTATTCTGTTCCTTCTGGTGACTTTGGCGTGGACGATGCGGCATCCTGTGCGGAAAAATTAAAACTTGACCGCAATTTTAGCCAGTCTCGGTGAGGGAAAAAAGAGATTGGGCAAAAAGTCGCGTACATTAGAGTTTTCCCCTATCAAGATTTTTTCATTTTGACCGTAATGGATATTTAGAATGGCTGAATGGCCTGCGTTTGGCAACAGAAAATTCCAGAGACAGGAAGGTGTACTAACATGTGGCGGTACGTGGGTCTCGTCGTCCTTGGCGTAGTATTGGGGTATGGCTCCAATGCGATGAGCCAATCAGCCTGTTTGGAGGACGCGGCGTTTTGGTATTCCCATGTCATGATGTCCAGCCAACCCTATTATGTCAAACTTGATCCCGGTCAGGAGCACATTTCCGATGTGCTTGATCAGGTCGGTGCTCCTTATGCCCTTGTGACACCAGCTTCCGAAGAAACGGCCTATCCTCAAGTGCGCATTCGTACCAACGCCTGGATCCCATTTGTCATATCTGAGCAGTTTGATGCTGCGGCAGATTCGACCAAACGTGCAAGTTTTACTGCGCATTATCTCGCGATGTTTGGGATACCCTTATCAATGGGCGATTCGTTCGATATCCCAACCCAACCGCTGTAATCTCCACGCACAACACTCCAAAGGGCAGATAGCCCGCGTAACCCAAAACCGGCATTTCAAAAATCGTCAAGGCATGAACATAGGGAATCGTGTATTCCCAGTGAACCAAGCTGTACGCATTCCATAATTCCCACCAGAACCCACATAGGAGTGCGGCCAGGGCAGAAAGAATAATGGGGCGCCAATCGCCTTGGGCTATCTGAGACCAAACGCCCTTTCTTTTAACTAGAAGCCCCGCTCCTAAAGTAATGGCCAGTGGGCAAATCCAAAGCAAGGGGAAAAGGACTGTCGGCCACAAACCAATCATACTCAACCCCACGCAGCCCAAGACAAGGCAAAGCCATCCCGTAAAAGAACTCTCTATCCAGGGGAACGGATGCCAATTCGCAAACGGTTTGGATAAACCTAAAAAAGTTGCGAGCCATTCGTAGGTGCTCAGCACGGCAGGTAGGACTGTGGAAAAGGCAAGTGAGGTATACAAGGCATATTCTTGGACTGGGGCTTCAGGTACGTTCACATAATGCCAATTCTTCACAAATTGGTTGAGGTATTCAAATGTCCACCAAAATCCCGCACTAAATACAAAAAGCTGGCCATGGAGCCGGGGATGATCGAGAAGGACGCATTGTCCAGCCCTGTGATAGGTCCAAGCATTCAACAGGACTATATAACCAAACCAGAGGAGTGGGAACGTATGGGGTTGCCATGTGGCAAACCAAGAAAACCGAGTCCAGGCAAGGATCCAGGCACTAAGGACCCAAAAACCAGCCATCCAACCCCACCAAGGAAATCTCATTGGATGGGAAATAGAAAATTCAGAAAGACTTTGAAATTTCCACCATCGCCAAATTGGAGGAGCCAGAGTCGCAGAAATAAGTACAGCAAGGAATCCCCAGATGGGCCAAGCGATCGAAGCGGATCCTGGCTGGATAGGAAGGGGAAAAAGGGTAAGGTCAGTTGGGAAGGCCCGCCCAACTATCCATAACCCAATGAGGGGAAGGCCAAGAACCAAGAAGAGTAGTGAGGCCAGACAGAGGAAAATGACCATGTACGAAAAATTTTATGCAGACAAAGATGTTAAGGCATAACTTTATGTTCGCTCTTGCTCACATTTCCAACAGGTGGTGAATTCTTTTTGATGAATTTCCCCACAACCCGAACAGGTCCATGAGGTAGTTTCAACTGGTTGAGCCTCTTCCCAGTCTGTTAATAACGTGGTGGCCTTGTCAAAGTCTTCATCTTGCAGCACCCACAATTCCGGGAACACTTCCACAAAGGGCACTTCACCGCCCAGCATGGCCGACCGTTGATTTTTGATCGTACATGGAATGTTCTCCTGGTCCAAGAGTTCCTTCCTGGATTCCACGTCAATTAGGCTTTGAGATACGTAAAGTTTTTTCATTGGGTAGGGTGTAGGAATATAAAGAATCCTAGAAGCGATGATGGAGAAAAGTTAACCTAATGCATCATGTCTAAAGAGAACGAATTGGTCAAACAATCAGATTTTCTTGTTCTTAGGGTTTAATGGAACCTAATCAGAAATAGAGGTGAATTAAGGTCTTGAAGTTATGACGAAATGAGGACTTGGTCCTTTGTCCAGCGACCCAGAAGTCCTTTTTATTAAAGCTTTCTGCTGGTGGCATTTTAGTGCTTGGGATGATTGGAAGAAAAAAAACAGGCCAGCTATTGCTGGAAATCATCGGTAATACGAGGAACCTGAAAGAATCGTATGGCCAGAAAGTCAGGAGAATACTAGGCTTACAAAGGATTCGACTTAAAGAGGTTTAATCCTTCTGCCCAGTTTTTTTAATGATGTGGTACCCGAATTGGGTTTTGACCACGTTGCTAATGCTGCCATGCCCCATCCGTTTGACTGCATCTTCAAAGGCTTTGACCATTTTGCCTGGACCAAACCACCCCAGGTCACCACTTTTGGATTTGCTGGGACAAGTGGAAAATTCTTTGGCCAGGGCAGGAAATTTTTCTCCTCGTTTAATCCGTTTTCTGAGTTCCTCGGCTAACCCCTTTTCTTTCACTAAAATATGACTGGCTCTCCACTCCATAGTTACTCCTTCTTTGTTTCAACTCGATTCGGTCAACTGTTCAATTTTAATTGGAATCAATTGGAAATCAACAAAAAACTATCAAAGAACTTGTGAGGCGTCAATTCCGACCATCAACTCCTTCTTGGGGAGGAGATCTTAGTGGTGGCGATGGTCTGATCCTCGCCTGAGAGAGTGTCCGGTCGTTTAATATACAAATTCCATGAGTTCAGCGCCTTGAAGGCCCTGCTGAATGAGGGCGGGAATATCTAAGTCTTCCTCCACTCTGAGGATATCGGGTAAGTTGCACCGGGTGCGCGGGTGTTTGGGCACAAAAAGGGTACAGCAGTCTTGGTCGGGTTCGATGGACGTTTCAAACGAACCGATGGCTTGAGCTTGTTGCGTGATTTCAATTTTGTCCATGCCGATGAGTGGACGAAGAATGGGCATGGTGGTGGCCTGATTGATGACCGCGATGTTTTCGGGGGTTTGTGAGGCAACTTGCCCCAAGCTGTCCCCTGTGACGAGGCCCCAGGCGTCTTCTTGCTTGGCAATTTTTTCGGCAATGCGCAGCATGAGCCGACGGTAGAGAACAACCCGCACGGGTGGTGGCGATTTCACAACAATTTGACTTTGTATATCTCCAAATGGAACCAAATGTAACCGGGAATGCAATTGATAGGTGGTGAGGAGTTTGACGATATCTTGCACTTTTTCTTCAGACACTCTGGATAAATACGGCCGCCCATGAAAATGGACAAACACGGCTTTGCAGCCTCGCTTGAGCATTCGAAAGGTGGCGACAGGGGAGTCGATACCACCCGAAATAAGTGAGACGACCTTCCCACCGGTTCCTGTCGGGAGCCCACCTGCGCCGATTTCCCGTTGACAGGAGTAATAGGCCTCTGGCGGGACCAGTTCCACGAAGATTGTGAGGTCCGGATTTTTGAGTTTCACCCGTTTACCCGTTTGCTCAACGACCGTCGCTCCGATTTCCTGTTCCACCTCCATCGATGTTTTTGGAAAACGCTTGTCTGCCCGTTTGGCGCTTACACGAAAAGTGTCATAGGGATCTGTCGGAAGGTTTGATAGGATGGCGGCTTTAAGGGCAGAAATGTCAGGATTATTGAATGGGAGTGGGACCGATCGGGTTAACGAGAAATTGACAATACCAAAGACGCATTTGAGTTGCGCCTCTAGACGAGGCCAGGCCCCTTCCTCTTCAAAGCTGACTCGGATTCTTCCTTGCAACGCCTCGACTTGAATATGTGTCAGGGGCTTTAAGGCACGACGGAGATGGTGGACCAGCCGATATTCAAAATGTTTTCGGTTGCGTCCTTTGAGCGCTAACTCATGATAATGCACCAGCACATGAAGCATTAGTGTGCGGCTTCTAAATATCGTTCGGCATCAATGGCAGCCATGCATCCAGACCCAGCAGCGGTGATGGCTTGGCGATAGTGGGAGTCCTGCACGTCACCTGCGGCAAAGACTCCTGGAATATTTGTCGTGGAGCGATAGGGTTGCGTGCGAATATAGCCGGCTTCATCCATATCGATTTTCCCCTTAAACAAACTGGTGTTCGGGGTATGGCCGATGGCGACAAAGACACCCGAGAGCGACAGCTCTTCGGTTTGATTGGTTTGGACATTACGGAGTCGAACTCCGGTAACAACATCATCACCCAGGACCTCTTCTAAGGTGCTATTCCACTGGAAGGCGATTTTGTCATTCTTCATTGCACGGTCCTGCAAGATCTTGGACGCACGTAATTTGTCCCGCCGATGGATGAGTGTGACCTTGGAGGCGAATTTAGTGAGGAACGTGGCCTCTTCCACCGCACTGTCTCCTCCACCTACGACGGCGATTTCTTTTCCTCGGAAGAAAAACCCGTCACACGTGGCACAGGTCGAGACGCCATGACCCATCAGACGATTTTCCGAAGGGAGGCCGAGCAAATTGGCTGAGGCGCCGGTCGAAATAATCAGCGTTTTGGTTTCAATAGTGTCTTCACCATCGACGATCACGCGAAAAGGCTGTGAATCCAAATCGACTTTCGTGACATGTCCGTGCCGGAATTGTGTGCCGAAACGTTCCGCTTGTGCCCGCATATCTTGAATGAGTTGGGGCCCCATAATGCCTTTCGGGAAACCCGGAAAATTTTCCACATCGGTGGTCAGCGTTAATTGCCCGCCGGGTTGGGACCCATCGATTAAGAGCGGGGCAAGATTGGCTCGGGCGCTATAGACTGCTGCCGTGAGTCCGGCCGGACCGGACCCAAGAATGAGAACTTCATGTACCATGGTGTCGAACTCCTTTACTCATAGGAAATTAGGGACAAACTAGATAATTGTGGTGATCGCGGAATCAAGTGAGGTGTCGTTTGGGATTATGCTGGCGAGCTTCATTTTGATAGATTCTATACAATGATTTCACCACAGGGCGCAACTTTGACCGAGGCCACGTGCCGTCAATGATGGTATCTGCATAGGCCATTTTTTCTCGAAAAGGCATTTGTTGTCTGAGGCGGCGTAGCACTTCGGATTTGGTCAGTCCATCTCTCTTGCAGACACGAGCGATTTGGATAGCCCGGTCGGCTTTGACCACAATTACATGATCCATTCTTTTATGGGCACCGGCTTCAATTAAAAGGGCCGCGTCATAAATAATCACGGCTTGCGGACAGGTTTTAGCTATTGCTTTGGCCCTGATGGCTTGCTCCTGGGCAATCCGTGGATGAATGATCTGTTGCAGGATTTTCAATTGTGAAGGGTCATGAAAAACAATCCGGGCAAGTGCTTCCCGATGAAGCATTTTATTTGAATGAAAGACGGCGTTTCCGAATTTTTGTTTAATTTCTTTCCATGCGGGCTTATTAGGTTTCACGACCTCCCTGGCTAATTCGTCGGCATCGATGATTTGTGCCCCACAATCTTGAAAGAGGCCTGCAATGGTAGTCTTTCCAGACCCCAAACCACCGGTTAATCCTACGATCACCATGATGTCCAAACATAGCATAGGGGAGGAGGGGCAACAATCAACCGAAATATCGTTTGCCCTGGCTTGACCCTATTGAATATCATCAGGTAAGTGAAGAAGGGATCTAGAAGGGACGTGGCTTGATTAGATTTTCAGGTAAGGAGAACCTGGCATTTATGTCAATGACCAGATTTCTGAAGACAGTAAAATTGGGTGTTCTTTGTATGGTAGGCCTATGGCTCACGGGATTTTTTGAACCTTTGCTGGCGAATCCTCCTGTTGATAAGGATCGCCAAGCAGAGGATAATGCGGTTTGGCAAGTGGCTCTCGATGGATCCGGCCAATTTACTTTGATTCAAGAAGCGATTGATCAGGCGACATCGGGAGATACCATTTTGATCAAGGCTGGAATCTATGCCGAGGATGTGACTGTTCACAGCAAAAACGGCTTGATTATTAGGGGAGAGGGGCCGGAACGGGTTTTTATTACTGGGGAAAAACGAGTGGGCTCCTTACATATTGGGAAATGGCCTTACGGTGCGACTAACGTAACGATTCAAGGATTGACGGTTTTTCAGCACGGTGGATTAGGCGTGGGAATTTTTAATGGCAGCGGAGTCCATCTTAAACAAGTTCATGTGAAAGGGATGGTGTTTAGCCAGCAGGTTCAAGGCGTACATATCGAGGACTGTGTTATTGGAGAGAGCGAGACAACGGGTGTGGCGTTTGCCAATTCCACGGGGACGCTAGTCGGAAATACGATTCATCATAATGATCATGGCATTGCCCTCGGAGGCAATTCCGATGTGACCCTTCGACGCAATGTGATTACCCATAATCTTTTTGAAGCTGTCCTCATGACTGATCAAGCGAAAGCGACGGTTATTCAAAATACCCTTGTGCGTAATGGGGGAGGCATGGCCTTTCATGATAGGACAGAGGCCGCTCTTCGAGCCAACATTATTGGCTATAATGCTGTGGCCTTGTTATTTTCGCCGGAAAGTCTGACGACCTTGGCATTCAATGCGCTTTACGACAACCAGGGTGATTATGTGATGCAGGGAACTCCTCAAACTCCAGTTCCTCAACGTGCCGGAAAAACCGATGTAACTTTTGCTCCTGGTTTTGTCAACTTTCAAGAAAACGACTTCCGCCTGCGCCATGATTCTTTATTGCGTAACATTGGCGAATTTTCCTATTTAGGCGCACTTCCTCCACGTGCTCTTCCACAGTAATTTCGTCCCCTTTTTTTAATGACTTCAATTTCCCATAGCTTGCTATAGGGTTACCATTACGGAAAAGGACCACCGTACTATTTGTGGCGAGCAGTGGCCCAAGACGGCGATACGATTGATATTCTCGTGGAACGCCGATGCAACAACCACGCGGCTGTGGGCTTCCTCCGTCGCTTGCTCACAGGCCCAGGCAATGCACCTCGCTGATTGGTGACCGACAAACTCCGAACTTGCGACATCGCGCATTGAACCGTAATGCCTGCGGTCGAACACAATAAAGCCGCTTACGCGAACCATCACGCAGAAGTTCCAAGCCAACCGACATGGCAACGTGAATACCCTATGCGGGGTTTTTCCTCATCGCGTCAGGCGCACCAATTTTTGACCTTACAGTGACGTAGGCAAAATCTGTTTCGCCTTGGTTGTCATCTCAGGCAGGCGGTGAACTATCAACTCTTGCGCATGCAGACGTTCCTGGTTTGGAAGGACGGGGTGGGTGCATAAGGGAGGGTGGGAAGCGGGCGCGTTGCGACCTGCTTTAGTTAAATTGACAATGCCAGCTAAGATGATGGTTTCGGTCTAAGGATCAAGTGAGCATGCTCGGCGTCTAACGTCACCAAGAAATTTTTGAGAAAAGACATCCCTAATAAGCCTTCGATTTGTTCGGGGATATCTGGGAGGTCATGGATGGCCACGGCCACATGCTGCGCTTGAGCTGTTCCAACATGGAGAGAGGAGAGATAATTCATATTCACCTGCACAGAACCGCCTGCAGTATTGACGGTGAGCAGTTCATTGTCGGTAGTTCCTAAAATGCCTAGATCAATAGCCACGTTTGTAGACAAGACGGTCATGGAGGCTCCGGTGTCTACGATCAGATACGCACTTCGTTCGTTATTTAAATTTGCCTGAACGACAAATGATCCGCCTATTTTTTTGAGCGGAATGGTAATGTCCTGTTCTTCCTGACCCTCCTGGGCAGATTCCAGCAGCAGAGATGTCGTGGAATGTTCTTCATTATTCTGAGGGGAGGGTGAAAGATTTGGTGTGTGTTTGAATTGAAGTTGTTGCTCCTTTTTGGGTTCAGGGGGAAGTGCCCCCACTGAAGCCTTGAGGAGAGAACAGTCCATAAGTTGGGCTGGATTATCAGTTAACACGGTGGTTCCCGATTGGTCTTGGCAGCGGTACATAGCGCTGAAGCCAGGCGAAACCCAAAAAAGTATTTGAGTCAAGGTGACAAAGAAAAACCAGTGACTCATCCTGGGATGCCTTCTTTTGGGAAGAATATGCATGGAGCAGATCATCAAAAATCTTACCAGGCTGAAGAGGGAAAGGCTATAAAAAAAACTAGCTACGAGTTTCAGGTGTGAGGGGAATCGTGGCTCGAACCTGGTTTCCTGTTTCCCAAATGTGAGTAGAGAGGATGATGGTGTCAGGGTCTATTTTATTGACTTGAACTTGGCCTTCTAACATTTCCCCTTGCTTGACGATATAAATCGCTTGTCCATTGGTGAGAAACGCCTGACTTTCTCCCCCTTTTGTCAGATATCCAAGAAAACGAAATTGATTGAGTTGTTGCCGTGCCCGCTGTGCCGCCAAATCTCCTGGTGACGGTGCTGGGGAAGCAGGAGGAGGAGGGGTTATGTTTGGAGTTGGAGATGGCGGTACCGGAATATTTTTTTTGACTACGACCGTATTGCGTGCTCCAAGTGGGGCAAAGATATTGCGAGGGCGTGAAAATTTCACTAATTGCCTGGAATTTGGAAAAGACTGGTTTAACGATAAAGCCCTCACTGATGGGAGAGTCGACTTGGTTTGCTGACCCGTTGAGGAAACCGCGTTGGAACCTGATTCTGGGGATTCCAACATTTGATAAGCGGCGAGCCCTCCCCAGGCTACAAATAAGCCAAGTAGTACAAATCCTTTTTGTTGTTTGGTCATTAGGTTTTCGTCTTTTTGAGGAGATCAGGGTATTCCCTGAGAAAAGTGGATACGGTAATTCTAAAGAGCACTCCGTTTGTTTTCTTCGCCCGCTCCGCCGACAATTTTTCTATAAACAGGTACGGCCACCGTTTCTCCAATTCGTAAATAAATTTTCTGATAGCTTCATAATTGCCTTGAGCTTCAAAGGCAAACGTGCCTTTGGCCGCCAATTTATGGGCAAGTGGTTTGAAATCATATCCCATACCAGGAATAGTCACATGGTTGCGTTTAGCCAAATCGGCAATATCTAAGCTCAGATCCATGAATTCACGATAATCTGAGAGGGATTTCCAGGTGGTCGAAATAATTCCTTGAGTTTTTTGTGCCACTTCTGTTTGTGATTGGGTCTGTTGGGCCATTTGAAACTGAGAGGTGGCTTGATTATGACGATCTTGAGCCGGATAAAACATGAGCGCAAACATGCCAACCGAAGAGAGAACAGCCAGGACGGCCAGGATAAACAATGGCATAAGATGCTGTGAAATCAGAAGAGTGGTCTTCGATTGCTGAAAAAATTTCAAGGGTATCATTGGTTGTTAGGATTTAAGGGGTTTTGATGGTTGATGGCCGGGATCATAAAAAACTTTCATGGAGAACACGATTATGGGTGGACTCGTCGAACCCTTATCTTTCTTCTTGGCATGTTGCGTCAATATTACATCATGGAAGGCTTTATGCTTTTCGAGTTTATGAATCAATTGATTTAAATGAGCAAGGGATTTGGTTGAGCCATTCAGTAACACGGTATTGGTTTTTTCATCAAGTGAAACGGTACTCATCATGAGGTTCCCAGGTACGGCGGACTCCAAGTCATTCAGTAATTGAGTCCATGAAAACCCCACCCGTTCCCGCACTTGTTTGACGAAAGAGATATGCTTCGGAATTTCACTAATAGACTTGTCCGATAGGTCCATACCTTCGGCTTTGGCCTTGGACACGACTTGTCTGGTCTGCGCGCTGATCATTCTCGTTTGATTTTCAACACTATCAATTTTTTCATGGAGTTGAATGCCAATCCACCAGAATGTAAAAGTCAGAGCCAGGCAACCCACAGTAATGAGTTTCAACCCGAATTGCGTTAACGTGAGATGTTTAATCCCCGGTGCGGAGAGTTGAATGTTGACGCGTGGGACCATTATGCCACCCTTAAACTGGCATAGCCGGGTAGGGCAGACCAGATGTTCGATTCCTGAACAAAACGGCTCTCTCGTTTATTGAAATGTGCAGAATAAGAAAGTTGTGTGACTTGAATGTCCGAAATATTCGCGCCGGTTACTTGTGCTGTTTCCTTGAGGCTCTCCGGTGAGGGAAGGAGCTTATGACCATGTTCAAGGTCACTCACAACAAAGAGATTGGCGAGCGAGGGGGGCAAGTCCTCTTGGGCTTGGGAGAATGTTTCTAAATAATATTGAATGGTTGCCAGGATCTCTTTTTCGACTTTTGTGGTTGTGTAGGAAGGGTAGGGATGTATTGCATCATCTCTTTGTTCATCTTCGCCCGTATGGCCTTGCGTAAACGGTTCTTCCCCCGAGGCTTCCGCCGGAATGAGACTGGAGTCTGATCGAATCGTGATCGCTTTGGTTCTTACAAAGTTTGGGCAACCATCATGAAAAGCGAGAAATGCAAACCCCCAATGACTGATAAAAAGAAACATGCCTCCCTGGTAAGTATTGGGGCTTCGCCGATTCTCAACTTCTAAGATATCCTGGATTGAATGGTGATAAAGATCAAAAATATCGAGACCCGAAATACTCACAGAAACCGGCATGAGATTCAGGTCAAGACACGCACGTTCATATTGCTCCACGATTTCATTGCGAATCGCTGAACCAATGACCAGAACTTTTTCTGGATTATCCTGGTTTGCCGTGGTACCAATTGAGCTGGGCACATAGACAGCGTAGGAAAGGCGGGATTGAGCCGTGTCTAATTTTAAATCCTGGCGAAATCGCCAATTTAATAAAGCCGTCTGTTCACTTTGTTTAGTCGGAAATGTCGAAAAATCGAACACACTTGTCCGAGCACACAGATCGGGAAGGCTGAGTGCGATGGAAATAGGTTTTTTGAGGGGATGCGCCAAAATACGTAATTGCTCGGTGAAGGCTTCCATATCCTCAATATTGGGCTTGGCCGAAGACAAACGAATAACCCCGGACGGAAGGGACACCTTATGGAGTTCCTTCAATCGAGTGGACCTCCATGACTTTTTTACTTCCACTAAACATAGGGCTTCCTCTGAAATAGAGAGTGCCAAAGTCGGTTGATTGATAGGAAACAGATTCATAAGATTTCTTCAATAGGCGTGACGCGATTAATTTCTTTGAGAGTGCTTTCTCCCCGAAACACTTTTTCCAAAGCGGCTTGCCGCAAAGAAGTCATACCCTGGGCCATTGCGGCCACTCGAATTTCCGAAGAGGTTTTTCCAGCTAATATCATTTCCTTAATGGAATCGGTCATATCTAAAAATTCTGTAATCGCTTTTCTGCCTCTGAAGCCTAATCCATGGCATTCATTACAGCCTTTGCCTTCGAAAAATGTTTGGTGCTTGACCGTTTCATAATCAATGCCGGATTCTTTGCATTGATCAGGGTGAATTTCTACGGGAACCCGACAATACGGGCAAATGGAGCGCACCAGTCGTTGCGCGAGAATGCAACTTAAGGAGGCCACGAAATTGTAAGATTCGATGCCCATGTTGACAAACCGGCTAATCACATCAAAGGCATTGTTGGCATGAACGGTGGTAAACACCAAATGACCGGTCAAGGCGGATTGAATGGCGATTTGCGCTGTTTCGAGATCCCGAATTTCTCCTACCATGATTTTATCCGGATCATGACGTAAGATGGACCGAAGTCCTCTGGCAAACGTCAAGCCTTTTTTTTCATTCACGGGAATTTGAACGATACCGCGCAATTGATATTCCACAGGATCTTCAATAGTGATGATTTTGTCTTCATCCGTATGGACCTCGTTTAACGCCGCATAGAGCGTGGTAGTTTTCCCACTTCCCGTTGGGCCGGTGACCAGGACCATTCCATACGGTCGCGTAATGGCTCGTCGAAATCGCAAAAGATCTTCGCCGGTATACCCCAGGGCCTCCAATCGGAGCCCCTGCACCCCTGCGGATACATGTTGTTTATCTAAAATCCTGATCACGACCGATTCACCATACACACTCGGAAGAATAGATACCCGAAAGTCAATGGTCCGTTGATTGAGCAGTAATTTAAAACGTCCATCTTGTGGGGTGCGACGTTCAGCAATATCTAGCTCAGACATGATTTTAAGCCGAGAGATCAGGGAAGGATGAATGCCGGTATCAAACGGTTCCATGGCCAGATACAGCACTCCGTCAATGCGAAACTTCACTTCCACGGATCGATCTGTGGGTTCAATATGAATGTCGCTGGCGTGCTTTTGAAGGGCCGTTAAAATAATGGTATTGACCAATTTGACGACAGGACTTTGATCTTGCGTTATGCGTTCAACCGAAAGGACTTCTTCACCTTTTTCATCTTCCTTAATGAGAACGGGGTCCAATTCGGCTTTAATACGCGTCAAAACCTGGCTATTGCCTTCACTATTGCTTAAGGCTTCAAGAATGGCCGATTTTGATGAGACGACTAACCGCAATTCATGGCCTAACTGATGTTCGAGTTCATCAATCATGCGCAGATCGTGGGGTTTGGCGATAGCAATCGTGAGGACTTCACCCTCTTCTTCCATGGGGACGAATTCATAGCGATGCATGAGTTCAACGGGAATGGATTCCATCAGGGGAGTTGGCACACGAAAGTCTTCTAGGGCATTCCATGGTAAGCCGTATTGATCAGCCAAAATCTGACCGACAGAATCTTCAGTCAACGTCCCTCGTTCTACAAGAATGGACGCGATGGATTGATTGGAATTTTTAGCTGTTTCTCGTAGCGTGTCTTTTTCCCGATCCAAGATCAGCCCTTTTTTCACGAGAATCTCTTCGAAAGGCATGCGTTTGACAGGTGTGGTCATAGAATTTTTCCGCTTATATGTCTTGGTTAGACGGCTCCAGCCATTTGGAAAATTGGGAGATAGAGGGCAATGACCACTCCTCCTAAAATAATCCCAATGAGGACAATAAATATGGGTTCAATCCATGTCATCATGCGCGATAATTGAAAATCTAATTCTCCTTCATGAAACTCGGCGACCTCAAACAGCATCGTTTCTAATGCTCCCGTCGTTTCCCCCACTTCAATCATTTCTAATGTTAAATTGGGCAAAAATTTCTCTTTTTTTAGGGCAACCGAAAGACTGGCCCCCTCCCTCACATGCACGATGACCGAATTCAAGGCCTTGGCGAATACCTTATTCGGCATTGATTGAGCGGTCACTTGGAGGGCGGATAATAATGGAATTCCACCACCTAATATGGTCGAAAGGGTTCTTGCCAGACGAATCACTTGATTTTTGAGGAATAACGGGCCAAAGACTGGGGCGTTGAGGAGCAGCCAATGCAATCGCCATTGTCCTTCAGGAGTGGATTTCCACCAATATACCCAGGCACCAGCTAATCCTAGGACGATCAGCACACCCACCATCCATTGACTCGCTGAATGAGTGATATCGAGTAATAATTGGGTCGCCCAGGGTAATTCCACTCGGCTTTCTTGATAGACTTCGGCAAAGGATGGAAGAACGAAAAATAACAGCGCAAAGGTGACCAACAGCCCGAAGCCTAAGAGGAACAGCGGATAAATCGTGGCCTTGACCACTTTTTCTCGAACCCCAATGATCATTTTTAAATAGTCGATATAGCGCTTAAGCACTTCTGGAAGGTTTCCAGCTTGTTCCCCGGCTCTCAGGGATGCTTGGTACAGTTCGGGGAAATACGTGGGATGCATGCCCATGGCCTCTGAAATGGAGGATCCGCCACGAATCTTTTCTCGCACAGCCTGCAACGCCTGTTGAAAACCCCCTTGGGCAAGACGATCCGTTAATAAATCAAAACATCTCAACATGGGTAGTCCTGCCTTCACTAATGCTAAAAATTCCTGATTGAACACCAAAAAGTCTCTGAGTGCTAATGGTCGTTGTCGAGACCCTAAGGAGATGCTAGGACGCGTACTCGATCCACTGAGGTCCAGAACCAGAAGGCCTTGCCCTTCTAATTGGGAACGAATGGCGCGAGGTGTTTCTCCTTCAGCATCTGTCTCAATAATCGTTCCATCCGGACGAGCGGCTCTGTAATGAAAGCTGGGCACTAGGGTGACTCGTTCGAATCCGATTGAGGGGGCGCGATTGAGAGAATATGTGTCGGTTCAGGAGGAAGGGCCACATGAGCGTCAGACGTTTGATAAGGAGTCTCCCGAACGAGGACATCTGGGATTGATTCATCAGTCATGGGACCGGACTGTTCTGGTGAAATTTTCACCTGTTCAGTGAATGAATTTCCTATTTCCATCGGTTCTGCAACTTGCAACCGAAATCCGGTCATAATCAGATCAGTGGAGATATTATTCCATTCACGCAATTGATCAACGGAAACATGGTAGGTTCGAGCTAATTGCCATAAGGTATCCCCCTCCTGAATGATGATTCGTCCTTTGGCATCAGGAGTTTGTGCATCGGTTATGGCGACAGGTGGAACACTTGTTGTCATTTTTGTTTGTTGGGGTTTGGGTTTGGTCGTGGTGATATGCATTTCCTGTTTAATCAGTCGCATGTCCGAAGCTAAGTTTTTCATGCTATCCATGATCTTATGAAAGGAGCCGGTCAACGTTTGAATGTCTGACACCAACTGCGATGTATCCGGCAAGCTGGCGACTTGGCCTTCTAACTCCATGTTTTTCTTACGTAATTGATCCCGTTCGGCTTGCGAGGACAAGAGTTGACTTCGAATGTTTTGCAATTCTTGGCCTTGATCCTGTTCTCGATGTTGAATGGATTGTGATTGTTCTCTTAAAGACCGCAATTCTCCCATTTGTTTGGCCATCAAAATTTTCAAGCTGGCCAATTCCGCGCGCAAGCTCTCGGCCTCAATGCGTGCTTCTTTAAGGAGGACCTCTTGTTGTGGGCCTGGTGAGGCCACTTCAATGGGCATGTCCACTTTCATCGTTTTTGTGGGCTTGTGGGCACAGGCACCTAAAGCCAGAATTAATGTTCCACTTAAAATCATGCGTTGGAATTTAAGACCATTCATAAATAACCTACCAATCTTTGTAGGGAGTGCCGTCAACAGCGATGCCGTCACTCCCACTTTTAATATCATACACACCAGCAGGAGAGTCATCGCCCTCTTGCTGGTCCTCATAAATTTCAGTCCATGTGGTTGAAGATTTTGTGAAAGGATCCATAGGAATGGCCCGAAGATATTGAGCTTCTACCAGTGATTGTAAACTATCAGGATAATCTCCCCGATCAGCATAATATTGATCAAGTACTGCGCGCATCGTAAAAAGGTTTTGCTTAAGAGCCGTTTCCTTTGCCTTCATCGCAGATTGTTGAAAATTCGGAATCGCTAATGATACGAGAATCCCCACAATCGCCACGACGATCATGAGTTCGAGTAAAGTGTAGCCTTTTTTGGCAATAAGTACAAAAGTTTTCATTACCATTCACGATAGGGGGTCCCATCCGCTGCTATTCGTTCGCTTGTGGTATAAATGTCAAAGACATCTTCCCCGCACCACCGCGATTCATCTGGTTCATCTTGATAACATCGCATACCCCATTCCGTGGTGTTCGTCATGGGATCGAGTGGGATTTTCCTTAAATATCGGCGTATGGTTGATTGTTCCCCAACTTGAGCTTCGCCACCTGTTAATTCAATCTTGAGTAATGTTTCAAGAGTTTTGGGATATCCAGTAATCCCGGTTTCTTCTTTGCACGTGAGTTGGTTTTTCACGCATAACGGGCCTAAGAGGGTACTGCCGTCTCTGGCCCAATCTCGCCGAAATGAATCAATAGCTACTCGCATTGTTCGTAATGTTTGGCGTAACTCCAGCTCTTGCGAACGTTTAGCGCTGACTTTCGTGAAGGGGAGGGCAACCGATGCCAAAATAAACATAATCACCAAGGTCACTAAAAGTTCAATTAACGTGACGCCACGAATCGTGGCGGGTTTATTCCACCCAGACTCTCCCATGTTGCACCATGACCGGCACGGGTTGAGAGTTCACTCCTAACACGGTCGGATTTTGAATGTGGATATTTGATGTTCCCGCCCCAGTGGCTTCAAACATCAGAGTGGCCAGCGTTCCACTACCCTGAACGGGTTTTCCTTGCTTGCCCATTTGAATCACCACCTGTCCAGCATTGGGGACAGCCGAGACGGTGAGGCTGGGCGGGACCTGTTGTCCTGCCCAAAAGGGCCCTTCAATGGCTTGTTTGAATGTCATGACTGCCGGATCATAAGTTAAAGTTAACGATGTTTGTTCCGCAGAGGAAAAATTTTGCCCCTGTAGGGCCAAAGAAATTTGTTCGCCAACTTTGATCGAGGCTGCTGCTGGAATCACCTGCAACCGAGAAACTCCTGGCTGTGGTGCATTCGTATCGTCCTGATCGGGTGAAGAAACGTCTTCTTCAACATTTGGAGTTTCTGGCAAGGGTTCATTCGACGGGGAAGGGGTGGACCCTGCCGGACTAGAAACTTCCCCTTCGGCATCATTGTAGAGGGAGGTTGATCCCGGTTGGTTCTGTGAAAAGAGTGGTTGGGTATTATATTGGTTTGCCGTACCCGACCAGAGTGTTTGCTTCGCTAATTGCGGGGGAGTCAGGTTGCGAACAATGCGCGGAGTAATCACCACGATCACTTCTGTCGTAATTTTTTCCGTGTTGCTGTTACTCAAGAGATCTCCAATTCCTGGAATGTCGTCAATCCCAGGAACGGCTTCTCGGTTTTTTCGATCTTCTTCCTGTATCAAGCCAGCGAGAACCACGGTTTCACCATCTCGCATACTCAGGGCAGTATCGGCCGTCCTGGTCCCAAAGCGGAATTGTGAAATTTCAGGGTCAGCCTGGAGAATAACGCGGTCCCCTAGCCGCGTGACTTCAATTTGAAGCCGGAGGGTAATCGAATTATTTAAATGGATGGTGGGCTCGACAGTCAGTTTGATCCCGGTGTCTTTAAATTCGATCGACGTGACGGTTGAAGTCGTCGAAAGGGCTCCCGTTGTGGCTTGTCCTGGTAACACATTCGTGGTTGATAAGAGAATGGGCTGTTTGTCTCCAATATTGATGGAGGCTTTTTGATTGTTCAAGACCCGGAGTTTGGGATTAGCCAGAGTTTTAGCATCGGATTCTTGTTTGAAAAAATCCATCAATACACTGCTGGGAAACGTAAACAAAAATGAGTCCTGTCCAATGCTGGTCAGGTTCTTAAACGTGAACGTCTGTGCGGACGTTGAGAAACTGGTGGTTCCATCTGGGAAGACACCAAACCCTGCTTGTTTGGCGAAGTTTAATCCAATTCTCCTGGTTTTAGTTCGATTGACTTCTAAGACCTCAAGATCCAATACCACTTCAGCATCTTGACGGTCATTCGCTAGAATGATGTTCTCAGCTAAGGTGATTTTCGTGGGATGGTCGCGGATGACGACGGTATTGAGGGGTTCGTTCACATAGACGCGCTTGGTTTCCAAAATAGTGCGCAAAAGATTGGCCATATCTTTTGCCTTCGCATTCGATAAATAAAAGGTTCGAATTTGCAAGTCCTCGTATTGTTCCCGTTTTTGTTTCGTATCTGGAATGATTAATAAACGATTAGGTCCTGCCTTTTTGGCGAATAATTGATTGGTGGTCAAAATAAGATTGAGGGCTTCATCAAATGGGGTATCTTGCGTGAAAATTGTGACTAAATCATCGCGCACATCTTTGTCGAATAAAATATCAATATTGGCCGTTCTGGCCAAAATTTCAAAGACTTGTTTGAGCCGTGTATTTTGAAATCGTAAGGTGACCGGTTCGGCAGAGCCGCCAATGGTTTCATTTTTTTGTTGTTCCTGGACAACCCGGGTGATGCCTTCTATGGCCTCGGTCAAGGCGGGATCTAATTCGACCGCTGACTCATAGAGCGAAAGGGCTTCATCGTATCTTCCCAAACTTTCAATGTGTTTCGCGTCAAGGAGCGTTTGCCGGGCTGTTTTGAGTCGCCAGGCGTCATTGAGCGCGGAATGGTGTTCTGGATTTTCCGGATCCAATCCCAAGGCCACCTGAAATTCCTGAAGGGCTTCAGGAATCTGACGTTTTTTCAGCCATTCACGCCCTTGTGCAAAATGCAGTTCTGCTGCACGCTTTTTGGCATGTTGCAGTTTTTTTGCGAGTTCCTTATTAAATGGGTCTTTCTTGTACGCATCGCGATAGGCCGCGACAGCTCCATCCCAATTGCCTTTTCTCTCAAGTTCTTCCCCGAGACGCACCTCTTGCATGGTGCAACTCACCAGAAGAAGGATGAAAAGAAAATTTCCGATACGATGAATTGTGCGCATAGTTATAAGGTATGTTCCTTCTTGTGATCGCTAGGCGGGGGGATGTCGAAGAACGAAAATTCCCTTGTAGCCTAGCATATTTCGTAAATTCCGGCTAGATAGCACCTGATTACTCTTCTCTATCGGATTTGGTCCTTCCCAAATTAAGTGCACCAATCATCCGACCAAGGAAAAATGCCAGAATGGCTTTTGGTGATAATTCAGGAAACAGTTGGTCGTTGCACCCTCAAGATTGAGACCGGATCAACTAAGAAGGAGGTTGAGGAGAACTGGGTTCCAACGGTTCAGCCAAAGGGCTTTCCTTCTCAGTAGGTGGTGTGCCAGGTGGGGGACAATTCTGTTGGACAAGAGGATTAATGGGATTCGGTTGGCAATTGGACCCAGTGCCCGTCGATTCAAAACGAATTGCCTGATATGTTTTAGCATTTTTGAAGTGAACTTGATCATAAGGGACATCCGTACTGGTACTACGAACGCCATGAAGTTCGTCTCCTACTTTAATGAGATCAAACGGTTCGCCCGTAATTGGATCAGTATAGACGGTTTGAAGATAGCGCTTTGGGGTTTTTTTTGTCAGTTGCTCAAGAGTCATAGGCCACCGGTTGGGACGTGTGGCTTTTTGCACTTCATAATCGGCCACATATCGTTCAATCGATTCTTTTATGCGAGTCCCACGAAAGAGTAGCTCCGCCTCTCGATCACGTTTCATGATGACTGACCACTGTTGAGTGACTTCAAGGAGGGAAATACTCATGACCACCACCAGGATCATCATAAAAAGATAGGTGACACCCGTTTGATTGGTGAGAGGGCGGGGAATCTGTTTCCACATACTCTTTGCGGTGAATGTAATCATCTGACTCGCTGTACCAAGGTGGCACTTGATTTATTATTGAGTTGGGGAAGGCTGGCTTTTCTCATGCTTCATTATCGTCTGTTTATAGAAGGAGCTTAAAAAACGAGAACACAAGACAAGGACCGGTTTCTCTATCAACTAAGCTGTTAGCGATCTTAGCCCTCCTGCTTGTGGGAAAAAAATTTGTATTTTTTAGTTAGGAATACCCATCCGAATACAAAGATCGTGGCTCCCAGGGTGTCGGCGAGGACATCCCAAATGTCAGCATGACGATGAGGGACAAACCATTGGTGAATTTCATCCGTTATCCCAAATCCTACTGCACAAATAACGGCTAAACCAATGCTTCCTATTGGTTGGGTCATTTGGCGAAAGGCCCGGAATAGGAGGATGCCTAATATGCCATATTCTATTCCATGAACCAATTTGTCACTGAGACCAAACAAGAAAGAGGGAAGATGCCGGCTAGGATAGGATTGGGAGGAGAGATAGATAATGATGCCGCAATAGAGGAAAACAGGAAGCCAATATCTAATCCAAAACCATTTATTGGATGGCGTGGGGGAAGCCGGATAGGTCATTGAAGTGTTTCTCGGATTCATGGTTGGTAATTGTGAGGGCGAGAGGTTGTCATCGCTTAAACAGATACATGATTTTTTGAACCGATACGACGGGTAGGATCATTCCACGCTGGTCGCCATCATGAGAAAACCCGTATATGAGTGATTCATCAGCTATCAGTGTTCCTATACACAGGACGATTATATCAATTAGTTCTCCATCCTTCTGGCGGGCCATCAGTTGTTTCCTTAAATCTACGGAGGGGATGGCGACAAGGTAATCCGGCAGGTCTATCGGTTTGAAGCGAATAATTCCCCAGGAGGTTTGGATGAGTTCTGGGCCGAGTGCCAGGGAAAACCCGTTGAATTTTGGTAAATACTGACGAAGAAGCCCACCCCAAACAAAGGCCACCGGTTGTTGTCGTAACGAATCTTTGGCCAGGCGAGCCTCATCTCGGGCGCGATTTATCTGGAATAGCCGTTCACTTTGTTCGGCTATGTCATGGTGGCGAAGTTTGGTCCAGTCGGGTGGGGTGTCTTCCAATTTTTCCAGGTATTGTACGATTTCTTGCGGAAGAAGAAGAGAATGAACATTTTTTGGAATAAGACTGTGAATGTCCTGCCCGCCAAGTTCAAGGAGAGGTTGAATTCCTTGATTGCTATTGGGTTGACTGTAAACTGAAGAGGGGGCCCACACAAAATAGCCGGTTAGTAACAGAAAAACACAACTTCCAAATATTTGAAGTGATCTTCTTTTCATGCAACGAGATTGCATTGTCAGATAGGATGTTCTATACGGGCCAATGTTCTTCTCGCCAGGCCATGTCCCAAAACATCCATTCATAGCGTGAACTTATGAGAAATGCCTCTTCCATCCTGGATTTTTCAGCTTTTCCGGCAGTTTTGGCGCACCGATTTACTACACCGCGCATCCATTCGGCCACATTTGCAAATTCCGGTGAGCCATATAATTCCAACCAGTCCCGGTAGGGATGAGTAGGCTTTGGAAGACCTTTTCGAAGAAGGTATTGTCCGACTTCGCAGTACACCCATGCACAAGGCAACGCCACGACGGTAATTTCACCAAGCGTGCCGGTTTGAGCCACACTTCGCATATGGCGGCAATAGGCGTAATTGGTCGGGGAGAGGGGGGTCGAGCGCATGTCATGGGCGGTCAATTTCCATTGTTTCCCGTAGGATTCATGAAGACCCCGTTCGACGATAATGGTTTCTTCGACAAATTTGGCAAAGCGAAGAGCTGTTTCGGCATTGTCTGCCCTTTCAGCTCCAGTTGCAAAAATCCGTGCCAATTCTTCTAAATACCGCGCGTCCTGCAAAATATAATATTGAAATTTTGGTAGAGGAAGCGTGCCTTTTCCTAAAGCTCTGACAAAGGGGTGATGGAGTTGAGCTTCCCAGATCGGTGCCGCTAATTGGCGCAAGTGCTCGGAAAAGGTCATTTAAAACGGCCTCTGTAAAAAGGCATGGATAAGAGAGTTGACCACCTGAGGTTGTTCCCATTGAGGGAGATGTCCCGATTCAGGGATAACCTGCCATTCTGCTTTTGCTAAAAGAGTTTTCACTTGGATGCCCACTTCTAATGGAAAAACCCGATCATGATCGCCCCAGAGAAGTAACGTGGGGTGAGAGATGTCGGCAAGTCGTGGGCCGTAGCGTTTTTCCCAGCTTTCGAGATGATTCAGTACGGAATAGAGAGGAGGCAGCACCCCGCCTCGTTGGCGATTATGATAAGACCGCTCAATGACTGAGGCTGAGATCAAATCTTGCTGATAGACGATTTCTTTGAGAAGCCCTTCGGTCGTTCCTCTTCCTGCCAATTGATTCCCTATTGTGGCTAACCAGAGAGGTGGACGATACAGGAGAAACTTGCGATATTGCTGAGAGGCCACATTGGCTTCAACTTGGGCTGGAAATCCAGAAATGAGGACCAAACGATCCACAGACGCTGGATAATCAAGAGCCATGGCCATGGCAAGCCCTGCTCCCATGGAATTTCCTATGAGCGTGGCCTGTTCGATTTTTAGGCTCTTCATAAACTCTCGGAAAAATTGTACGAGATGTTCCGGACTATAAATGATATCAGGTTTATCTGAGAGGCCGGAGCCGATGAGATCCGGGATGATCACCCGATGGGACTGGGCCAATGAATGGTATTGATATTCCCATTGCCACATTGACCCGCCAAAACCATGGATGAGGATGACCGGCTGGCCTTGGCCAACATCGAGGTAGGCGACACGATGATCCTTGACCTTGATGGTTTGAAATGGAACCCGTTGGATGAATTCAACCCAAGGCGGGAGTGGCACAGTAGAGGAGCATCCTGGGAACGTCAGGCACCAGCTGAAGATAAACAAGAGGACAGTGAACGACAAACAAGAAGTTCCCCGCATTATTCCAGATGAATCAGGGTTTCATCCGGGTTCACTTCATCCCCTTCTTTGACGTAAATGGTCTCGACTTTCCCGGCAATAGGAGCCTGAACCCGATTTTCCATTTTCATCGCTTCTACGACAAGTAACGGATCCCCAGCTTTTACGTCATCACCTTGAGCGACTAAGAGTTTAACGACTCGGCCTGGCATGGGTGTTGTGACGTCCCCGGCTTGAGAGGGCTTGGGACGGCCGTCTGATTTTGTTGAAGAGGTCAGTTGCGGGGTGTCCGGAGCACCTGCCAACACTTCCTGGATAGGTTCGAGATAGACCTCTTCTAATTTATCATTCACCTTAATGTAATACGGTTTCGTCCCATCAATGGTTTGTCCGGATCCCGACACGCGAATATGGTACGACTCACCATGAACCGTCACTTTAAATTCTACTGGTGCCAAGTGTAAGTCGTGCCCGACCGCCGGTCCGCTTTCCGATTGGGTTTGAAGAGGTTCCGGCTTTAATTCGCCTCTCTCCCGTTCATCAAAAAATTGCAAGGCGACGGACGGAAGCAGGGCATAGGAGACGATATCTTCCTCTGCCACATCCCTTCCTGCCAATTCCTGTTGCGCATCCTCTAACTCTGGATCGAGATTGTCGGCGGGCCTCCCCAAACTGGGCTTGTCCCCTTCGAGGGCTTTATTCCGAATTTTTGAGTTGAGGCTTCCAGGGGGTTTTCCATATAAACCTTGGAAATAATTTTTCGTTTCGTTGGTGATAACCTTATAGCGTTCACCAGTCAGAATATTTAAGGTGGCCTGAGTGCCAACAATTTGACTCGTGGGGGTGACCAGGGGAGGGTAACCCATATCTTTTCGGACTCGAGGAATTTCCTCTAAGACCTCTTTGATTTTTCCTAAGGCATTCTGCTCGGCTAATTGCGCAGCCAGATTAGATAGCATGCCACCTGGAACTTGCGACAACAAAATATCGGTGTCAACTCCGGCAAAATCACTCTCAAATTGTCGATATTTTTTTCTAGATTTTCGAAGTTTTTCTGTGGCTGGAGCCAATTGTTGCAGATCAAGCTTGGTATCATAGGGTGTATTACGAAGAGCGGCGATAAATGATTCTGTGGGAGGATGAGAGGTTCCGCCGGAAAGGGGGGAGAGAGCAGTATCTAAAATATCAAGCCCTCCCATAATGGCCATTAATGCAGACATGGACGCCATTCCGGAAGTGTAATGAGTATGAAGATGGATCGGGGTCCGAACGGTGGCTTTCAGCCGACTGATTAATTCGTACGATTCGAAAGGGGGTAATAAACCGGCCATATCTTTTATACAAATCGTGTCGGCTCCAAGATCTTCGAGTTGTTTGGCTTGTTCCACAAAATGGTTAAGACTATGAACTGGGCTGACTGTGTAACAAATCGTGGCTTCAATATGTTTGCCGCAGGCTTTGACCACTTCCATGGCGGGTTTCATATTTCGAATATCATTAAGGGCATCAAAAATCCTAAACACATCAATTCCATTTTTTGCCGACAGCTCGATGAATTTATCAAGCACATCATCGGCGTAATGCCGATATCCCACGACATTTTGGCCCCGCAATAGCATTTGCAGGCGGGTTTTGGGCATCGCTTGCCGAAATGCTCGGAGTCGTTCCCATGGGTCCTCTTTTAAAAACCGAAGGCAGGAATCGAACGTCGCACCTCCCCAGACTTCCAATGACCAGAAGCCAACCTCATCTAAATCAGCACCGACGGAGATCAAATCTTCAGTCCGCATGCGTGTGGCTAAGAGTGATTGATGCCCGTCCCGTAAAGCGACATCGGTCAAATAGACTTGTCGTTTGGGGGAGGCTTCAATGTCGAGAGCTGGTGGTGCCCCTGATTTTGTTCGTACTGGTACCGGACGCCCGGGCTGCATTCGTTTTTTTGTTTTTCGTGGCATAAGCAACCTTTCACATGGACAACGAACAGCAGATATCCAACTTGGACTATCGAGGATCCTTATAAACCTTCATAGGCAGCAATGACTGCTGAGAGAGCAACAACTAAATCCTCGGGTTCTTCCATTTCTTCATAATCATAGAGTTCCGGATGCGTTTCCAGATAACTGGTGTCAAAACGGCCCGCACGAAAATCGGACTCTTCCATAACCTTTGTGAAAAATGGGATGGTGGTCTTTACTCCTCTTAGAACAAATTCTTCAAGTGATCGGTGCGTCCGGCGAACCGTCTCGTCCCAGGTTCGACCATGGACGGTCAGCTTGGCAAGGAGCGCGTCGTAATAGGGGGGGACGGTATAGTCCTTGTATACGGCTCCATCAATACGGACACCGACTCCTCCTGGAGAAAGGTACGCGGTGATTTTTCCTGAAGAGGGCCGAAATCCATTCTGAGGATCTTCTGCATTAATGCGGGTTTGAATGGCGTAACCTTGAAGGTTGACTTCATGTTGCCCAAAAACCAACGGTCGACCCGCGGCAATCCACAGTTGAGATTGGACAATGTCCACAGTTGTAATTTGCTCGGTGACCGTATGCTCGACTTGGATACGAGGATTCATTTCCATGAAATAATACCGGCCATCGGGATCCAACAGGAATTCAATAGTCCCCGCATTATAGAACTGTGCAGCTCGGGCCATGGCTATGGCCGCTTCGCCCATTTCCGCACGAAGGCGAGGAGTTAAAACCAGAGATGGGGCAATTTCAATAAGCTTTTGATGCCGGCGTTGTATAGAGCAATCCCGTTCTCCGAGATGAATGACATACCCGTTTTTATCGGCTAATAACTGAAACTCTATGTGATGAGGTCGTTCTACATACTTTTCAATGAAGAGTTCCCCATTGCCAAATGCTGCTAAGGCTTCACGTGCCCCGGCTTCCATGGCGTCTTTGAGCTCATCATCAGACCGCACAATACGTAATCCGCGACCTCCGCCACCTGCGCTGGCTTTGACCATGACTGGATAGCCAATGCGTTGACAAAAAGCCAAACCGTCTTCTAACGATTGCACACCTCCTTCTGTGCCCGGGACTACGGGAACCCCAATTTTTATGGCCAGTTCGCGGGCTTTGACCTTATCGCCTAAGAGACCCAACGAATAAGGAGAGGGGCCGATAAAATTAATGCCCTGGTCCTCGCAGAGTTGAGCAAACGCGGCGTTTTCAGCAAGAAACCCGTAGCCAGGATGAATGGCATCGGCACGAATACGTTTAGCTAACCCGACAATCTGCCGTGCATCCAGATACCCTTGGACCGGGCCCGGTCCGACCAGATACGCTTCATTGGCCTTTTTGACATAGATTGCCGTAGCATCACTCTCTGAATAAATAGCAGCCGTAGCAATGCCAAATTCTCGACATGCGCGAATGACACGCATCGCAATTTCACCCCGATTGGCCACTAAGACTTTTTTAAACATGGCGTAATTTTGTCGCTACAGACCCCAAAGGGAAATACTCATGGCGGTTGTGAATCCTAACAGGTCGGTTACGAAATGTCGTTCCTTTTTTTCTACCGGTCACTCAAATGATAGTACTTGCCATTTTTAATGAAACGTTGCCCCTTTGATGAAAGCACAAATTCTTCAAAAGCTACCACTTCGGCGGAAGGGTCTTTTTTGGTGATGAGCATCACCGGCCGTTGGAGAGGGTAACGTTTATCCAGGACCGTCTGTACTTCTGGTTCGATTTTGTCAATAAACAGAAGGTTGATGGCAACACCATCTTCTTTCGCCCGAAGAGCCGGGGTGATGGAGACGAAAGTGATCGCTTCCAGATTGCCGCTTACCATCGTAATGGCCTCTTTTTCCGTTTCTGCCCGGTAAGCAGATCGTGAAATGCCATTGGGGATCTTCAAGAGTTTTTCAAACCCCTGGCGAATATTTTGATTTGCTGATCGATTGATCAGAACAATTTTGGTTTGGGGTGCTTCCTCATAGACTTGAGACCAATAGCGAAGTTTTCCGGAAAAGACCTCGGCTAGTTGACTGGATGTCATTTCCTTCACTGGATTGGAGAAATTCGTGAGCACCGCAATGCCATCTCTGGCAATCATGGTGGAACGAAGAGACGGTACTTCCTCCCCAGTGACAGCAATATCTGCTTCACCTAACTCAATCGTTCGAATTGGCTTGGCATTAGGATGCCAAAAAAAATCTACAGAGATAGAGGGGTGGTCGTGTTCGAAGCCATCGGCCAACAGTTCCATGAGATATCGTTCAGGTCCATTTCCAGATAAGAGAATACTTTTTGAGGGATGAGAAAGGTCGGGAGAAGAATTCTGTTGCGTCAAAAAAAGTTGCTGACCTCCATTTGAAGGGAGGGGAAGAAATAGCCACAACATTATCAGCCCAATCAACACAGAAAGGGTGTGGCGAAGTTTTTTTTGAAATCCTCGAAGCATGGATGCCATCGTTTTGAGAATTTTCCTAAAAAACGCGTAATGTAATATAGAAGAAGTGAATGAATCTATGGAAATTAAAAAACGGGGGCATCTTTCCCGTTTCAGGAAATGAATGTCAAGAGGAACAATGATTCAGGAAAAGGAAGCGGAAAATTCTCGTTGCAGTTCTGTTGAAGTTAGCACCTAGTCATTCCCCGGGACCCGGTTGAGAGTTCGCTTCGGTTGGAGCCGCCCGCATTCCTGACATGGGCGGAAGCTTTTTGAATTTTTCCATCCGTTCATCGTGCATCGCATAGGCTTTGCTTTCCGCAAAGCCTGGTTTATGGGTACCAACAATTTTGGATGCAAAAGAGGACATGATTCGACGACTGTTGGCTTTTTGGCATTTGGGGCACGTCGTTTCTTCCGGTTTGGCACTCAGAGATTGCATGGCTTCGAACCCATGATCGCAGGACTCACAGACATATTCGTATAATGGCATGAGGCGCCTCCTGTATGAAATGAAACATGGCTTCTACATGAAAATAACACTCATAATTATATACGAGAACGGGTGAGTGCCGCCAATAGGTGAGAAACCAATTTCCCCGTCAATCCACTCCAAAAATGAAGCGAGAAGATCTTGACCCTTACCAGGCGGTTCTATAGACTGTCTCTTTCGTCTACAATTTGGAGGATTACGCAATGGCGGTGCTTATTCGGAAGTTTAAATTGCCCACCGGAATGATGAAAGAAGAACGTATCGATGAGCCTGAGCGTATTGAGCGATATATGCAGTTTTTTGACAGAGAAGGTAAAGCCAAACTCGAAGCTGGGCAAAAAGTCTTTATTGATAAGGATGAATGGCAACTGCTTGAAGATTGATTCCCTTCCGGTTTTTTTCCTTCCAGTTTGGGACTTTTTTTTGATAAGCTGCGGAGTGCCTTTTATGATTCAATCCATGGGAGTGTTCCTGACGTAGGGAGACACAGATGGGTTATTGGATACATTTAAAACGATCTCTTGACCAAGCCATGATCCATAGAGATCGTTGCCTGGAAATTCCGTCTGGTCCTCATCGGGCCGATTATTGGCAGGGGGGATGGGAGGAATATCCAGATAAAGATTCAGCTCTAGATGCGTTGGAAAATACTGAGGCAACGTCTCAACTGAAATGTCCCGTCTGTAAGCCGTGATTTCTTCCCTCAATCCTACGATTTCCCTCTTTAAAAACATCCCACAAACCTGTTGTAGCTGAGATTCCTTTATGGCGCAAAAATTTGGGAATGCTCGGTGGGTGAAAGAAGGATACTTCGATAATCGGACGGCTGGCGTTGTCGTTGGCCAAGTCACCTTGGCCGCGTTAGGAGTCGTAGACTTTTGCCTTTCGGGAAATCTGACTGGAGAAATTTCCGGAAAAGTCATACAATTTTGCAACCCGAAATTTCTTGATGACCCCTATGCTGGGGAATTGCTTTATGATTTTGCCACTCCCCAATTAGGGAAAGTGAGCTTATTTTCTTTTGATCCTCATCCTCTTCTATCGGCACATCCATACTTTGAATGGTTTTCCTTGGATCAACAACATTATCGTATTGAACTTGAACCGGTTGATGCCTGGGTAGTCACAGAATCCGATTGGGAATCTATTGTTACCGCTTCTCAACGTATCCATGAAAACTTGGTTCCGAGCTTGAGTGCTTCTGCTTCCTAACGATTTACAGATATTGCTGAAAAAGAATCCCCTAAGGCTTACCCTTCCCATTCATTGACTCCATTTTTTCTGCTTCGTAGAATGCCTTAAATGAATGATCGATTCATAAAAGCTTGTCTTCGCCAACCTGTTGATCGCACACCCGTTTGGTTCATGCGACAAGCAGGACGATATATGGCCGAATATCAAGCCATTCGTCGACGGCATTCAATTTTGGAAGTCTGCAAAACGCCTGCGCTCGCTGCTGAAGTGACACTCCAACCTATTCAACGGTTTGAATTAGATGCCGCCATAATTTTTGCCGATATTCTACTCCCCCTAGAGGCCATGGGGCTCAATTTGGAATTTGTCGAAGGAAAAGGTCCCGTCATCGATAATCCAATTCGTGGGGAAATGGGCATAGTGGAACTTCGGGCCGTAGATGGTGAAGCGTTTGGCTATGCCGGAGAGGCCATTCGTCAAGCTTTGGACGCCTTGGATAACCGAGTTCCCTTAATTGGGTTTGCCGGTGCGCCCTTCACATTAGCGAGTTACGCGATTGAAGGTGGGAGTTCCCGGGATTATGCCCGGACCAAACAACTCATGTTTTCTCAGCCAATCGTCTGGCATCAATTAATGTCAAAACTTTCTACGGTGGTCGTTGAATATTTGCGAGTCCAAAGTCGGGCCGGAGCTCAAGCGATTCAACTGTTCGATAGTTGGGTCGGGTGTTTAAGCCCGGGGGACTATGAGGAATATGTCTTGCCCCATGTCCAATCGATTTTTTCAGCTTTACGGGTTGAAGGTATTCCACTTATATATTTTGGAACAGGCACAACAGGGTTGTTGCCCTTAATGCGAAAAGCTGGGAGTGATGTCATGGGTGTTGATTGGCGTATTCGATTAGATGAAGGGTGGAATCTGATTGGCCATGATATGGCGATTCAGGGTAATCTGGATCCCATGGTCTTGTTTGCCTCAGAAAAGGAAATCGAGCGGCGTGTACGGGATATCATGCAACAAGCTGCAGGACGCCCCGGGCATATTTTTAACTTAGGACATGGGATTCTCCCCACCACACCTTTACACAGTGTCGAATTTGCTATTGATTGTGTACGGCGTTTTTCACATGAATTGCAAGCCGAGGTGTAGATAGCCTCATCCTGTTCCTGCCTCGTCTCGTCCAGCCAAAAAATTGGTGATGTTTCAAGTTCCCGTCTTTTCCTAAACACCCCTATTCATCATTTTTTTAAAGAACGTGTCACGATCTCCCTATCAAGTTGTTATCGTTGGCGGTGGAATTTCTGGACTTTCCACGGCATATTTTCTCGTAGAAGATGCCAAAAAACATCATGTGCCGATTGACTGTACGGTTATTGAAAAGGATGTACGGTGGGGCGGGAAAATTTTGACCAACCACTTGCCGAATCTGCTGATTGAGGGAGGCCCGGACTCTTTTCTAGTCTCAAAGCCGTGGGCAATGGAGTTATGCAAAACCCTGGGTCTTAAAGATCAACTTATTCCGACCAATGCAGAAAATAACCAAACCTTTGCCTTGAGACGCGGAGCCTTACGGGAGTTACCCCAGGGTTTATTAGCCTTTCGTCCACAGCGAGTGGATACACTGGTCTCAGGAGGGCTGTTATCCTGGCGTGGCCTGCTGCGAATGGGGGCAGAGCGGTTTTGGCCTACCTCCTCATCTGGACAATTTGAAGAAACCTTAGGAAGTTTTTTTCGACGGCGTTTTGGAGCAGAAGCCTTTGATTATCTGATCGAACCCTTGGTAGCCGGTATTTATGCTGGTAATGCCGACGAACTCAGCACCGAAGCGACCTTCCCGCGATTTAAAGAATTAGAACAACAGCACGGGAGCGTGATCAAAGGAATGCGGGCCGCACAAGCCAAAGCCGGGACAAATACAAAATCTTCCGGGTCATCACCCTCTTTATTCATGACGCTTCGAAATGGTTTAGGGGATCTCATTCACACGTTAATTCGTCGACTCACTGATGACGGAGTTCAATTAAGGACTGGTTTGAGTTGTCAGGAAATCCAGCATTCATCTCAGAATAAAAGAGAATTTTCAGTGCTTCTTGATGATGGCACAATCCAGATGGCGGATGCAGTCGTGCTCGCCACCCCTACGTTCCGTTCGGCTCAAATGATTCGCCAACTTCAGCCTGAAGCCGCGAATTTATTGGAGGACATCCCCTATACTTCAACAGCGACAATATCTATGACGTATCCTACTGCAGCTGTGGAGAGACATATCCAGGGGTTTGGGTTTGTGGTTCCGCGGAAAGAACAACGCCCCCTCTTGGCTAGCACATGGACATCTCTCAAGTGGCCATTTCGCAGTCAAAAAGGAGAAACTCTCATCCGTTGCTATGTGGGTGGAAGAGGCCGTGAGCATTTCCTGGACCATAACGATGGTCAGCTTGTGGAATCAGTACAACACGAGTTGAAATCCATTGTCGGCATTACGAGTGCTCCTACCTATACGGAAGTCCACCGATGGGTACGAGGAATGCCACAATATGTTTTAGGTCATCAAACGCGGGTTGCCAAAATTCAGGAACTGTTGCTCCCTTGGCCAACACTTACCATCAGTGGAGCTGGGCTTTATGGAATTGGCATTCCAGATTGTATTCGGGAAGGAAATCGCGTGGCCCACAACCTCGTCCAATTTTTTCATTCTCAGGCAGAACCTCTTCGCACATGAAGAATAGTATTGGCCATTTTTACCCTTGATTATTAATTTCAAAAAGGAAATATGAAAGAGATTGTCGGCGTTCATGTGGTCGTTCACGGAAAAGTTCAAGGGGTAGGCTATCGAGCATTTACGGAGTCCAAGGCCAATAAAATCGGCCTACAGGGGTGGGTTCGTAATCGTCATGATGGGACGGTTGAGGTGGAAGCTGAAGGCCCAAAGGTAGAGCTTGAAGCCTTTCTCAAGGTTCTCAGTGAAGGTCCTCTTTTAGCTCAAGTGACACAAATTTTAGTTGACTGGAAAGCCGCAAACAGGCAAACTCAAGGGTTTACCATTCGGCGCGACTAGAGTACCTCGTTTCTGAAATCGTACCGGAAGGCAAGAAACAACAAAGAAATTTTATTTTAGTTAAGGATTGAGATTGTTGTATGGATTATAAATCGTTTATTCGAGAAGTTCCGGATTTTCCCAAGCCTGGAATTTTGTTCTACGACATTACCACCCTCTTAAAAGAACCTACGTGTCTCCGGTCGATTATTGACGATTTGGTCCAACGATATCAGGGAACTGGTATATCCAAAGTTGTGGGTATCGAATCACGCGGGTTTATCCTGGGTAGCCCTCTGGCCTACCACCTCAATGCGGGGTTCGTTCCTGTCCGAAAGCCAGGGAAATTGCCAGCCGATATTTTTGAAGTGAAATACAAGTTAGAATACGGGTCTAATTCGCTGGCAATTCATCGTGATGCGATTCAAGAAGGGGAGTCCGTTCTTATACTTGATGATCTTCTGGCTACCGGTGGTACGGCAGAAGCGACAGTTCATCTGATTCGACAATTAGGCGGGGAAATTGCCGGAGTTGGGTTTTTAGTTGAATTATTAGGACTTGAGGGACGAAAGAAATTAAATGGGTATGCCGTCCATTCTTTGATCAGTTATGCCTAATTCAAAGGAATGAAATAATTTGCTGAGATTGTGATTGATTGGAGTGCCGAAATAAGAAGGTATGATCTTCAAGGAAGGTCAGGCCTTTGTTAACCTCCGAATGGGGAAAGGAAAGTCCGTATGGCCGCACGACCGGGGAAAAAAGAAGCAAAACCCACCACGGCCCGGGTGAAAAAAACAGCCACAAAAAAAGCAACCGCTAAAACTGTATCCACTAAAAAAAAGACTATGAAAAATGAAAAATCTCCAGAAAAAAAAGCCCCTGCATCCTCTCAAAAAAAATCTAAGAAAAAAGATGAGGCTGGAGATCGTCATGCCTTACTGAAGGAAATTTTGCTTGCCAAACGTGAGGCGTTGATACAAGAAATCAAGCAACAGTTAGGGCAATCGGTTACGGAAGAACAGCAACGCCGACTAGAAGCGGCAATGGATAGTGGTGATCAGGCCTTGGTGGATTTGGAACGGGAAATGGGTATTTCCCTCCAAGAAATGCGGAACCGTGAGCGACAACTCATCGATGATGCCTTAGACAGTCTGGATGAAGGCACCTACGGTATGTGTGCCGATTGCGGAGATGAAATCAGTGAAAAACGTCTTCACGCGTTGCCCTTTGCACGTTTATGTGTGGAATGCCAATCCAAACGCGAATTGATGGAGAAAATTGAACGATCTGAACAACGGTCATAATCAACATTTTGTCGTCCTCTTTTTTGGGCTTTGCCGGGTCAGACATTTTCCAAAATACGTTATCTCTTCACCATCGATTGTGATGTTTTCGATGAGGTACATGACATCCCCTAACTTCTCCTGATCCTTCATACAGAAGGAGTCTTCCAATCCAAGTACATTGTTAAGGCGATAGCACACTAATGGCATCTAACCCAGTTGTCATCTTAATAAGTGGTGGGCTGGATTCTACGGTCACTGCCGCCCTTGCTAAGGCAGAGGGGCATGATTTGCATTTATTGACCATAGATTATGGTCAACGGCATTGCTATGAAATTGAATGTGCGAAACGCATTGCGGAATGGCTGGAAGCAAAAGAGCATAAAATTCTTAGTTTGGACTTAGGGATCTTTGGTGGGTCAGCCCTGACCGATCACATTCCGGTGCCGACCGACCGACCGTCCCACGAACGGGAGCATGGGATTCCGGTAACCTATGTCCCAGCCCGAAACACAATTTTTTTGAGTTTGGCCTTGGCTTATGCCGAAGTGCTCAAGGCCAATACAATATATTTTGGCGCGAATATTAGAGACTATTCAGGCTATCCCGATTGTCGTCCCGAATTCATTCAGGCCTTTATGGAAGTCGCGCGTCAAGGGACTCGTTTGGGCCAAGAAGGACAGGGAATTGAAATCCTGGCGCCCTTACTTTTTATGACGAAACGTGAGATTATTCAGAAAGGTCATGCCCTTCATGTGCCATTTGGATTCACGAGTAGCTGTTATCAGCCAGATCCTGATCATCGTCCCTGTGGACATTGTGATAGTTGCCTGATTCGAAAAGAAGGCTTCCAAGAGGCTCAAATTTCTGATCCAGCCCTTACGCCTTCCCGTTGAAAAGGAGAAGAACAATGAACCTCTGGTCCACATGGCATACGGTCAAAAAGATCATGCTGGGTTTCTGTTGCCTGTTCGTTTGGGGATGTTCGGAGAACGGGTCGAATGCCCAGAGTGCACCGGGAGTTTCACCAACCGTTCTTGTCTCCACAGATGTACCTCTACCAACAGAGCTAAAGGAGGGTGAAACTAAATTTAACACCTTCTGCGCTCGATGCCATGGGATGCAGGGGAGAGGAACAAACAATGGGCCACCATTAGTTCATAAAATCTATGAACCCAATCATCATGCGGATATGGCATTCCAACGGGCCGCAGCCCAAGGGGTAAGGGCGCATCATTGGAAGTTTGGCAATATGCCAAAGATTGACGGGGTAGTTCCAGAAGATGTTTCGCACATTATCGGGTACGTTCGTTGGCTTCAACGACAAGCTGGGATATTTTAAGAATCCCTCAGGGCATGTTTTTCTCGAGTTCGTTTACCAATGCGTGGATGCGAGTAAACCCTCCCTGCCAGAATTGTTGCTTGCTCACATTCACTCCTAATGGTGTGAGCAGGGCTTGAGGACTAGCCGAACCACCACCAGCCAGTAATTTTGTATATTTTGGAATAAAGGTTTTTCCTTGATTTTTATATTGCTGGAACAATGCCAGGACTAACAAATTTCCAAAGCTGTAGGAATAGCAATAAAATGGACTGCCAAAAATATGTGGAATGGATAACCATTCCCAACGAAATTCCTCACCAACCGTAACCGCCTTTCCAAATTGTTCCCGCAATAATGCGAGATACCTTTGGGCCAGTTCATCAATCGTGGCCCCTTTTCTAATCATGTGATGAGCCTCCCGTTCAAAGATGACGAAAAAGGCCTGACGCATGATGGTGGCATAGGCATCATCAAGTTGTCCCAGCAACAGGCTCACCTTCGTCTTCGTATCATGTTCCTGGGACAACAGGGACTCCGAAAGTAACTGCTCCCCAAAAATAGAGGCGGTTTCAGCTAGAGGCAAGGCTGAGTGGAACGATAAGACTGGATGGTTCTCCGCCAACATGGCATGGACGGCATGTCCCAATTCATGGGCAAGCGTGGAGACATCTCGAGCTTCCCCAGTAAAGTTCACCAACACATAGGGCGTCTGTTTGGGGCGAACGCTATAGCAAAAGGCCCCACCCATTTTCCCCGGTCTGATAGCCGCATCAATATGTTGCTCAAGAATCACTCGTGAAGCAAGATCGGCAAGTTTGGGTGAAAAACTTTGATAGGCATTCATGACCATACGCTCCGCCTGAGCAAACGTATAACGACCTGATTTGGCCGCGTAGGGGGCATACAAATCATAGCGATGGAATGTCTTGAGTTTCAGGAGCCGTCGTTTAAGGGCAAAATAGCGTTGAAAGATTCCGGCATTTTTTCGGCAAGTGGCGAGAAGTGCATCCACTGCTTTTTCGGGTAGATCATTGGCCATATTGCGAACAGCAATCGGTGAAGAATATTGGCGTAATTGCAATCCTTCATTGCCCCAATCCTGGACCAAGTGCTTATACAAATCTCCTAAGATATCCCGTTGAGCCCCATAGACTTTAAAGAGGGACTGATAGGCTCCCCGACGCACAGAAGATAGGGGGTGGCGTACGAAGCTCATTAATTGTTCGCGGGTGAGTTGCTTGGTACGTCCCTGATATTTGAGTGGAAAACTCAGGCTATTGGTTGTGACACCATACAGGGCTTCTAAGGCCTGGCGCCCCGTTGTATTTTTGAGGGTCACAATACGTTCTTCGGACTCATTCAACGTGTGGGGTTTGAGCCGTGTGAGAGTATTGAGATAATACTGAAATTGTGGGGCTTTGGAGGAAAGCCGGTTCGCTTGTTTCGGGGTAAGGCTTTGCCACCATAAATCAAAAAATAACAGGCGAGGGAAAAACTGCGCTAACCGACTTTGTACGCGATGTTCAAAGGCCCTGGCGGTTTGGTTTTTCGTGTTTTCAGCCACCCACAAAAATGCATAGGCACCCAGAATATGCGTTTGTTCCGTAATATGTACGATCTGTTGTAAGACCCGCTGGAAAGTCTGATGCGATATTTGAGGATTTAACCGGGGGCGTTTTCTTTCAAAAGCGGCAATGTCGCCTTCCAACTCTTTCTCGATCCGATGAAAATCTTTCGCGGGATCACGCAATAAATCTTTTAAATTCCAATTCGGTAAAGCTACGGACATAAGATCTCCTTTATATCAAAAATATTTCCAAATCTTATTGGATGGGATTCTGGAATACGGAGTCTAGTAGGACAATGGCTCCTGGATGAAATTGTATTATACTTGATATTTTTATAGAGTATCCTTCGTTTATAGTAAAAAAATGAACGCGGATGTGGGTGGAGACTTACTTGGAGATAGGTTGAGAATGATGGGATGCCAACATTAAAGAAAGCCTACCATGAAAGCCAGAACAAATTGGTGCCAGGCGAATGAATGTTTCGTTCGAATAACCCTTTTTTTGTCGATCCTTATTCTGATACTTGCTTGCGCTCCCGTACCTACAGTGCATCAGCAAGACCTTGATGCCTGGGTAGGAATCTCAGTTGAAAGGTTGGATGCACACAAAATTTTCATGACTGTACCGATGTACCGAACCAAAACTGCCAGTGAAACTGAAATCCGAAATTATGCCTATGGTTATGATTTTGAGGAATGCTTTGTCAGGGAGGGGGCAACCCAATTTGGTGACTTTGTGAATGAAAATGCCTTTATCAAGTGCTCGAGCAGCAGGATTGTTTGCAACAATATTTTCTATATCAAGGACAACATGATTCTTGAATATGCTCCCACTGGTCGGTGTGACACAGATGAAAGGGTCCAGCCAGAATCTCACACCTTGAATTCTAAGTCACAATGATATGGCTTATTTCCCAATTTTTCCACAAAATTCTCGTGCATCTACCTAAGATCTATTGCATACGAATGGATAGGCTCCGCAATTAATGTACCTAGACATATCGGAAGGCTATAACTCCGTATGGTAGGCCTGTGATGCGCTGAGGAATCGATCAGGTTGAGGGCAGGAATTTAGTTCAAACGAGAAACACGTTTGAAGAGGAGTTGTCGTTTTCGTCTTCGTTGTCGGAATAATTCGACGTGACCAGGAACGAGGCGATCGCCTGAATCATACCGTCCATGTCGAGACATCACTTTGCGACGCCCTTTCAATATGTAGCCCACAAGGATTAACAATCCCACAAGAACGAATTGCCAAAGCCATGCAAGAATTACTTCCATAGCCACCAGATCACCACAGCAAGAAACACCAACCACCATCCAAAACCCATGGAGGGTGATTCTTCCATGCTGTGATATGAATATCGTTTGCTCATTATCCGATTCCTGTTTTGCTGTTTCTACTGTACCGAAATGATTCCACCTTATCCCATTCCCTAAAAGAACAAGATCTCCTATGCAGAGGTTGCCGAGTAGGCAGCTTCTCTCTATGCAGGGAAGGATGCCCTTTTCACACTTACTCCCAAAGGGGAGGAAGGACCAGATGCGGGTGAGGCGGGTGAGGGGGCGGCAAGGAAAGCAACAACGAAAAAGGCCGGGATCTCCCCAAGCCTTCTCCATTAACGATTGTTGGTGGCGGTGTGGCTTAGACTTCGCCCATGGAATGCATAAAAGTAGGAAAACAAATCAAGGAGATTTGGACTATCACGCGAGAAAGGAAGCAAGGATCTCTAGGAGTCACACAGACGGCTACCTAAAATAACCGACTTGACCGCATTCCCATTCCCACCTCATTCAAGGACCCATTCCATCAGGAAATGCACCACAAACTACCCAAGCATACGGAATGCCGATGCCTGAGCGACCGGCTTAACGGATAGGTCCAGGAGCCGATGTACCCCACGGCCGTAATTTAGAGGCATAGATCGGGACAATTTCTGAGACGTGTTCTAAGTTTAGTTGGTACCAAATTTGGGCTGGTGGTTTGACAATACTGATCTGAACAAGTACGGATCGCATATTGTGGCACCAAAGAAACAAATTACTGAGGCTGGTCGAATCAATCTCTGTGACGCCCGAGAAATCCAGAACGATGTGGTGACTACCTGTTTTTTGTGCCTCTAAAATCAGGACTTGGAGGCCTGGCATGGTCCTACGACCAAACTGTCCAGTAAGGGCAAAGACTTTTGTCTGGTGATGTACCTGTTCACGAACCTGAAGCATAGGACGTACCTCCCAGGGATGAAAGGGGTATATGGCATAGTGAATCTCTTTATGCCGGGATGAACAATTCACTGAAAGGAGTAGTGGAAACTATGGACAAACAGATTGGATATCATGCCTGTGTCTACCAATTTCATAGGGGGGAGTGTCGGAGAAATATAATCCTTGCCCTTCAACCCTGTGTGCGGAGCATGTTCAACAACTTGAGGGTGCCAGCCTCTTTGACAACCTGCTGGAAGGAGATTCATAGGGAAACGCCGGGGCGCTGTTGTAAGGCGGGATTGAAGGAACCGTGAAGCAATAGTATTATGAATTGAGGTGCATGCATCCCAGAATACTGCTAAGCAATGTATAAATCAAAACTTTCAACAACGGACTCGACCTCTCGACTCGATCAATTAGGATGTGAGCATGGCAAAAGAGCGACCCGCTGGCGCGAAGCCGCTCCTGACTTTCGTAGCTCTGCCACTTCGGCAGGGTAGGCACGGCGAAGGCCGGGAACGCCGCCTTGCTTACCCCATCCCGAAAGATGAGCCATATGTTTTCAACATTTCCCTTTAAGATTTGCAGTTAATCCACAAATCACAAAGCCCAACCCCCACAGGAGTCAGGCGTTGTGGCTGAATGGTTTGGTGAGAGGAGAATTGCTCTGGTAGGGGCCAGGCCAACAGCTATACCTCAGGCCTAATTACACCTGATCGTACAAGGTAAAAGATCAACATAATCAATACCCCGGCGATAAGAAATATAATCCCCCCCCAAATAGAACCCCGCGGAGTACTCGTCGACAATTCGAGATAGGATTCTTCTGGATCATTCGGGTTGTAAATGATTTGTGGCTGAGAATTGATCCGGTATTGCTTACATATATCTGCAATATATTCTCGATTTGAAGTCCCTTCATCTCCTCCTATTGATATAGCATCGTTTGAATAGCTTACACCTTTAACGTGATATTCGTATTCAATTTCTGCATAATAGAGGGTTGTCCCTTCCACATAATTCTGTATAACTTTAGACTTGGTAATTCTAGATTGTACTCGTGGCCAATTTTTGGCAATTTCGGCTTCTTTTAGTGCTTTGCGAGCGTTGCGGATCAGGTAGAATCCACCCAATATGAATAAAGCACCAAAAATCGCTATAAAATATTCCATAATTTTCTCCGGTTGAGACACCTGTGGTTGTTTGAGGTCGAAAGTTTTTTAATCTGTCCTATTGGTTATTTTGGGTTGCCACTCACAGGCTAATCGTTGGGCTTCGGCGATTTGGTCAACGGTTAATTTTTTCTCAACCTTATATATAAAAACTACAGTATTTTTATGGCCCAGTTTCTCCGCTAGGCTAAACCACATATGGGCCTGAATATAGTCTTGCGAGATACCTAATCCCTGGTAGTACATATAGCCCAGATCATATTGAGCTTTAACATTGCCCTGCTCTGCGGCAAGTCGCCACCACTTGACGGCCTGGGTGTCATTCTGAGGGACCCCATCGCCCTGGTAGTACATATTGCCTAGACTATATTGTGCTTTGGCATTGCCCTGCTCTGCGGCAAGACGCCACCATCTGACGGCTTGGGTGTTATCTTGGACGACCCCACGACCACGGTTGTAGCTAACACCCAAATAAAACTGTGCATCATCATCCCCCTGTTTCGCTGCAAGCCGCCATTCTTGGAGGGCTATTTCATAATTTCCTCTGTCATACGCATCTTTCCCCGCTTGAAAATCAGCATGAACCAGAGACGTTAGGAAGAGCGTAAGGACAGAGAGAGGGAGTAGGTAGAGGGTTCGGTGTAAGCGCATAGTGAATGGCCAGGTTAAGGCTAAGAAGGGCTTCCAGCATCACCATACAAAATTAGGAGATTAAAGTGAATGGTAAGAACAACGACAGACGATTAAGGCATCGTTTCGCGCGTGGACGACTTTTCTATTGGAGGCAGAGAGTCTCCCAGCCCGATTCTTAATGGAGTGAGTGCAGAACGCCTGTGCGGAGTGATGACCCGCACGTCTGATGACCAGTGGGGATGTGGTCAAGCCTGTTGTTGATGGTTGCTGTAAATTTTGCTCTCGTCGTGGCAGGTTCGTTTCCCTGGGCTTTCTGTATCCGAGTGCGGGTTTGCTCTTGATGAATCGCAAAAACAATTCCCGGGTATTGTTTGTAGACTCCGCCGTTTATGAATTGAGGTGCTCGGATCCCGGAACAAAGCGGGCGATTTATGATTCAAAAATTTCAACAACAGAATTGAGCCTTTGATCCCGATGACTCTACAATTTTCGGAAAATCATAAGGCTTATTGGCCTGTTTTCAAAGTGATGTCGATCATCATCTCATCAGCGAGTCGCTCAAGAATAGTGCGGATCTGTTCGGAATCGGTTTGAGCAGACAGAACGAGCTCGGCCTCGGCTCGAAAAAGCCGTTCTCCTGACATGGGGGCACTCTCGACAACCGTTCGAAGGTCTTGCATGCTGACCCCGAGGGCCGCCAAATTACTAGAAATCTCCCGCACGATCCCGGGACGGTCTTGTCCAACCAGCTCCAGTTGCAACGAGTTGCGATGGTCGACATTCACAAGTGACCAGTCGCTGTCCATGACACTCACAGAAAGCCCTCGGTCGGCTAGCGTAGGAAGTGCGGTAATGAAACACTCTGCCTGATTCTCCGGAAGGTGAATCTGAACCACTCCCGCGAAATGTCCGGCCAGGCGCGCCATACGGCTTTCGTCCCAGTTGCCCTCATGTTTTGCGATCAAATCCGCAAGAGTCTCGACCAGTCCAGGCCGATCTTTGCCGATGACTGTTAGAATCAGTGCACGCGCCATTGTTTTACCCACCTCTGAAGAGCACGTTCTCTTTCCATACCTATAAATAATCCAACAAAAAAAGGCACTGCAGTAAAATAATGTTGGCAACGCAATGCTCTGAATGGCCCTTCAATGACAAAAGGAATTGGAGGAAGATGTTTCGAGCGATTGTGTTAAGCAAATGAAAAAGTACTGAAGAGACCCAAAGATGTCAATCTAGCCAATTTTTTGGGGGTGGAAAGAGGTGGCCTCTTGCCATATGAGCGTTCTTAAATTTGAAACTAAAGATGGTGAAAGAAACCTTGTGCTTTAGTGGGTATAGTGGGCAGAGAATACGGTCAGGTCTGGCAATCATGGGCCTTCTTCTTCCGCTTGTATATCTGACGATTCAAGGGGAATAATGAAGGCCCAAATAATCAGCGATTTCCCGCATCCGATATCCATTGGCCCGATAGGCTGCGGCGATGGCCTGGTTCGACGGATGCTTCTGAGATACGAGCGTAGAGAGTCGTGGCCGGACTGAGTGGATTTTTCTTCGGGAAATTTCTTTACGCCGTTGGAGCCTTTCAAGTTAACTGTGCAACTGCGTGTGAATCACTCTCTTATCGATACTCGATCACCTAACAGAATCGCAAATTAATTGAGTGCCCATTTCCAGTCGAGAATCGGCACGGTCCATTTCTTGGCAATGCGTTGCATCCCGAGAGCAAGCACTTTGAAAATGGCTTCATCCGTGGTGGCTTTTTTCAATAGCCCCTAGATCTTCCTCCCCCTCACCCGATCCAGTTGGACCTCCTGTCCGTCAATCTGTCAAAGACCCTCTACCTTTTTGAATCGATTTGATTTGTAATACTTCAAACCATTCCTGCCGTTTTTGAAATGAGATACGATCGAGTATCTCTTTCGATACTTCGCCATTTATAAGTAGGGACCCACTTCTCTCCCTCTAACCCCCTGTTTCTTAAGCAGTTGGCAGAATTGTGGTTGAGCTGCTCAATACAAATGGACAATTGGCATAACGGTTGCTTAACCAAAAGGCAAGAGCAGAACGAGGATAATAAAGAAAAAAGGAGGAAGTATTCATGGACTGGACACTATGGAGCATTGGAACTCTTTTAGTCATTTTGGGAGTCTTTTCCCTGAATTATATTTCGAACGAGCAAGATTGACTGCCAGATACACGCGTAAGAAAGGATGAAAATCAATGAATGTCAACACTTTTCTTCAACTGCCTACCGAATCCATGGACTGTGAGACCCTTGCCCCACCCTATCCTTTTCGATCCAACGTTTCAGGGTATCTCTACTGCGGTTGGTGTTTACATGACATTCGTTTGGTGAGTCGCACGAAGACCGGAGTGAGCTGTGCAGATTGCGGGCAAAATTTAGACATTGCCGCTTCCTCTTTCATTCAGGAAAACGCATAGAACACCAAAGTCCAACACCCGACGATGTGAGGCTCTTGATATCCAAGCAGTGTTAATGGTTCTCGTATAGCCCTTCATACCTTTTCGATTCCGCCACAATGCTAGACCAGCTACCCTTGATCCGAATAACAATATGTTGAAGGGCTTGGGTGGATTGTTAAAGAAGAAGAAAATGCGAAGAAAGCCCAAAAGCTGTGGCTCGCCGAGAATCACAGGTCACAACGGCATATTAGGTCCTCCTGCCAAGACGGCATCAATCGGCATTTGGACTGTAGGGAAACGGGGAATGGAGCTGGCGACAGGGATCGAACCTGCGACCTGCGGTTTACAAATCACCTGGTGGGGGGTTGCTCATAGCCTAGTAAACATGGGCAATCCCCTTTCCCTACCTGCATAAACACTGCTTATCCTGTTCATCTCTCTTCAGCAGCTTTCACCTCACTTCATCCCGATTTGGCTCTCTTTCTAACACCTATTTAACACCTACTCTGAGGGATGGTTTTTTCTCTGTAGAAACCAAGGGGCGGGGGCCTTAAAAAAAACCAACTCTCCACACCAGCGTTACAAGCTTGGCATGGTTTTTTCTATTTTTTGAGATTACCTAGGTAATCCCATTTCATGTGGGTAGTTCCTATGACCTTCTCGTGGGGTACTAGAATCAAAGCCCTCAAAAAAAATCTCAAATAGGGTCGAGGTAAGCCTAAGCCCAGCAGGCTCCCTTCAAGTGAATCCCTCAAAAAATGAAAATTAGAAGTGATGAGAACACGATCTGGTTTGAATGGGGGTAGGTCAGTCCATTATGCAACAACGCCACCGGTATTCGAAAATTTTTTCTCTAAAAGGAGAAAAACCATGGCCACAGTCATTGACGTTCAAGAAAGAATTGACAGCACAAAAAATAAGGACGGGTATCAAGCGGCCTTCAACAAATTGGCACAATTACATAAGGACAAGGAAACCCTTGAGCTAAGGGGGATATACTTGATCCCGCATTAATCAGGGAGCGGAATAGTGATGACCATGCCTCCCATTACATCGCCTAACTGAAAATTTCGCTTGGGGCTTCGCGGATGCGTGTTATGACAGGCCACGCAGGCGCTCGACACGGCCGTGTCCGCATAAATGGCTTGAAAGAACCGTTTCTTGCCTGAGGTCACAACGAGTCGGAAAGCTTCGTCAGGGTTCGCTTGTACCGCTTTCAACCCCTGTCTCTCAAAGTCCGTCGCGGGACTGTTGCGTTGATAGATGGGCCAAAGGCTTATTAAACGGAATCGCACACCCTGTTGCTTGTTGGCCACCAAGTGGGCAGATTCCATGAGAAATTGGGCCGGCAAAGGAAGTGCCTTCCGTTTTTCCCAGTCTTCACTCGCCAGGACCACTCCCTGGTTTTGCATCCGCTCCACGACCTTAGCAGTGTAGGTGGTTCGATGAGCAGCGATTATTGAATGGATATAATCGGCCACGACTTCCGGGTCGAGCCCCTGCATCAAAGGTTTAGCGGCTTGGCGGGCCGCTTCTGTATTTGCACTGGAAAGTATGAGAAAGCATAAAACCAATGAGCCCAGGAGAAAATGTTTCCATAATCGCCCATTTGACATAGCGTTCTACTCCCTTGGTTTGATGGATTAAAATAATAGATTAACAACCACAAAAAGTTGCTTTTAAGGAAGCCACCAATTTTTTAACATTTTCACTGAAATATAACAATTCCGTCTGATCGGTATTGATTCCCACGACTTTTCATGCTTAACAGGGGGAATCTCCGTTAAAATTCTTTTTCCTAATAGGTGTGAAAGGAATGTGATATGCCTCGACAACGGTTCTTTTAACATTGTTCGCCGCATTCTGTGTGGTATTTATCATCGCAAGTAGCGTTGGATCTGCGGCTAGCATCACCCTCGATCAGGATGCCCGAGGAAGACAAAAGCCGAGGCGATTTTGGTTGTCCCCCCATTTTTGACGCTTACCGGGTTTCCGTTGCGCAGGGGCCGGGGCAACAGCTCGAAATATCCCGAAACTTTTTTGTCTTCAATCATTTTCCTTGTAACTAGAGTTCGCATTAGAGATTTTTGATATTGATTGGGGTATCGTGCGGAAAACTGAAAGAATTTGGGAATGATGCACTTCCAGGTCGAGTAATAGCATTTCCTCTCTTTCAATGTAATTGTGACCCCATTGAGCAAGAGAATATTCGAGGCGCCTTCATGGACATTTTTTTTTAAGAACACGAACTCCCAGGTAATCAAAGGAGAAACTGGGGATATTGTAATTTCGGGCACTATCGCGATGAGCGAAGCAATCTCTGAACGGGCTAGCGGGATCTCAGGTTCCTATTCTGATTCGGCGGGAAAATATATTTCTGGAATTTCGGTACAGGCTTACAAAAATGAAATGCTCATTGCGACACACAGTGTTGGGCAAGACCTAGGGCGTGGAGTTGTTTATTCTCCTGTCTCACTCGCTAGGACGGCAGCAACCTATCAAAGCTAGCGCGGAGGACCACGTGGCGTGAGCCCGTGGGTATCTACCTCTCAACCATCCTAGTTCGGCAAAACGAAATTTGAAGACCATAAAGAGCGGCAGAAGTAAATTTTAACCTGTGTAAGTCAAGACGTTAATCTGATAGCCAATGAGTTCCGTGATTGTTATGCCGTCAGCCTTTTCTCCTCCGCACTGAACTGCGGTGTGTGGCCCGCTTGATGTCCGGAACCAGTTTGTCGGCTTCGCCTTTGGTGTCTCGTCTTGGCTTCATCATGACTCCTTTCGTGGTTCCGATGAGTCCAAAACATCACCTTAACAATCCCCTCTAATTTGTCCAACTTGGGCTAACACGGAACAAATTGGAATATTCCCTTGCCCTGCAGGCAAATAGTCAACTGTTGATTTGACCCATTTCTTCTTGATCTTCCCCACCACACGCCACAAGAGCGCGAACGGCCTGGCCCAAACCTGAAAACATGCCCCCCTCTGACGTGCAGGAAACACGCCCGCCATTCAGACGGCAGGAGGGAGGCATTGCCCTTTCAGCAACGTCTTTGGTACGTTTCGTCAGGCAAAAAGGCCTTTTAAATTTCCTATTCCTGATGGAAGAAATCATACAACTTGCGACTTACATTCCCATTGCAGTCTGTTCGCTTTTGGGTTTTGCGGTTTTTATCACAAAAGCACTTGAGTTCTCACGTGTTCGGGTGTTTCCAGAGCAAGAGCTTTTTGAGCTCAGAGAGCTTATAGAGAAACACTGCTTTAAGGGCGCTCGGAAAATTACAGAAGGTGAGAGTTGTTTACTTCAACCCATTCTTTTGGATCTTTTGAGTTTTCCGAAATCGCCTCGTTCGGTTTTGAAAGAAAAGGCTTCAGAAAAAAAAGATGAAGTGATTGAGATTTTGGAAAGGCGCCTGGATTGGTTATCTCTGATTGCGACTTTGGGACCTTTGTTAGGATTACTGGGGACGGTCGTCGGGATTGTCCTTGTTTTTGGAAAAGTCGCCGTAAGTGAGGGGTTAGCGACTCCTCATGATCTAGCAGGTGGAATTGGAACAGCACTGTATACAACACTTTTTGGATTGATCGTTGGGGTGTTTGCTTTAGTTTCTCATCTAATCCTATCCAATTGGCTTAAAAAAATTGATGGCAAAATGGTCGCTGTGATTTTGGAATTTGTCGATTTGCTTGCTGGGAATTTAAAAAAGGTTTCGGATTCATAGATAATGAGAATTCGAGCGCATAAAGAGCCTACGATTCAACTGACTTCACTTATTGATGTTTTGTTCATCGTCATCATGTTTTTGTTTTTAACTTCAAGTTTTACACGTCTCACTTCCGTCCGATTGAAATTACCCAAAGCTGAAACAAGCCTGAACACGGCTAAAGAAAGTGGGGGTTTTGATGTCGTGATTGATCGCCAAGGTGATGTTTTTATCGATGATCGAAAAGTAGATTTAAAAGCGGTCGAAAAATTTGCGCGAGAAATAAAAGAAGGTGATTTTAAACTTCGAATTTCTGCAGATGAAAAAGCAACGCATGGTCGCGTGATTGAAGTCATTGACCGCGTACGCGCTGCGGGGATTTATAATTTTCAAATACTCACTGTGAGATAAGCATACAGATAGAGTTTCGGAACGTTTATTTAGCATGGATCCTTCAGACGTGGGGCTTGGCCCAACTGCTTGGAAGGCGAAGAATTAGGATTGGTTGTCCATTGGATAAATTTATTGCGTGAAACTCATGGCCAGTAATTTTTGGCTCAACGCCATTCCTGATTATTTTTTCCAGGCGATTGATTTCTTCATCAGCATTGGTAATTTCCAGACCACAAAAATCCACAGGAATGCCGTCTTCTTCCTTTACCCCAAGAATCAAGTCTCCACCCTCAGTATTCACCAATGACACAATTCCAGCGAGAAATTTATTTTTCTCCTGAGCCTGGCTTTTGTATTCAATAACTTCATCCCCTCTAACCTTCACTCATCAAAACTCCTCCAAACAAAAAGCCCCACACCTTTCGATGTGAGGCTCTTTATATCAACCCGTGTTGATTGCTCTAGCTTACGACTTCACACCCTTCCGGTACCGCCACAACCCAAGCCCGGCTAACCCTGATCCAAACAAGAGCATGGTGGAGGGTTCGGGGATGGGGTTGGGGAGTGGTGATACAGAAAAACGAATGTAGTTGTTGTGTGTCAAGGGAATTGTGTCATCAGACGAACTTCGGCCAGCCAAGGTAAAGGTTCTATCGTGACCTTCGATGGCATTGTTGAAAACACCTTCGCCGATAATGAAAGGGCTAGTGGAGAGAAGGTAAGGTATAAATGTCATGCATTCCTCGATGAAAGTGCACCCTTTGGTTGATTCTGGGTGTGTGTCGAACAGCCCCGCAACCGAATCAATCAAAACCTGATCAAGCAAAGCATGGGCTGCTGCCGATGCAGTGGAGATATCGGAGAAATCAAAATCAGTAATCTCGTCACACCCATCGAATAGGTCTGCACATGTGCCGTCAACGAAGGAAACGTCGTAAAGCGTACCGAGAACATCAACGTTTTGCGCGCCAGTCAAAATACCGTTAGAGTCAACGTTGTGGATCACTGTCGCATTAACCTGCACCGACACAAGCAACAGAAGGGAAGTAAGAAGCAGCCTCATGGTATCCCCTTTATAATGGTGCGCTGAACTGCTGTAAGCCCTAGAAACAAAAACCCTCCTTAACCACTTCCGGCCAAGGAGGGTGCGCTACTGTACCTTTTCTTGCGTAAATTGGTCTGACCCCGGTTTTGTGGACAGGTGAGTTAAGCCCGAAAAAGGGCAGAACGCCTTCTCCGGAATTCTGGTCTAGTTGGACTTCTTACCATACTCCGATAGATTGAACCATTTTTTTAGAGACGTCTTCACACAAAAAAAGGGCCCCTGACAACTGCGGTCTAGGGTTCCTGCTCGAAAAACGGGCGAAGCAGGGGGCGCTTGCCCCCTGCACCCCCAAAATTATCAAATCACTCCAGTGTTGTCGTTATCTCCAGGTGGGACAATAGGAAGAATAAAACGATGGAAAACCGGGACCACCAACAAAACTGTAGCGAAACAATGGGAAGCGAAAATTAAAACTGATTTATTGATGAGAAAGATTGGTAGCCAACGATCTCAAAGGGTTTCATTTTCTCAATGGGCAGAGTCATATTTGAAGTTAGAAGAGGTAATTGCTCTACGATCCTATCAAGACCGTGTTGAAACGGTGCGGAATCAGCTCATTCCATTCTTTGGTAAAAAGGTGACCTGCCCCCGTTCTTTGGCCATTCAGTATGTTAGGTTTTCTGAGTGATAATGGCCTCCGCGTTTGCCACGGTGGCTGCTTGTTCCCCGACCTCTCGGTTATGTTGCCTGGGGATTGTCGCCTGA
>Ga0224497_10000056_pt1 | contig 95677 bp, 93 predicted proteins | sample SF_Jul11_sed_USG_4_FD_167970 | JGI IMG/M metagenome (GOLD analysis project Ga0224497, IMG submission 167970) | Sediment microbial communities from San Francisco Bay, California, United States - SF_Jul11_sed_USGS_13 | ecosystem: Environmental > Aquatic > Marine > Sediment | place: USA...
CAGTGGATTGGCCCGACGACGAAGAACGATTTGAAGTGGTCTATGAGGTCTACTCGATTCGGAAACGCCATCGCATCCGAATCAAAACCCGAGTTCCCGAACACGATTGTCTGGTTGATTCCATGACGGATCTTTGGATGGGAGCGGATTTCATGGAACGGGAAGTGTTTGACATGATGGGCATCCGGTTTAACCACCATCCCGATCTTCGCCGCATTTTGATGCCGGATGATTACACCGAAGGATATCCGCTTCGCAAAGATTTCCCCGTTCAGGGAAAAGGCTGGCGTGATACCTTTGATTTTTTAAACGACCCGGGTTAATCGCCGGGTCCCTTGTCGAAAAAAGATCAGCGAGAAGGCTAGAGACAGACATCATGAAGCTGGAAGATCAACGTACGACCGTCTATAAAGTCGATCCGAATCACCCGGAAACGGAGTCCTTGCCCACGCTCCGGACGGAAGAGCTGCTCTTAAACATGGGGCCACAACATCCGAGTACGCATGGGGTGTTGAAGGTCATTTTAGAGCTCGAGGGTGAGCGAATTGTGAAATCCACCCCGGTGCTGGGCTTTCTTCATCGAGGAGTCGAAAAACTAGCTGAGGGTGGGACGTATCACCAGTTTATCCCTCATACGGATCGGCTGGATTATGTGTGCGCGATGTATAACAACTTTGCCTATTGCCGGGCCGTGGAAAAACTTATGGATATCACTCTTCCCGACCGGGCGGAATATCTCCGAACTCTCGTGGCTGAAGTGCAACGCATTATCGGCCATCTGTTCTGGTTGGGCACGCAAGCGCTCGATATCGGGGCGATGACCGTGTTCTTTTATACCTTTCGGGACCGGGAGATTTTGTTGGATTGGTTCGACGAACTGTGTGGTGCCAGACTGACCACCAGCTGGTATCGCATTGGCGGCGTCGAACGGGACTTCACCCCTTCGTTGACAGAAAAAGTCCAAAAATTCCTGGACTACTTTCCTCCCAAGATTGAAGAATATGTGGTATTTTTGGAAAAAAACCGCATCTGGTTAGCCCGGACACGGGGCGTGGCGGTGATTTCCGCCGAAGATGCGCTGAGTTTTGGATTGAGCGGCCCGACCTTGCGAGGATCCGGGGTCGATTACGATCTGCGGAAATATGAACCCTATAGCGCCTATCCTAAATGTGAATTTAGCGTGCCGGTGGGGAAAAATGGGGACACCTACGATCGGTACTGGATTCGGATTGAGGAAATGCGTGAAAGCGTCAAAATCGTTCAACAATGCTTGCAGCAAATGGAGCCGGGACCGATCATGGCTGATGTGCCGAGTGTGACCTTGCCGCCTAAGGATCGGGTGTTCACGAATCTGGAGTCGATGATTCAGCAATTTAAACTTTTTTCGCAAGGATTTGATGCGCCGGCCGGGGAAATTTATTGCGGAACGGAAGCCCATAAAGGCGAACTGGGATTTTATATCGTCAGCACGGGAGGAGGACAGCCCTACCGTCTGAAAATTCGTGCTCCTTCCTTTATTCACATGGGTGCATTCGATTATATGGCCAAGGGTTATATGATTGCCGATGCGGTCACGATTTTTGGCACGTATGATATTGTCATGGGGGAGTGCGATCGGTAAGGCTGTCGTGCCTTAGCACGCCTTGAACGTATGTTGTTGGTTATCTTGAGAAAAGGACTTCAATGGGATTAAAGCCCGTCACCACGCCTGATGTCGAAGCGGCGACGATTGAACTCACCTTGGATGGCGAAATTGTCCAGGCCAAGGAAGGGGTCTCCCTCTATGACGTCATTTCCAGCACGGGCAAAATTGTGCCCGCGATGTGTTACCACTATACATTCGACCCCTTCGGATCCTGTGGAATGTGTTTGGTTCTTCAAGAGGGGAAAAAAGCTCCTGTTCGGTCATGTACCGCGAAGGCCGCAGCCGGGATGGTTATCCAGACCGAGGGAGAAGAACTGTTTCTCGCCAGGAAAAAAGGTGTGGAGAAGCATCTATCCGTCCATCCGCTGGATTGTCCGGTGTGCGATGCCGATGGCCATTGCGAACTGCAGGACATGGCCTTTGAACATGGCGTGACCAACTTAGCCAACGCGAAACAAAAAAATATTCCGGAAGATACGCGCAGCCTGGTTCTTGATTTCAACATGAACCGCTGCATCGCCTGTGGAGAATGCATCAATATCTGTAAAGACGTGCTACGAATCGATGCCCTGCAATTTATGAAAAAAGACGGGTTTACCCAGGTGGTGGCAAAGGGGGATCAAGCGCTGGATTGTGAATTCTGTGGTGATTGCCTGGCGGTATGCCCGGTCGGGGCCATTACGAATAAATTCTCGAAATATGCCTATAAACCCTGGCAGCTCAAAAAGACGACGACGACGTGCAACTACTGCGGCGACGGTTGCCAAATATATGTGGAAACCAAGGATACGGAAGTGGTTCGCGTGACCTCCCCTCTTTCCTGGAAAAACAAATGGGGAGATCGTACGGATACGGTGAATGGACATGATGGCATTTGTGTGCGTGGCCGGTTTGGGTTTCAGTTCATTGATAGTGCCACCCGCCTGAAAGCCCCATTGGTTCGTACTGACTCTGGGTTGCAACCATCCCCATGGCTTGATGCCTTAGATATGGCCGCAGGCCGCCTAGCCTACGTCAAAGCGCAATATGGCGCGCAGGCGATTGCCGGGCTCATCACAGCGCGTTGCACGAACGAGGATCTTTACGTGTTTCAAAAATTTATGCGTTCGGTCATTGGCACCAATCATCTCGACAGTAGTGCCAGATATGGACATCTGAATTTCGTCCGGGCCATGAAACATGCCTTGGGCCTTCACCGCATGATGAATACCTCGGAAGAGATCAACAAAGCCAAGGCGTTGCTCATCATTGGAGCGAACATTACCGAGACCAATCCCGTCGCGAGTTTGCGGGTGAAGTCGGCTATGGGGTTGTATAAGGCTCAAACCATTGTCGTGGATTCCATGCAAACCAACATCGCCAAATTGGCATCTCACCCTACGATGGTCAAGCCAGGGACCGAAGGCCTCTATATTCAAGGTCTGGTGAAGTCGGTGATCGATCAGGATTTAATTGACGAAGACGCCACGTCGGCATTTCCCGAAGCCCTGGATTCGTTAAGACAGGCTGTTGGATCTCTCTCCCTTGAGGATATTGCCGACCAGACCGGAGTAGATCTGAAGCACATCCATGAGGCGGCTCGAATTTTTGCAGAAGCGTCCCGGTCGATCATCATTTGCGGGGAGGGCATTCTCCGGCATGCCGGAGGCTACCAGCATATGTTGCACCTGATTGACTTGGCCTGGCTCACAGGAAAACTCGGTCGAAAGGGATGTGGCATTAACACCTACACCGAGGAAGCCAACGAACAAGGGGCCGTCGACATGGGCGTCGCGCCGGAATTCCTGCCTGGTCCGGTTGCCTTCACTGATTCCCAAGCCAGGGAAAAATTTGGTCGAGTCTGGGGCAACAATCTTCCAGATTCTGCCCGCGGGGCCAATCTCATGGAAATCCTTGATCGTTGTCGAACGGGGGAAATTAAGGCCTTATATCTGGTAGGCGAAAATCCATTAGAGACGCTTCCCGCCTCCTATGAGGTCACAAGCGCATTGGCTAAGTTGGAAGTCCTCATTTGCCAGGACCCCTTCTTAACGGAAACCGCCAAAATGGCTCATGTAGTCTTTCCTGCTTCGACGTTCGCGGAAAAAGACGGCACGGTGACCAATCAAGAAGGGAAGGTCCAATTTCTCCGTCCGGCCCTGGATTCTCTTGGCGAAAGCACGTTGGATTGGCACATTATGGTCGGAATGGCTAACGGGTTGGGCTCCCCCATGGAATACGAAACCACCCAGGATATTCAAAATGAAATCCGAAAAGTTCTTCCGGGTTATTACAACCTGGGGAAGGTGCCTCACGTGGCTCCACACCTTTCTGAGTACTTTTCGAAGGTCTTGCCCCGGGAAGCGTCTTCGCGGTACTCCGTGATCACGAAGAGCGCGACTCAACGGCCTTTTGCCCTCCGCATGATTCAATTAATCTATCATTCAGGAAAACTTTCCACCCAGGCCTCCGGCCTGATGGAAATTTCACCAAATATGTCACGTCTTCGAATGAGCGCTGAAGACTTCAAAAATCTTGGACTCAGTGCTCATGTCCGGGTGCGTATCACCTCAGATCAGGGCACAGTGGAGATGGGAGTGGAGGAGGACATGTCGTTGATGCCGGGCACCTGCGCGGTTCCTGAACATTTCAACGACCCTCCCGTGAAAGATCTGATGCCCCTTCAGGTGGATCCTGTCACAGGAGTTCCCTATTTCAAGTTGACCGATGTCTCTATTGAAAAGGTGTGATCAGAAAGACCAGTCATCCGACAATGAGTAATCCTACCGCGACAAAAAAGTTTTTCGACGCCGTGCTCTTCAGAGAAATCTGGAATGCCATGAAGGTGACCTTTAAGCATATGCTGCATCGCCCCATCACCTTCCAGTACCCACGGGAGAAACGAACGATTCCTGATGCCCACCGCGGTGCACTCTGCTTGTTACGGTATGAAGACGGCACAGAACGCTGTGTAGGCTGTGATTTGTGCGAGGTGGCTTGTCCGTCCCATTGCATTAAGGTCATCAGCGAAGAAGACAAAACTCTCCCGCTCCAACGCTATGCCACTGAGTTTTATATCGATATTACCAAGTGCGTGTTTTGTGGATACTGCGTTGAAGCCTGTCCCGTGAATGCGTTGGCGATGACCAAGGTCTATGAATTTTCGACCCATGATAAGCGGACCCTCCTCTTTGACAAGGCGCGGCTCTACCAAATTGGAGAGCGTCATATAGATGATGCCAAAAAATATCTCTATGCTCATAACCAAGAGAAGGAAGGGGAGGAGGGCCGCGCCTACCGCTACCATTTCCCTGTCTCGATAAAAAGCACCCAGGAACCGTAGTTTCATCATGATGTGGCTTCTTTTTGCATATTTTGCCACGGTGAGTGTCGTGGCAGGGGTTTTGACCGTGGCGTTGCGGAATGCCGTGCACTGCGCACTGGCCCTGCTGACGCTCCTGCTCCATGTAGCGGGCCTGTTCGTCCTGCTGAATGCGGAATTTCTTTTTGCGGTGCAAATCATTGTGTATGCCGGAGCTATTCTTATTTTGTATCTGTTCGTCTTGATGTTGATGAATTTAAAAACGGAGGAACAGCATCTCCATAAAAAATATGCCTTTTTGGTGTTTGCCGGAACCGGAATTTTTGGAGAACTTCTGATTCTCCTGTTGCAGTCTCCCTATGGCGGTATGATTGGGACGGCGACCCCAGACCTCATCCTGCAAACGGGGCCCAGCCATGCCATTGGGATCACGATGTTTAGTGATTATTTATTGCTCTTTGAAGTGATTGGGATTTTCCTGTTAGGGGCGGTGATTGGTGCGATCGTCCTTGCTAAAACACCGGTCAAGACTGACCCACAAGAAGAACCCGTCACTTCTTCCATGCCCTAAATCCCGGTAACCATGATTCCTCTTTCTGCCTATGTGGCACTCAGCGCTATTTTGTTTATGACCGGACTCGTCGGCGTCCTGATCCGGCGGAATTTCATTGTCGTGCTGATGTCCGTGGAGATTATGCTGAACGCCGCCAATATCAATTTGGTGGCCTTTTCTCATTACCTTCATTCCATGTCAGGGCAAATGGCGGCACTCTTTATCATTGCGGTGGCCGCAGCGGAAGCCGCTGTCGGATTAGCGATTATCATTGTGGTCTTTCGCGGCAAAATGGCCACGAACGTCGATCAAATTAATATTTTGAAGTGGTAACGTGTTCGATCTACTCGTTCTCCTGATTCCTCTTTTCCCTCTGCTGGCCGTGTTGGTCAACGGGCTTGCGGGCTCTCGCTACTCCCATGATCTGGCAGGGCGCCTGGCCTTCGGCTCTGTCGGTCTGTCGTTTCTCTGTGTGCTTGGCGTCTTTGCTTCGATTCTCAAAAACCCTGAACCGCGCGAAGTCATCGCCTACTCCTGGATTTTCGGAGGCGATCTCTCCATTAATCTTGCCTTTCTCATCGATCCGCTGACCGTCATCATGCTGTTAGTGGTGACCGGAGTGGGGCTCCTGATCCACGTCTATTCCGTGGGCTATATGCATGGGGAAGAGGGATTTACCCGGTTTTTCACTTACATGAACCTCTTCATGGTTTCCATGCTGTTGCTCGTCATGGGAAACAATTATGTGGTGTTGTTCATTGGATGGGAGGGCGTGGGTCTCTGCTCCTACCTGTTGATCGGGTACTACTATGAAAAAGTCTCGGCGGGGAAGGCAGCGACCAAAGCATTTGTCGTGAACCGGATTGGCGACGCCGGCTTTTTGCTGGCGATATTCCTGATCTTTTCCCATTTCGGCACACTCGATTACACGGCGGTTATGGCCCAAGCCGCGACCCTTTCAACTGAAATGGCCACCGCTATCGCCCTCTGTTTGTTAGTCGGCGCCATTGGCAAGTCGGCACAATTGCCGTTGTACACCTGGTTGCCTGATGCGATGGAAGGCCCAACTCCGGTTAGTGCGCTTATCCATGCGGCCACCATGGTCACCGCTGGCGTCTATATGGTGGTGAGAAACCATGCGATCTTTGACATGGCTCCAATGGCTCTAGCCACCGTGGGCATTATTGGAGGCATCACCGCGCTGTTTGCCGCCACTATTGGACTGGTTCAAAACGATATTAAGCGAGTGTTGGCCTATTCTACCGTCAGTCAGTTGGGCTATATGTTCTTGGCCTGTGGGGTTGGAGCCTATACCGCCGCGATCTTTCACTTGATGACCCATGCGTTTTTCAAAGCCCTTCTTTTCTTGTCGGCTGGTTCGGTGATTCATGCGTTGGGTGGGGAACAAGATATCCGGAAGATGGGCGGACTGCATGACAAGATTCCGACGACCTACAGGGTGTTTCTGATCGGGACTCTTGCCATTGCCGGAATTCCTCCCCTTGCGGGATTTTGGAGTAAAGATGAAATTATGGCTCATGCCTTCGTGCACGGCTATTATCACCTGTATCTTCTGGCCGCTGTCGGAGCGTTCCTGACCAGTTTTTATATGTTTAGGCTTACGTATCTCACGTTCTACGGGTCCTCTCGAGTCGATCCTCATGTGGCCCACCATATTCACGAATCCCCATCTGTGATGACCATTCCACTCATGATTTTAGCGGGCTTGGCCCTTTTGGGAGGCTTCCTTGGCGTACCGCCCGAACATGGCTGGTTCCATGGATTTTTACATGAGGTGGCGACTCCACTTGGTGCCGAGGCCCATGAAGTGGAATGGGGAATGTTGTTGGGCCTGATGGGTGTGGCCATTGCTATCGCATTGGGTGGGTGGGGTTTAGCGCATTACATGTATGCCATTCGTCCTCAGATGGCCAACGAATGGGCCGCAAAATCGCCACAAGTCTACACCACCATCCTGAATAAATATTATGTTGATGAGATCTATGACTTCTTAATTGTGGAACCCTGTAAAAAGTTGGGGTTGCTATGGGATTGGTTTGATCGCCAGGTTCTGGACCGATTTGTTGTAGGCATTGGCAAAGGAACCGATATCAGCGCAGCAGCCATTACCTGGACTGAAAAGCATGTGATCTACGCCGGACTGAATGTGGTGGGATATTCCAATCACCTTCTCTCGTGGTCGTGGCGAAAACTGCAAAGCGGCATGGTCCATCATTATGCCGCCATTATTGTTATTGGACTGGCCCTGCTCATTCATCTGGTCCTGGTGTGGTTTATTGGATCGTCTGCCGCGGACATGTCCATTCGGTAACTGACTATCATGCAAGAAGAACTACAATTCGGTTTCCCCATTCTGACCTTTCTAACCTTCTTTCCCTTTCTCGGGGCGCTGGTCATCTGGGTTTTGAAGGATCAAGACCTGATCCGGAAGAGTGTGCTAGGGATCGCGAGCCTGGAAATGGTCGTGGCGTCGCTCATGTTATGGCGATTCGTGCCCGAGACGGCGGCCATGCAGTTTGCCGAACGTCATGAATGGATTCCCTTCTTAGGTATTAGTTATCACCTGGCGGTGGACGGGATCAGCGTCCTGTTCGTAGGCCTGACCGCTTTCCTCATCCTGCTTCTGGTTCTCTACGCCTGGGATACTGTTCATGTTCGTCCCAAAGCGTTTTACATGTGCCTGTTAGGAATGGAAGCCACGATGATGGGGATCTTCGTCTCAATCGATATGATCCTCTTTTTTGTGTTTTGGGAACTCATGCTCATCCCCAGTTATTTCCTGATTAAACTCTGGGGCCCTGGAGAGCAACGCCAATATGCAGCTTTGAAGTACGTGCTCTATACCCTCCTGGGAAGCGTATTCATGCTCGTCGGCTTTTGTCTTCTGAGTTTGAACTATTTTGAAGCGAAGCAGGTCTATAGCTTTGATTTACTCGACTTGCTTGCTGTTCAGATTCCTCTCAGCCAACAACTGCTGATCTTTTGGTTGATCTTTATGGGGCTGGCCTTTAAAGCTCCGATATTTCCCTTTCATTCCTGGTTACCCGATGCCCTGGTTCAAGGGCCGATACCCATGTCTGTCATGTTGGCCGGGATTAAATTGGGCACATATGGTTTCCTTCGTTTTTCGTTCCCTTTGCTCCCCGATGCCTCTCAGCACGCGACGGTAGTCGCTATCCTCATGACCCTGGGTCTGGCCGCTATTGTGTATGGAGCGATTGTCGCGATCGTTCAACCGGACTTTCGGCGGCTGCTCGTGTTTAGCAGCATTAGTCATCTAGGGTTTGTTGTCATCGGGATGTTTGCCCTGAATTTTCAAGGGATACAAGGCAGTCTGATTACTATGATTAACCTGGGATTTAGCACGGCGGGGTTATTTTTCCTCGCCGGCTTTATTTACGAACGCCTGGGCCATATTGACGTACGACAATGCAGTGGGTTGGCGAAAAAAATGCCGCTGCTGGCGACCTTTATGTTGATCATCGGCATGGCCTCTATCGGGTTGCCGGGAACCAACGGGTTTATAGGGGAATTCCTGATTTTATTGGGCGTGTTTCAAGCCTGGTGGTTCTATGGAGCCATTGCGGTGACCGGGGTCATTTTCGCGGCAGCTTACTTCTTGTGGTTTTATGAGCGGGCCATCTTCGGCCCACTGAAACAAAGCATCCCTGCGGCCATTAAAGATTTAAATAGTCGGGAATGGGCCATTGGCATGGCGTTGTCGATCATGATTTTTTGGATCGGGATTTATCCTTCTCCGTTCTTGCGGATGGTCAATGGATCGGTGCAGGAAGTGGTCGATCGGTTACATCCTGGAATGGCGACGGCTCACCATGGGGATTCTCTTTTATCCGCTGAGGTCACCAGGAACTAAATACCATGGGTGAATATTCCTTACTGATTATTCTCTTTGCTCCGTTCTTCGGCGCGATTGCCTTGATGTTCGTTCCTCGGCAAGAAGCCATCCTGGTGCGAATGACGGCAGCGATTTCTGCCGGTATTTCCCTTCTGGCCTCCTTCTATATTTTCTTAGCCTACGACACGACGAAGGGTGGATTTCAATTTGTCCAACGGTATGTCTGGTCTGAGGAATTAGGCATTGCCTTTTACCTGGGGGTGGATGGGATCGGCGGCCCCTTGGTCTTTGCCTCCGCAATCTTGTTATTTGCGGGCATCTTTGTCTCGTGGCACATCAAGGACCGGACGAAAGAGTTCTATATGTTCCTCTTGATCTTGGCTGCCGCGACCATTGGGGTCTTCATGTCGCTGGATCTCTTTTTCCTCTATTTCTTTTATGAAATGTCGGTGTTGCCCATGTATTTATTACTGGGCGTGTGGGGAAGCCATACTAAAGGCTACCTCTCCATGACCGACCCCGAAGAGCGAAAGCTTCGGGATTCCATCGGATTTATTTTCAACTTTGGATCCAACAGCAAAGAATATGCAGCCATGAAGCTGACCCTGTTCCTGTCTGCGGGCGCGGTGGTAGCCTTAATGGGGATCCTGCTCATTTACCATCTCTCCGGTCTCCACACCTTTGACATTGTCGTGCTGCGTGAACAGGCTCATTTTTCTGACAACGTCGCCACGTTAATTTGGTTTCTGATCTTTTTTGGTTTCGCCTCGATCGCCCCGATATGGCCCTTGCATTCCTGGTCACCTGTCGGCCATGCTGCCGCCCCCGCAGCCACCAGCATGCTCCATGCCGGTGTCTTAATGAAGCTCGGGCATTTTTCCATTATTCGCGTGGCCTTTGAAATTCTGCCTGACTCTACGCGTGAGTGGATGTGGGTGGCAGCCGTCCTCTGTATTTTCTCTATCATCTATGGCGGATTGGTGTCCTACTTCGCTAAAGATACGAAATATGTGATCGGCTATTCCAGTTCGAGCCACATGGGTTATATCTTCCTGGGCATGGCTGCATTGAGCTACATCAGTCTATCCGGAGCTGTCATTTATATGTTTGCCCATGCCCTGGCGACCAGTATGTTATTTGCCATGGCTGGCTGGGTGTATGACCAAACCCATTCACGAGACATTCCATCTTTGGGCGGTCTCGTTGAAAAGATGCCGTTTATTGCCGGTGCCTTTATTGTCGGCTGTATGGCCTCGATCGGCATGCCGGGCACGATCAATTTCATTGCTGAAATTATGATTATTGTGGGGAGTTGGGATAAATATCCCTTCCAAGTGGTCGTGGCGGTGCTTGGCATCGTCCTGACCCTTGCGTATATGTTCAAAATGATGCGAGGGCTGTTTTACGGTAAATTAGATCCTGAACATGCCCATGCCACCGACGCCAGACATTGGGTGGATCGCATGCCCTTGCTTCTTTTAATTGTGTGTAGCATTACCCTTGGGATTTTCCCTGGGCATTTTTATGAAGTGGTACGGTCAACGGTTGAACCCATGATTGACCGGATTAACCATGTCACTCCGCTCATTACCCAAAACACCCAAGGCCTTTTACCCTAAACGATACCAGATTGAACCTTCTGATTACTGTCTGAATATTTTGCAATGACCTTTCAACTTGCTCTTTCCGCCGCTGATCTTCTCCTGCTTCTGCCTGAGATCTTTCTCACACTCTGGTTGTGCCTCATCCTGTCACTGGACTTTTCGCTGAAGCGAATGACGCACCAACAATTGGCCTACCTGAGTATTGCGGGGTTGGCGGTGACCGGTTTGATCCTGTTGGGATTTGACCAAGCCGGTACCACAGGGGCCTTGTTTAAAAACATGTTCGTGCTGGATCGAATGGCCATCTTCTTTAAGCTCATGATTGTGGGGGCCACCACCCTTGTCCTGTTTATGTCAATTGATTATGTGCAGGACTTTAGGTTCTTCCGGGGTGAGTATTATGTCATGGTCGTGATGTCGGCCCTCGGCATGATGTTCATGGCTTCGTCGAATGATTTGCTCTCCGTCTTTGTCACCCTGGAATTTTCAACATTTGGATTTTATGTGCTGGTGGCCTATCTCAGAGATGACCAGCGCTCATCGGAAGCCGGCCTCAAGTTCTTTATTTTAGGGGTGTTTGCAGCCGGGTTATTGGCCTATGGCATCAGTTTGGTCTATGGCGAAACGGGGACCTTGATTTTTTCTGAAATGACCGGCACCTCTGGAAGTTATGGATTGGCGATTGGCTACATTTTGATTTTTGCCGCCCTGGGATTCAAGATCGGGGCAGTCCCTTTTCACGCCTGGATTCCTGACACCTACCAAGGCGCGCCGACTCCCGTTACGGCCTTCCTCTCCATTGCACCGAAGGCCGCAGCATTGGCTATCCTTATCCGGATGTTTTACGTGTCCCTGGCTTCATTCAAGCCAATGTGGGTGTTGTTATTTGTCGTCGCATCCATATTCTCCATGACCTACGGCAATATCGTGGCCATTGCCCAAAAGAATATTAAACGGCTTTTGGCCTATTCCGGCATTGCACAAATCGGAAATATCATGATCGGATTAGCCGCAGGGACGAAACAAGGCAGCGATGCGATCATGTTTTTTCTCCTGACCTATCTTTTTGCGAATTTGGGAGCTTTCGCGGTCATCATTGCCGTGAGTCGAGTCCTGAAAAGCGACGAAATTGAAGATTATAATGGTCTGAATCGACGTTCCCCATTTTTAGCGGCGGCCATGTTGCTCTTCCTGTTGTCGCTGGCTGGAGTTCCTCCGCTTGCGGGATTTATCGGAAAAATCTATTTATTTATTGCCGCAATGAAAGAGGAGTTGTACACCCTTCTGATTGTCGGACTCATCAACATCGTCATCTCCATGTACTACTATCTGATTGTCGTCAAAAAGATGTACATCAACGAACCCACTGATTCTTCGCCAATTCCTGCGTCCATGCCCATCAAAGTCGCGGTGTACGTTGGGATTGCCGGAACCGTGTTGTTGGGTGTGTACCCCGGACCGTTTATCGATTGGGCCGTCAGTGCCACTCTCATGTTCTCCAATATCGCCGGACCCACCGCGGCTGCTTCTCTTCTTCCTGGCGGATAATCGCCGGACGTATTGTTTGCGCCTTCTGCTACCTTCTCCGATTGACAGGCACCATCTCTTTTCCCGTGTTTCTACGAAAACTTCTTAGAAAGGAGAGAATGTGAGTTGAGGATGAGAATATTGAGGGTGTATGGCGAAAAGGGAAATTTGGAGGAGTTACATTCGCCAGGAGAGGATGGTTTCTAGGGGATTGAGTCCATTCAGTTGCCAAATGGCCCCGAACACCACGGATATGGCCACAATCACCAAGAGGATCAGACCTATGAGGATCGAATTTCTTTTGTTACGAGGATAACGGGGGGGAGCGACTTTTTGGGACCCCGATGGGTCTTGCCACAATGCAGAGGGTCGTCGAGGCCCTAAGAGTGCTGTGGTATTTCGGAGAGGTTCCACATGACTGTCTCGCGGGCCTTTTGTGGCTAACCTTTTCCCTGGTATGACTGAGGGTGTCATACCAGGTGACTTTGGGCCTGCCTTCACAGGTTGGGGAACTTTCCTGGTATGGATATAGGATGCTCGACAGTGCGGACACACCAGCGTTTCCTGGATTGATTCGCCATTGTCTTCCTGCTGCGCCTGTCCTCCTTTTAGGGACACGCGGCAATATGGGCATGTGTGGGCATCCGGCGAGACCAGACCGTGACATTGTGGACAGGTATGTAGTCCGGCTGCACGTTCCTCTTCCAAGGCGTGTTTCCCAGGAGAAGGGAAAGCGCATTGAGGACAGGCCCGAGCTTCGGTCGAGACTTCTTTATGACATTCTGGGCAAGGAACAAGGGCCATGAAGTTAATTCCCATTCTCGCTATTTTTTACGCGTCCCGAACACATTCGTGATGATATTTCAGGAAAGCAAAGTCTGTTCCGCAGCACCTACGCTCGATTTGTTTGTAAATACGAAGGAGGTATTCCTCCCTCTTGAACCAAATTAGAGTTAAGGTGGAGGTCCTTGCCTTCAGCTATTCTCTCTTATCTGATTTGCTCTTCTCAAGGGAGAGGGATTTTTTCAGCCGTTAGGCTTCCTGACTTAATGCTGTGTTCTCTTTTGTGGTTAAAATGTGTAACATTTCTCGACATGTCCAGACAGAATGAGCAGAGTGTCACCTAGTTGTCATCCTTTGTCTAAAGATGAGAGGGTGCCAGGAATAAACCGAGTTTCTCAAATTTCCATGAGGGTACTATGGCCAATGAAACAGAAGAGCAAAATCATTCTATCACACAAACTGTCAGCCAACGGTACGCCAAAGCGGTGACCAACGGTGAACAGCTGTGTTGCCCGACCGGGTATAACCATGAGGACTTGGGACAGTTTATTCCAGAACCCGTATTGAAGGTGTCCTATGGCTGCGGAACCCCCGTTGGCCTTTCAACCGTCAAATCAGGGGAAGTGGTCTTAGACATTGGCTCCGGAGGCGGGATCGACTGCTTTGAAGCTTCTCGGAAAGTAGGGCCCCAAGGCCGAGTCATTGGGATCGATATGACTGATGAAATGTTGGCGTTGGCCCGTACGCACGCCCCAACGGTTGCCAAGAACCTGGGGTATCCCGAGCCGAATGTGGATTTTCGAAAAGGCTTTGCCGACGCCATGCCGGTGGAAGACGACCAGGTGGATCTCATTGTTTCGAATTGTGTCATCAATCTCGCGCCGGACAAAGGGAAAGTCTTTCAGGAAATGTTTCGTGTGCTCCGATCTGGTGGACGGTTCACCATTTCCGATATTGTCGCTGACCAACCTATTCCCAATTACTTAATATATGATAAGGCCAAGTGGGGCGATTGCTTGTCAGGCGCCCTCACCATCAAAGACTATTGGGGTGGGCTTCGAGACGCCGGGTTCAAAGGGCTTCACCAGGTTAATAGTATTTCATGGAGGGTGATTGATGGCATTCAGTTCCTCTCTGTGACGCTCACCGGGTATAAACTGGCCTCAACATCGACGGCGCCTTCTTCGGACTTCGCGACCCTCACCGGTCCATTTTCTCAAGTGGTCGATGAGCTGGGTACGACGTTTCACCGAGGCAACCCTCAGCAAATCGATGAACGGACGGCTGCATTATTGGCGTTGGCTCCTTATCAAGACCGGTTCATTATTGCTGAGCGACCTGTGGCCCTTACGGCTCAAGATCCCAGAATGCTGGCTATCTATCCCGAAGAAGCTCCTTGTGTATGGGAAGGACAGTTTGCCGTGTTAACCGGACCGTTCTTAGCCGTGTGTGATGACGACGACCACACGTATCAATGCGGTGAACCTGTAGAGATTTGTTCTAAAACATTCAACGTCCTACAGACCACCACCTATCAACCCTATTTTGCGACCATGAATCGATCTAGGGAAGGCGTAGACTCTGAGCCCGTCATTTGCGGAACCTCAATCGGATGTTGTTAAGACTCACCCGCAAGTCACCCTGTCTGTATGAGAGGAATTGAGGCCATCACGACGATGAAAATTTCAACTCTCCCCATGGTTACCCCGGACCAATCTTCTGAGATGGCTCCCTCGTTCGAGCAAGTGTTGGCCCTCCATCATTCGCTTCCTCTCAAGGCTCAATCGATTTCCACGCTTCAGATTAATGTGGGGAAAGTCTGTAACCAAACCTGCCACCATTGCCATGTTGATGCCGGTCCGCAACGGACGGAAAGTATGAGCAAGGCCACCATGGATCAGGTCCTGGACGTTCTCGACCGCACCCCTCAAATCAGCACGGTGGATATTACCGGTGGGGCGCCTGAGATGAACCCCTATTTCGAATATCTAGTTGAGCAATGTCGGGTACGAAACCGAAAGGTGATCGACCGCTGTAATTTGACCGTGTTTTATGTCAAGGGGAAAGCGCACCTTTTCCAATTCCTCGCAGACCATCGTGTCGACATCGTCGCCTCCCTCCCCTGTTATGAAGCAGACAATGTCGATCAGCAACGGGGAAAAGGCGTCTTCAATCGGAGCATTACCGCTCTGCAGAGTCTCAATGGCTTAGGGTATGGAAAAGACGGAACCGGTCTCATGCTGGATCTGGTCTACAACCCGCTTGGCCCTGTCCTTCCGCCGCCTCAAATGGAACTAGAACAAGACTTTAAAGAGGAATTGTGGCAGCGATATGGGATTCAGTTTAACCGGCTCTATACGATTACCAATATGCCGATCAGTCGTTTCTGGGATGAGTTAAGCGAGGCAGGACAACTTGAACATTACTACACGCTCTTGTTGAATAATTTTAATCCATTGGCCATTGAAGGGCTCATGTGTCGGTCTCTGCTGAGTGTGGGGTGGGACGGGCGCCTCTATGACTGTGATTTCAATCAGATGTTGGATCTGCCGGCCCAGCCGGATTCCCAGGCCTGGATAGGCCGGTTCAATCTTATGGATTTGGAACACCGTCCAATTGTCGTAGGCCCCCATTGCTTGGGGTGTACGGCAGGTTCCGGCTCCTCTTGTGGGGGAGCCTTGACCTAATTCGCTTGCCGTTCCTCATTACAATCAGTGTTTGAATACCTTCTCTACGTGACATCCTCAGGCTTGAAATGTCGGGCGCAATCCTGGCTACAGAAATAATAATTCTTTCCCTTTAGCTCCTGCACAATCGCCGTGCCGGCAGCCACATATACTTTACAGACGGGATCTTGAATCATGACATCTTTCCCTGGAGTGGTCGGGTCAAGTTTGGGCTGACTCCATTCACGGGCCGCTCGGCGAACCATAAAGAACAGGACGGCTAAGAGAAACAGAATCGTAATAATTTTATACATGGGTGTGAATGGCCTTTTGGGGTGAATAGGATTTTGTACCATGTTTACAGAAAGGATTCCACATATGTCGTGAGCGGCCTATTTTACCAACGGTTGGGATGCTTATTATAGCTCTTGATCATTGCTGCGCCCTTTCTTAACTTGTTAGGATTTTCCCGATGCTGACGACGACATCCCCCCTGAGCCCCACATGTTCCTGGCCCTGCTGGACTAGGGTTATTCTAACAGCCCTCGCCTTAGGAGGATGCGCCACGAACCCTTCCTACCCTGGAACTATCATAGATCTGACATATCCCTTTGATGAACACACCGTCTATTGGCCAACGAATGAGCCCTTTCATTGGAAGAAAACAAGTTGGGGTCCCACTCAAAAAGGATACTGGTATGCATCAGCGGTTTACTCAGCCTCAGAACATGGCGGCACCCATCTCGATGCCCCTATCCATTTTGCGGAATCCGGATGGAGCGTGGATGAAATTCCCCTCGCCCATTTAACAGGTGAGGCTATTGTGTTGGATATTCGATCGCAGGTGGACTCGAATCCGGATTATACTCTACAGGTTGACGATATCACCCAATGGGAATCCTCATACGGGCCAATCCCGCCCAAAGCGGTCGTCTTGCTCTTCACCGGGTTTGGACAATATTGGCCTGATAAATCCCGATATCTTGGCAGCTCCACCCCGGAAGATCCCATGACCCTCCATTTCCCGGGGTTCTCTGCCGATGCCATAACATTTTTGCTCCACAAACGGGAGATTTTAGGAATTGGCATAGATACAGCCAGCATTGATCCTGGTCAATCACGTGATTTTCCAGTTCATCAAATTCTTGGTCGAGCAAATCGCTATGCGTTGGAGAATGTGGCGCATCTCGGACTGTTACCACCTAGAGGGGCTCGAATGACGGCCCTCCCTATGAAGATACAAGGCGGCACAGGAGCTCCGGTCCGAATTATCGCGACTTTGCCTTAGGGCGGGGATATTCAAGTACAAACGTTGAACGAAAGATTTTCACGATTCCTCAAATACACGAGGAGCATTATTGATGATGAACAAAAGGACATTATGGTCACGATTACGTTAATGGGTGATTTACAAACAATTGATGGAGAGCGAGCGCTCGGATGCGAGATTGCTGACTCCATTACAGTTAAGCAACTGATCAGGAAACAAGGCAAGCCGCTTCGAGAGATCTTCCAGCTGTTAAAAGAAAAAAAAGTCATGGTGACCGTGAATAAGCGAATTGCCAGTGAAGAGACTAAAGTCTACGATGGAGATGCGGTCTATATCGTCGCTCACGATGGAATGGGACAAAGCGGACTCACTCTCTCTCACTACTAATTCAAGATGACCATGAAGGAGGAATAGGGGACACCAGACTCTCCAGTGGTTCACTCATGGGCTTCAGTCTTCTTGCAGACCCTTCTGTACTGAGGCGGTCTTCCTATCAGGGTATCAGTGGGATCAAAATGGTCGATCACCAACGAGCGATCACCCACGCAAAAAAAGGGAGCCGCCTCATTGAACGGCTCCCCTCCAATGTTGAGATCTGGTTATCCTTCCGTGATTTCAATCTTGCGAGGTTTGGCAGGCCCCACTTTTGGCAGAGTCACTCGCAATACTCCATTATTCAGTTTGGCTTCAATATGTTCCTGATCAATCACTTCAGAAAGAGTAAATTGTCGGAAATATTTCCCGGTGTCATACTCTTGCAATACATACTCCTCTTTCTCCGTAACAGAGACTGACGGCACACCGCTCAAGGAAAGTACATCGTTCCGAAGATCAATTGAGACATTTTCGGATGGCACCCCGGGCATATCCGCCACAATTGTCAGGGCCTGATCGTCTTCAAATATGTCAACATTGGGTGAAAACACTCGACCAGGGATCGTTTGTTCCGCATCCGATTTTACTTCCCGTTTATCCCGCACTTGTATGTCCTGCGTCTGTGTTGCCATGTGTTCATCCTCCTTTGGTATTTAATGGGGCTGCCCCCATCTCTCACCTTCATTTCCCTTCATGTCAATCTTTACCCGCTAATGGCGATTTTTTTAGGTTTAGCCTTTTCTGATTTAGGCAAGACAACCATCAAAATGCCGTGTTGATATTTTGCTTGCACTCGTTCATTGTCCACATCCGTGGGTAACGTTAACTGTCGCCGGAATTTCCCGGCTTCCCGCTCTTTACGATGATATCGCACATTGGATTGTTCATCAGGAATCGCCCGCTCACCGGTTACAGTGAGACTTCGGCCCGTCACCGAAACATCTAGTTGATCGAGTGTGATTCCTGGGACTTCGGAGCGAACATAGACATTCTCGCTGTCCTGTGACACATTCAAGAGCGGAAAGACTCCTGCCGGAGTATCCCACCCATTCACCCTGGGTAGTCCATTGAACAAGCGACCAAGATCTCGCCGTAGCCGATCCAATTCTGAGGCTCCACCCGACAAACCTTCAAACGGCCAATTTTCTAATCTTCGAATAAGCATAGTCATTCCCTCCTCATTGAACGTCGAGAAATCCCTCCAGATCTTTGTTGATTGGTTAGGAAGCCCTCGAAGGTGAAACATTCATCGATGTTACTTATAAAATAATTTCAAAATTCCAGTAGTCAAGTAGGCTGATAAAATTTTGGGAAAATGCACATAGGGAATGGGATAAATTTCGATAGAAAAGATCAGGGGAGGAACTAGGATGAAAGGGGAGATAATGAGAAACACACGGAATCCCATCAGGGTAATTGACCTGAGGAAAAACATAACCACAGAATTCTCGCTTCAAACCGTCCGGCCTTTTAGTTAATCTGGGAAGGGATACAAGGATCTCGCAATTGTACGCCTGTTTGTCTGAGAAGATTGGCCCGGATCGTAAGGGGAAATTATTCACCGACATCTGGGCAATATTTTTGGAAAACACCTTCGCGCGAACTGGACTTTATTTTATCCATGCGTCTTTGCGGCGTGACGACAATGGTGCCGGGCATTTTGGCTGCTATTGACATTGCTCAGCCCAAATCGTGAGTGTATTCTATTCAGGGAGTTCACAACGGTATATCGTATCGTTGTTCACCCTTCAATCAAGGAGGACACTATGAATCAGCGATCTTTCGGTCTCGGATTACTTTTCCTCATGATGTTCGTATGGAGTGGATGCGATTCCGGCGAATACGGGAAAGAAACGAAACCGGAGCCCAAAGCGGAAAGTACGCCAATGCCGACGGCCGAAGCTCCGGGCATGACCGAAACCCCACAGGCCGAAGGCGCTCTCATGGCAACTGTCGGGGCGGAGGGTGCAAAAGAAAATGATGAAGGGGTTAACCATTTCCAACAAGAGCACTGGGATGTGGCCAAAGAACATTTCATGAAAGCCATAGCCGCCAATGCGGACCTTGCGGAAGCCCATTACAATCTTGCCTTGGCGCTGGATAAATTGGGAAACCATGGTGACGCCACAAAACATTTCAAAAAGGCTTTGGAGTTGGCTCCGTCGGATCCGAAGATAGCCGGTTCTAAAATTCTCCAGGCTCATGTGGGCGGATGATAACGCACGGTTAGGCAAAACACACCACAGGGGTTGTGGCGTATGTGCCTAGGGGTGTCCCGCCAGCTCTCGCGTTGAAGTCTAACGCTGGGACACCTCCAGCATGACGTTCTTCACCGATGTCGTGAAATTAGGAAAAAACAATAAGCCGACACCTTGTCGTTTGATGAATCCAGCTGAGGAATCCAGGCCCCTCCAAGAATGCCTGGCACTTCGAGTTGGGAAATGCCTCACAACCCGGGCTACAAAAAGTTATCTTTCCTGAAGGTCCTATTCTCACGATCTGTTTGCAGCCCACGTGGCTGCTTGATAGGCCATTCGTCATTCACACGTCGCAGGATCCAGTCACTTCACCTCACTTACCGGTGTTCCAAGGTCTGTAATGTCCAGGTTTCACCTTCGAATAACTCCAGAAGTAATGCATGATAGGATTTCAGGGTTGGCCGGTGTCCTACACTGATAAACGTGGTAGAGGTTTCAACGAGATGATGATACAGGTGCTCTTCATTTTTCAGATCTAAGGCACTCGTGGCTTCGTCTAAGATCACGTAATCCGGCTTTGTCAGAAATACCCTGGCAAACGCCACCCTCTGCTGCTCTCCCAACGAAAGGACATCACTCCAATCATGGACACGGTCAAAGCCTTCAAATCGTTCTGCCAATTCTGGCAGATTGACTTTCTTGAGCACCTGCTCTAATTCCTCATGGCTCGTATCCAGGTCAACATTGGGATACATGAGTTGTTCCCGCAACGTCCCGAGAATCATATACGGCCTCTGAGGAAGAAATAACATGCGTTCTAATTTTGGACGGATGATGACGCCTTGCCCCGAATCCCATAATCCTGCGATGGCTCTGAGAAGAGAGCTTTTTCCGCAACCGCTGACTCCGACGATTAAGAGTCCATCACCGTTATGGAGTTCAACAGAGAGATCCCGCAACAAGGTCCTTTGATAATCAGGGGTTTGCAGCGTCAACCGCACAAGGGCGAATCGACCATTCTCAATGGTCTCAATCGTCGACTGGTCCGGCTGTCGATGATTGAGGTGGTGGTCTGCGTTTTCCAGATATTCATGAAAGACCGATAATCGATTAATCCCTGCTGCGAAATTGGTGAGCCAATCGAATTTATCCACGATCAGGTTGAGAGAATAAAAGACGGCGGTAAAGGCCCCGATGGCTTCACTCACTTTTCCCACTTCAAATTCTCCCGCCAAAACTCGTGGTCCGACAATCACCGCCGGCAAAATGAGCGGTAGGAGTTTAAACGTATTGGTATACAAACCTAAAAACATGTCCCGCCACAAAATGAGACTGCGCAGAGTCGTAAACAGGTCCTCAAAGAAAGATTTGGTTTTGTTGGATTCCTGCTGTTCGCCTCGATAAAACGCTATGGATTCTGCATGTTCTCGAATGCGAGCGAGACCAAAACGAAAGTTTGCTTCTTTCTTGATTTGGGCAAAATTCAGCCTCACTAACACGCCCCCAAAACCCAGGATCGTGATCATGGTCCCGACGATGGCATAAAATAGTAGAAACACCACCAGTGTCGGCGAAATGGTCCAGAGCACCTGACTGAACGCCACCACTTGAAAACTCGCAAAGAGCACGATGATGAAAATCCCCATCGAATACTGGGTAAAGGCTCGAATATCCTCTGCAATGCGTTGATCGGGGTTGTCGATATTGGTATGAAAGCTGCCAATCTCGTAATACGCGCGATTGTGAAAATACTTGTCCAGGAAATAATGCGTTAACCATCGACGCCAGGAAAGTCCCAAAAGGCTGGAAACATAGTTGAACCCCGCAAACAGAGGGACATACACACACATCGTGAAGAGAAAAATACCGACCGTTTTCCAGAATCGTTCGACATCTTGTGACGATAACGCAGAAATTAAGTTCCCTTGCTGCGTGTTTAATTCCACTCCTATAGGAGTATAAATCGCTAACAACGCAAGAATGAGCACAAGGAATGTGTACCCAGTCCACTTCTCGTTACTGATCCAATAGAGTTTTGCGATGTCCCAAAAATTCTTGAGGTATCTCAAATCAAACTGACGCATCTACCGGGCTCCATTTAGAGGTAGACAATTTTTTCAAAGGCGAGCAAAGAGGAATATGATAAACGAACTGGAATAGACCATTCGACGCTTATGGCTGATGTCGAGGCCCATAAATAGCTTGAAACGTTGTTTGTAATGAGATCTTTGCCTGGTCCTGGCACGGTGGCGTTCGGCATTCACTCGTCTGAGTTGGCTTCAGCCTATGACCCAAGGCGTTGGTTTCCCTCATCCTTCCCTACAGGGTCAGCGTAAACGTCTATGCAATGAATTTCTGGTTGTGAGCACAACGAGTATAACGAGGATTCCCCCATTCAAGCATCAACATCCAAAAGAATTTCTCACACATGACCCCTGTTTTTTTGTCTTAGATAGATGTATTGACCCGTCTAAAAGCTTTCTGGAAAAGGCCTCGGAAGCAAGCCCTCTCAATCGCTGAGATTCTCCTTACCTTTCAATTTTTACGGGCCATGGAACCATCTCGGGCGGGATGTTTCAACACTCCCTCTCACACACGTGGAAACAAGTCTGCTAGACTCTTCTTCCATGGATGCGCTGTATTATCCCTTTCACCTGTGTCATGAACAGACCCTCCATCAATTGTTGAAGGACTATTCCCATGTCCATTTTCGGGATTTTATGGCCTTGCAGTTGACGCCCTTGATGGGGACAACGGGGTTTCCAGACCGGATGGGAGATTACTATCCTAATTTTTTAGAGAGTGGAAAAATTGTACAAGGATATGATGACAGTGGTCAGCTAAGTCCGGAGATCGCCACTGCAGTCAATCGGGATCTAGCCGATCCTCTTTGGCGATCGATCTTTCATGAGGCCTTGAGGAATGATCGAGGTTTTCAGCGAGGGTTAGTGCCGTTTTCCCAGGATAGCCAGGGCAGGATGACTGTCCCGACTGATTCTGCGCTCTTGGCGGCATTCCAACAGCCAAAGAGAGAGTTTGCGCCCTACACCGTCGAAACCCTTCAAGCCATGAGCCGAAGGCGGCTGCCTGAAAATGAAGTACTCGACTTTGAGTATGGATTTGGATTGATTAAAACCTCTGCGGCACTGGTTTACAGTATTCGGCGATGCCAACAGTTGGGCTTGGCCCCCGTCACCGATTCTCCTGGGCATCACCAGCTGCTGGCAAGAACGTGTCTGCGGGATGGCGTGGTGGTAAGCAATGTATGTGTGAAGCGGGAAGGTTACTGAGTTGGACTGTTGAAAAAGGCTGGCTAACGAGGTTCTTCGTCGCGGATACGTAGAAAGACCGGAAATCGAGGGATGCCGTTTTCGGTTAATCCCTGGTGACGAAATGTGACCCGGCTCTCTAACGGTGGCGGTCGACGCCGTTCCTCATGCCTGAGCCCGCTTCCGATAAAGAAGATGACCCCTTCATCCGTGCGCACCTTGAGTGAACCAATCAGACCGTCAAACTGACCCTTGCCTGGCCGATACCCAATGACGGTGGCCTCGGCATCAGTAAATAATTTCAGCTTCAGCAAATCCTGACTACGGCCACTGGCGTACAACGCCGTTTCCCGGTGAAGCATCAACCCCTCCCCACCTTCATCAATCACCCTGTGCAACAATTTCAACAAGTCTTCTTCGCTCCCGACCCGCTGTTGTTCAATGATGCCCAGGTAGGGGGAGGCGCTTTCGGTCTTGAAGCGGTTCATCTCGATCACCCGTTGGGCAAATGTTCCGCCATGTGCCGGGAGATCAAAAACCATCAAGCGGATGCTTCGCCATCCATCATGGGGTTGTTGGGTGAGGACAATGGACGACACCTCTTCATATCGGCCTCGCCCCATCCATAACTCACCATCCAAGGGAACAGGCGGAAATCCTTTGGTAAACCAGTCGGGTGCGGCAAACACGTTTCCGCCTCGTGAAATCAGATGCGTGCCATCCCAACGAGCGCGTATACCGTCAAGTTTTTCACTCACCCGGTATTGGCTGAGGTCAAGACCCTGCCGGTAGATGTCAGCCAGCATCAGTTCGGGTATCGTGCCCGCTTGTGTGGCTGAGAATGGCAGAACAATGATCAGGATGAGTAGCGGCAACAAGCAGTTCTGAAGCCTGCGGCCTAACTCCGACATGCCCAAACCGTCAGACGTCATGTTCTGGTGAGGATAATCCAGGAAGGGGGTGGTCCTCATATCTCCTCTCAGGAAGGAGTGGTCGCGTCATTCTGCGATCGTGTCAATCAGTTCGATTTCTTCAGGCAATAGGGCCAACTGTTCAGCCTGGAGATCCTCTTTCATATGTTGTGGGTTGGTCGTTCCGGTCAACGGAAGCATTCCGACCTGCATGGCAAAGCGAAAGACGACTTGCGCGGGATTTGTCCCTAACCGTTTCGCGATGGCCCGTATGTCGGGTTCGCTCAATACGTCCCTGTTGGCCGTTAAGAGCGAAAAGCCCTGGTAGATGATGCCATGAGCCTGGCAAATCTCCCTCACTTCTCTATCCCATCCATGGGAGGCATAACACCGGTTCTGCACGACCATCGGTTTGATCCTCGCCTCCGCACACAGTTGGGTGAGTTGTCCGGCCGTGACATTGCTGATGCCAATCATTTTAGTCTTCCCTGATTGATAGACCTCCTCCATGGCCGCCCACACTTCCCGGTCTGATTCTCCCAATCCGAATCGTGAATACGGACCGTGCAACACATACGAATCGACATAGTCGGTGTGCAGGTGGGTCAGAGAGCTGGCAAAGGACTGCTGGACCTGGGTGGTGAGATCGGCGGAGGCATCATAGGGAGTACGATGGTCCTGTCCGTTCACTGGCGTAAATTTCGTTTGCAGGAACAGGGTCTCCCGCTTAACCCCTTGCTTGTCGAGTGCCTGCAGAGCTTCACCCACCAGGTCTTCCCGGTAATGAATGAGCTGGTTGGCCGTGTCGATGGCCGTGAACCCCGAAGCTACGGCCAATTGCACCAGGTGGGTGGTGGCGCCTTCTTTCCATGCCGTGCCATACATGAACAAGGGAAGTAGGACAGTATTATGCGCGATTAAGGTCATAACGATTCCTCCAGATTCAAAATGCCGTGCCCGGTTTGTCTTCTACCTGTCCAGTTTCTACAAGTGCGGGATGGAAATGTGGGCCCTATTCTAGCTACTTCGCTTGTATTTTTCAGGTATTTAGGCAATAGATGGGGAGAATGGGAGGAGCAGTAGACTTTGGCGCCGTTGGAAATCGCGAAATGGCTTGCCGGAGCAGCAAATATTCCGGTAGACCGACTATCAATGACCACGGATGCCGGATGTTTTCCTACAAATGTTCACGGCCATGGGGGGAGCGAAAATCCTGGTCGGGTCCGAGGGGAACGATACGTGTGGGGTTAATATCGTCGTGGGTCATGTAGTAATGGCGTTTGATGTGATCAATATTCACCGTCTCCGCCACGCCGTCATACTGATAGAGGTCTTTGAGATAGCCAAACAAATTGGGATAATCCACAATGCGACGGATATTACATTTGAAATGTCCGTGATACACCGCGTCGAATCTGATGAGTGTCACAAACAACCGCCAATCTGTCTCCACTGGAGTTTTGCCAAAAAGATAACGTTGAGTACTTAAACGGGAATCCAAAACATCCAGTGCGTTAAATAAATACCGGACCGCCTGTTCGTAGGCTGATTGAGACGTCGCAAACCCCGCGCGGTAGACCCCATCATTCACCTGTTCATAAATATCGTCATTCAGTTGGTCAATATCCTTCCGGAGATCAACCGGATAAAGGTCTAACGCACTGTCGGTGAACTGATTAAACGCCGTATTCAACATCCGCATAATATCGTCATCGGAATTACTCACGATGCGCCGGGTTTCCCTATCCCACAACACGGGAACGGTCACGCGTCCACGGTAAGCAGGATCATTCGCACGATAGGCCTCACTCAGAAACTGAAACCCGTTCACGGGGTCGGTCGAATGTCCCGGCCCGTCTCGAAATGCCCAACCCCGGTCATCCCGAATGGGATCAACAACCGTCATGCCAATCACGTCTTCCAGCCGCTTCAGTTTTCGCACAATAATCGTGCGGTGCGCCCAGGGACATGCCCAAGAGACATACAGATGATACCGTCCACGCGCCGCAGGGAATTCTGAACTGCCGTCTTCCGTCACCCATTCCAGGAACGCATCACCTTGGCGCGTAAAGGCGCCTTCGCTCGTTTGCTCCTCTGGAAATTGCGGTTGTATGCTCATCGTATCCTCACTGACTTCATCATGATTCTTAAGATGCCGAACCGGCCGTGGAGTTCCTTCACTGAAGATCCGTTGGGACCAATAAAACACGATGCTCTAAACATTTTCTTTACTTTACCATGGCAAACAATGGCATTCATTTGGTTGGCTGCGGGCTAAGTAACGAACTAGACTGTTTTTCCCCAGCTTCGCGCGGGTATATACATTTGGGTTGTTCACCTTCATTGGATTAACCTAATAATAAGAATGAGAATGAGTCTTTTCATCTCAGGATAGCCTTGACGGATGTCATTACGTCCGAGTTCATCTACGGCCGTTTGTGAGTTGCCAGGTTGCTATGGTTCATTTCGATGATCTGGTTGACTCACCTTAGATAAGAAGAATTCCACTTTAATGCCCTCCAATTAGATTCAGCCCACTCCACAGCACGAAATCGATATGAGAAACGCCGTGGTCTCGCCATGGAATGACCTCTGACAATTGGTGGTGCCGCTTTGTGTCTCACCCTTATGGCGTATAGATACCGTCACAACCATTTGAGCCAACGAAATATACCCACGAGCAACAGCCCCGCAGAAGTTAATGTGAGACAGACCATGGTGAAGGCCCACGGATCTTCAGAGCCGGGGATGCCACCGACATTGATTCCCAGAAGACCGGTCACAAAGGTAATGGGGAGAAAAATTCCGGCTAAGACCGTGAGAATATACATGGTCTTGTTCATCTGCTCGGATAATTTTCCCGTCAGTTCTTCTTGCATGACCCCCATACGCTCACGCGCGGCATCAAGGTCTTCGACGTAGCGAATGAGATAATCCGCCACTTCGCGAATTTTGGCCCGCTGCGGTGAGCTCAGCCACGTGACTGGTGCGAGCTGGAGTTGGGTGATGACTTCCCGTTGGGGGGCGATGTACCGGCGAAGTGAAATGGCTTGGCGTCGCAAGCCCCCAAGTCGACTGCGAAGCTGGTGGCTGGCCTGCTCAATCATCTGATCTTCGATGTCATCGATTTCTTCGTCCAGCTGGGCGATGACCGGGGCCATCCGTTCCATCAGTCGATCAGTCAGTACCGTGAGGAAATCGCCAGACGAGATCGGGCCACTGTGGTTTGCGAAGCTGGCATGAATATCCTTTATCGTCATGAGCGGACGATGCCGGACGCTCACGATACGATAGGCGTCAATATATAGCCGAATGGAGACCATATCGTCGGGTTCTGCTCCTGGATTAAAATTGACGCCACGGAGGATCAGGAGAAAGCTATCATCAAAAAGCGTGATTCGTGGACGCGTTTCCTCTGCCAGGAGGGCATCGACTACCAGGGGGTTGATGTCACTTTCCTCTTGGAGCCATTGTTGGATATCTGCATGGGTTCGATCACAATGAACCCACAAGGTCTCTTCTTGTGATGACCACGTCTTCACTTCAGGCCAGGTCAATTCCCTGGCATTCCCGGCCCCGTCCAACGCGCAAGAGAAAATCAATCCAGAGGCATCATTCATCGTCCTCTCCTCTCCAGGTCTTGAATATCGTCAGGTTCAGTTGAAAGCAATCTAGTCGATTAGACTGAAATTATCAAAAGCCAAGGAAAAGTGTTCTTCTAAGTTTTTCGTGGGTAAATCCTGTACCACTGAGTTTTTTTACAAATTGAGCCACTCGTAGATTCCTCCATTTTGTAAGGGGTTTCATTCCGACGAGGAATGAAAGTTGGGGTAGAATCTCTGACCTATCGAGAAACTTTGACGTGTTTAGCCATTACTGCCCCACTGCCCCGCGAAGAGACTACCTCCCCACCACCCCTCCTGACAAAGGACGGGGACTCAAAATCGATCAGCCACAATTTTTATCCATGCTCCTGTCTGAAGATCCACAAAAAGATGAGATGAATCTGTACCGAAAACTCTGTGGAATAACTGGTCGCAGAAGATTCTTTTTTATAAATTTCAAAAAGAGGGAGATACGTCTTTCTGATCTCACTTGAGGTGAGAACAAATGGGGAAATGTTTTTTTGCAGTTCAACCTCGAAGGCCGCCCACCGCGTCCCCTTCTGCTGGTGGAATTTGGACAACCGACCAACTGCAGTCATCGGTTTGCGTTCGTCTTGCTCTGTTTCAGAATTGTCTGGTAGGGTCAACGCTGGTGTTGCCATGAGGCTCAAACCCTTACAAGGAGGAAGATGACTATGGGAGAGGTCGATACATCGCCAGTAGTTGCCGCCAAGGTCATGGAGGATCTCACGGCCTTAGATGTGGATCCGGATAAATGCGAGCGTCTCTATAAGGCCGCGCTGATTCAGTCGAATTCAGGCGTGACGTATCGGATGTTGTCCAGGATCCTCGAGACCGGAAAGGTTGATATCGTCCACTACGGTTGTGACTTGGATGCAGAAGGTAAGCCGACGACGAAGTGGAAGATCAGGCGAATCCTTGAGCAAGCCCCCGAACGGTTCGACAAAGAGTTTGAGGCCATCAAGAAATCCATTGTCGACGATGGTGAGATCGTAAAGGGCGAATGGGTGCACGATATGACAGGTCTCCCGGACGTGCCGGCACAGGGGAAGAGTCTGGATGAGTGGTCGCGAACCATGACCGCAGAGGTGAAAAAGAAACCAAGCTAGCAGGGTGTTGAAAAAGTCCGCCAGCGGCGTTCTCGCCCCTTGGCCGTGCTCACGTACTTCTCTGTACGCTCCGCCCGTCCAAGCGGCTGCGGCCTTGCTGGACGGGCCTTTTTGAACATCCTGCTTCGCTCATGGAAAATCGTAAAATTTTGGATCCCGATAAGCTCTCAGAAGAATTTTGAGTTTTTCAACAGTCTGCTAGGGAACGCCGGGTTGGCGGAGCCTGGTTGGGTGCATTCAAAATCTCATGGCTCGGGATTGCCGTGATGATGGCGATGAGTGGGTTGTCGGCGGCGAGGCGCTCATGACAACCGTCAATCGTTGGTGAGCGTCCCGAAGCGACCGCTCCACATCCTCCGGTGTCTTGCCCCGTGCTAAGAGAAACCCCAGGTAGCGCGTCCCCTCCGGAAGTGGAATGAGTTCTTCTTCAGGCTCTGCCGTTATCGTCAGTTCGACAACTCCATGCACTGCCCTGGCTTCAGCCTGACCCCTCACTTCACGCAGCCTACCGCTATACGGAATAGGAAGCATCATCACTCCCGCCGCCTGCTCTTGCCTGACAAGGGGTGGGAGCGGCATCTGGAGGGCGTGGCGGATGATCAGCTCTTCGAGCGACATACCTGCCGAAAAGTCCAGCGTTCTTGAACAGCGCCCACCGATCGCTCGTGCCGCCATCTCAATGACCCACACACCGTTCTCATTCAGGCGGAATTCCCCATGCACCGGCCCTTCCCGCAGTCCGAGTGCCTTTGCCGTTTGACCTGCACAGTCGACAATTTTCTGCTGTAAGTCGGAGGAGAGACGGGAAGGCGTGATATAGAGCGTCTCTTCAAAATAGGGGCCGTCGAGCGCATCAGGCTTATCGAACATCGCCAGCGGCTGGAAGGCTCCCTTTGTGAGCAAACCCTCTAACGCCACTTCGATCCCCGGCACAAAATCTTCGACGAGGATCCAACGGGCCTGCTCGTCCACTGCTGCGAGATTTAAGTTGGTGAGGAGCGTGCCCACTCGACGAAACGCATTCTCAAACTCCTCCTCGTTGTTGGCACGAATCACCCCACAACTGGCAGAAAGGATGAGTGGCTTCACGACGCAGGGATAGACCATCTGTTTTGCGAAGGCTCTTGAATCACCGTCGAGGGCAAGCACTTTATGGCGAGGGACAGGAATGCCCTGTCGGGACAATAGCTCGCGCATCTGCCGCTTGTTTCTGGCGGCGGTGACGGATATGACAGAGTTATGGGGTAATCCTATTGCCTCCGCTACGGCAGCAGCCGTGACGGCAGTCACATCGTCAACTCCGATCACCGCATCGATCGGGTGATGTCGGACGAATTCGACCACGGTCTGTGCGGCCGCCTGTGGATGTCGAACATCGAGCAGCAACACGTTGTCCGACGCGACTAGAAGGCCTTCCGGAGCCCGCTCTGTCCCAATGGTTATGGATACCTGCACTCGCCGGGCGGCTTCGAGGAACGCCTCTGCTCGATAGGTGGTGGTCGGCAAGAGCAGGAGGAGTCTTGGCATCGTGATTTCTTCACAGGACGCTGAAAAATTCCGCGAGTTTCCTGCTTGCATCGTTCAGATCCTCAACATATCCAGGAGAGAGGGTTCGATTAAGCAGTTCTATGGTTTTCCAACTTCCTGTCAGGAGGCAGTTGGAGCGAATATTTACAGGCGGGATCGATGAAACGCCTCCAATTGGCGATTGGCCTCGGTGATGACTGCCAATCTACCCACGACGTCGGCCACCCTGGCACCGGGAATGGCGTAATAGCCCTCATCATCCCCGAGTCCGGTATAAACGCGGTTTCCAATACAGCCAAAACTGGTCGCCGCATGGCCCGATTGCAGTGATTCCGGCAGCACGGCGCAAGTCGGCCGTCCCATGGTCGCACTACCGCCGGGTACGCCCGCTGCCTGTGTCGCTTCCGCCAGGAGCATTAGCTGCTTGACGGTCCCTCGAACCAGTACCACGTCCGGAGTGAAAGTGGCCTGCCTGAGGGGCGCATAGACGGCCACGTGAAAGGTCTCCTCTCGATGCGGGATCATCGGAATTTCTTTCATCGTAAGGTACTGCATGTCTACCATCGTTTGTACCAGACCGTTCAGCTCCGTCGCGACCTGGGGTGGCAGCTCCACACCGTGGGTATGGGCTCCGACCGGACAGCCAAAGTGATCCGATCCTTCCGTATAGAAGGTCTGGCCCTCAGCCGCGAGCTTCCAATAGCCGCATCCTGCGGGTGCCGGGGTGGTGACCCGTGGAATGCCCGCAGGTGCCGTGTCCCGAAATGCGATGGCCACTGCCGGGACCTTTAACCCCAAAAGTTCCTGTATCTTCGTGCCTTGTATTTTGAGTTCAGATTCCACGTCTCATCCCCTTCTCAACTCTATATGTGACTCTACCCATCCATTTTTGCAGGATGCTGAAAAAACCGCCAGCGTCGTTCCCTGCCTTCGCCGGAGCGGCTTCGCGCAGGCAGGTCGTATCGTCCAGACCCTCAAGGTACCCACGAGGGTACGCTTCGCCCCTTCACTCGCTGCCTCCTTGCTGGATGGCTATTTTGAGTATCCTGCGGGAGCATTTTTCTATTGTGCCACATTTGCGGACTATCGAGGTTTCAGCGAGCCAACATCGTTTTCTCACAGGCTGCTAGATTTCCCCATGCCCCTTTGTCAGCAACGGCCTGAACTGCTGGGTTGTGGGCTCAGCGCAGCAGAACCATGATTCCGTTAACCGAGGCGGTTTCGGACGATCAGGTCTGCTTACCCTGGCCCGAGTCGAGGACTCAGGGTGGCGGCCGGCCATCTCATCGGCACTCGCTCGAATACGATCAAATGTCACCATCGCATCTTCCTCTTCCTTGGCACTCGCTTCCACGATCGCACTCACCGCCCGATGCAGTCGGTCCATCCGCTCATCCGGATGCGTCCATGGATACTGAAAGCTGCCCTGATCCAGTGGACCGAGAAATTGCTGAATGTCAGACTTGGCGAGAAGAGCCGAGCCCGGCGGCACCAAGAGACGAATGCTCAATTGTACTGGATCGGTCGCGTCGATGAGATCGTGGGTCTCCATCATGTCCAACATATGAAGGTAATCGTCCAAGCTGGTCCATGGCGTGAAGGCCACGAGCGATGGGCGAAGCGTGATGCCGCCCTTGCGCAGGATGCCGAGCGCCGTGATGATATCAGCTCCTGTATGCCCCTTGTCTAACAGTTCCAGGACATCGTCGCTGAACGACTCCACTGCGGAGATGATGAACAGGCACCCCTGCGCTTCAAGATCTGGCATCAGAGCACGGCGCTTCAAGAGGTGCTCGATCTTCGCGGTGAAATCAAAGGTCAGATGCGGAAACTCCTTATGCATTGTGCGAACGATGCTCAGGGAATGCCCGGGCCCGTTCAAAAAATCCGGATCGCCGAAGGTGATGTGCGTGGCGCCTGTGTTTACCTGGCGCCGAATGTCCTCGAGGACGACGTCCTCCGGAACGAGGAAGAAGCGCCCCTCATAGACCGGCACGATCGGGCAATGGAGACAGTGATGGAGGCATCCGCGACTGGCCTCGACAGACCCGACCAATCGCTTTGTGCCGTTCTGTTCGAGCCGGGCATATTGGTCCAACATCGGGAGTCCGGCGCGACTTGGGATTGGTTGAGAAATAGTTGAAGTCGTTGAGTAGGGACGCTTCAAATAGGGATCGACAACCCGGTTTCGAGAACTTACCCCTTCGAGATGGTTGATCGTCTGATCCTGATCAAGCGCCTCAATCAGTGACCGCAGGGGGATCTCGTACTCTCCGCCTACCACAGAATCGGCCAGCCTCTGAAGCAAATATTCCGCATTGATCGAGGCGTACAGCCCATAGAAACAGATGTGGCAGGCTGGGTTTATTGCGCGAATCAGCTCGGCCACCCGCACCCCAAGCCGGAGCGCTGTGTGCATGGGTACCGAGATCCCGACAAATCGCACAAGCCGGAGGGTCGATTCATCAATAGCTTCAACCGCGATATCGAGGCCGACCGGCGCAAACCCGGCTTGCTCGAGAAATCCCATCGGCTGGGCGATGCCAAGAGGTTGATGCCCCAATTCATAACATGAGACGAACATGATCGCGCCCGGGTGCCTGAGCAACGATCGTTCTTCTGTAGGTTCAGTAACTTGTTCCATGATTCATTTCTGCGTTCAATGTGGTGAGATGTCACTGGTAGCACACCCCTGAGAGTGGGCGCAATGAAGTCTACATGGGCGCATGAGACAAGGTTTCTTGGCAGCCGTGCTCTGGCTCGGTCACGTCGTGAGGCCGTACTTCTTGAGTGTTGTGATCGAACAACAGGAGTGGGGAGTCTTTTTTGACAGTCCGGGAAAACAGAGTGGCTGCCCTCTCTATTGTTCTCGAGCTTCCTCGCAAGGGGTTGCCAGCTATATATAACCAGGGAGGAGTTGTGAATTGGCTTTATAACCTTCTGCTTGATTCCTACCGGAAATAATCCATATTTCCGCAATTTTTTATGATTGTCTGATGTCTGCTGAACTTTTTCTGAAGTCCGTCGATTAGTTCCAGCCCTCAGGTTGTATGATTTACCCTAGTGTCTTTGTATCTTTTCATACACCAAACCTTCCGGGAATTTTATCGACAAGAATGCCAACTTTTATATATATATTATGAAATGTAAGGGATTTTTCATTTAGGCCTCTCCCCAGTGTTTTTGGCTTGCATTTTGCTTATTTGGTTCTTTTGTTGGTAATCCGATCCTTGATGTATCCGTTTAGGGAACAACCTCCCCCCTTCATCTGATGGTTTCATGTTTGAAACCGGTTTGAAAGAGAGGCCCTCTCATGAACCACTTGCTTTCATCTCCTCCATTAGCAAAAGACTTAATGGACCCCAAAGCCTTACCACTTAGCCGTGGGAAATTCGAGAACGATCTGGCGCTGCAATTCCTCTCCGGTCAATATTGTGGATGGCCGGTGGTTGATTCCACCCGCAAAATTCTTGGGATCGTGTCGGATCTCCGGCTGTTCGAGGCCGTTTCACGCTTGGATTCGCTGGATGAACTCAGTGTCGAAGACACCATGACTCCGCCCGTTTATGTGCATGAGAGTGAACCTCTTGATATGGTGTTGAATTTGATGACTCAAAGACAAATCCAGAGAATGCCTGTGGTGGGTGATCAGAATCTTGTCGGAGTCATCTCCAAGGCCAATGTGTTACGGCATTGTCTCCCATCTGCGCCTTCCTCCCGATTCGTCTCTTCGTGCGCGTGGTGTGAATGCGTGCAGGATCCCTCTGCCGGACCGGCCGGGACGAAAGGAGGGCCGGATTTGGCGTCCTTCCTTTCGATGGATCATCTCAACTTCTCTGAGATCGACTTTGCGCATACCGGTTGCCCTTCTTGTTTGCAAACCCTTCAGACACTCAACACAACATCCGTGAGTCTGTCGCCTGATGAGACGGAGACCCAGGAAGTCCGTCCAAGTTTGTTGGTGGTCGATGATGATCCATCAGTGCCCGGGCTGTTAAAGCAGGCGCTTCAGGAATGGGGATACGAAGTGCTTATTGCGAGAAATGGATGGGAAGGCCTGGACGTGGTGAGCCGCCATAAGGTAGATGGCATTTTACTGGATATACAGATGCCCATTATGGATGGGAGGACCATGCTTGATGAATTGCGATGGTTGGGTCATCAGATGCCGGTGCTGATGATGTCAGGGGTGTCTGACGAACGAGCCCTCCGGCAACTGTTGCTGGAAGGAGCCCAAGGGTTTTTCATGAAACCGTTTGATCTCACCTCTCTCAAACAAGCCTGTCGCCAGGTCTTTCAAAAGGACGAGGTTGAGGCACAGTCCTCCTCTCATTTCCAGGTGGCTAGATCGAATTGTGGAAAACAGGATGAAAGATGAGGGATTCCTCAGGAGGTGAATGGTGCCTACTCCTATGGAGAGGAACGTATCAATCCACATAAGGCCGGTTGTGTTTATGGAATCTGAAAAACCGGGCAGTCTACGCTCCTTATGTTATAAAATTTCCTTTTCCCGGGTCTGTAGAAAAGGTGGAAGCCTATAATATTTTTGATGACTCACCAAGTTGACCGGGACAAAAAAATTAGCCGCCCCCTTCTGTGCTGCCCCGCCCGTTCCTGGTTTGGAATGTAAAAGCCTATGCCTGAAGAATGCCGAAACTGCTTCGCGGACGAGTCTAGTTGGGTTTCGATTGCGCTCAGTTGACCTTACCTTCTGCCGCATTCGTATGCACCATTTTCAGCACGACGGGACAGCCCTCATAAGACAATGCCTTCGCGACCAAGCAAGCTCCTTAAGCTTTGGATGACCGGAAAAACCTCCTGGTTCCAGTCGGCGCCTTGACGATCAAAGGCTTTCTGCTCTTCCTCAACAATCCACCGGTCTTCGGCAAAGATTCCATTGGTAAACCACACGATAAACGGCCACAAGAGGTGGATGAGTCCGGGAATCGAAGGTTTCCGAACCATCATCAACCCAAAGGTGTGATTCATTCGTTGCGCCCGATCAACGGGAACATACACATTCCACAGATTTAAGGCAGGGTTGGTGCTCCCGGCTGTCCAGAACTGGAGGGTTTGATAGGGATATTCTGTACAGATGGTCATGAGATCATGCTTCGGGCCATCAGCCGATTGTTTGGCGCTCCCTAGAATGAGTTTCTCTCCGAGGGGTTGTGCGCCTTTGATCCTGGAGAAGGTATAGTCCACTTCCACGGCATGCGTCCGTTCTCGAAGTTCCAGAAAGACCGTTCGGACCCCGCCCATCAGTCGACGATGCAAAAACTGATGGTTCATGTCCATGAGGTTCTCATGCATGAATGAATAATGACAGCTCACCTGACGGTCAAGGTATCGCGTTTTATAATGCGGATCGCCTGCTAAGGACACCTTCGGGAACTCAACCTCTTCCACTCTGCTCGCCGTCCCCGGAAACACAAACACCAGCCCATAGGCTTCCCGACAGGGATAACTTCTGACTCCTGCCGGCCGTGGTTGGTCTTTTTCCAAATACGGAACACCCATACATCGCCCGGTTTGGTCAAACGTCCAGGAATGATACCCGCACTGGAGATGCTCTCCGTGCACCACCCCATGATGGAGCGGAACCTGTCGATGGGCACACCGGTCTTCAAGAGCATAGATTCGTCCGCTTACGGTTCTGACCAAGACGATGGGATCGCCGGCAAAGGACACTCCAAGCATCTTTCCATTTTTCAGGTCTCTGGAGCGTGCGAGCGGATACCAATAGTCCGGGTGAAGACCCGTTTTTCTCAAATCGGATGTGGGAGTCGTCTGCCCCGCCCGGGATGTAGGGCTTTCCAGGATAATGGGAGCGCCGCTATCCTTCTGTCTGTCTACGTGTATGTGAGATTGCTCAATCATGAAGTTTTCCCAAATAAGAAGACAAACGTGAAGGGAAACGCCTGAGAATATTCAGGGATATAAAGAAAGAACTGAAATCGTGTGAGGTGTTGGACAGCCATCAAGCGAAATGAGGAATTAAGAGGGTAGGGACACGAATAATTCGTTTCTAGGGCACAGTATAAATCGTGGGATCTAAAATATCGAGTCGGAGCGAATCTTTTTCAAAAGCCTACGAGCTTGCTTACAAGAGCAGGAGAGCAATGGGACATGCCGGCATGAACAAGGGGAAAGGGACAACAAATGGGGTGGGAGTCTTCTTCTGACAGTCCGGCCTGGCGGGCCGCCCACCGCGTCCGAGTTTATCTTTCGCTGTTTGTGCTCTGCCAAGCTGCTCTGCTTCATTTCGTTGACCTGGTTTGTCCCGTTCAACTAGAGACGCCAAATAAACGAGAGAAACTACCTACCTGTCTCGTTTCACGAGGTACACTTTCCGTTGGTTCCATCTCCTACCTTTCCGGGCCTAGCCACAGTATTCTTGGCAGCGATCACGCTAAGAGGGAGGAAGCCCTGTTTTCCAATCGAGGCCACTGGCTCAAAAGATTTTACCCTGAATGGCTTTATTGAGGTGGTTGCACTTCAAGTTTATGAAGACGATCGTCTTTCTGAAAAGAACTGGGGGTCTGCTCAGATACCCCCAATCCACGGATTTTAAAAATACCGATTGGTTTAAGGTATGATAAAGAAAATGAGAAAAATCCTTTGAAATAATTTAACGATATTGATCGAGCGACCAGGGTCGCCATCAGAGGGTGGAAGGTCGTGAAGTTCCCAAAACGTGTGTGGTTAGAAACTTCATCAATCGGAGGAGCCTTATTGGCCCTCACCACGTTGTTTATTCTAACGTTGTTCGGCATCCTGCTCTATACGATTACCACTATTCAGAATCAAAAACTCGACAGCGTGACGGTGGACTTGGCCGGACGACAGCGGATGCTGAATCAACGACTCATGAATGAAATTTTATTGACTTTACAAGGGATTCCTGCCGATTACCGGTTCACTCAAAAGACGTTGAACCAAACCCTGGACGCTTTACTGGCTGGTGGACAAGCCGTGATTAATTCGGAAAGTGGAGAGACGGTGGCCCTCCCTCCCGCTCCGACCAAGGAAATTCTGCAGGCATTAGGTGAGCAAAAAACACTCATGACCGAATTTACGGCAAAAGCGGAAAGGTTCTTTACGATCGGGCCTGATCAACCAGAATTTAATTTGGAATTAGACGGCCTCCTGGCTTTGAATGTCCGGTTGAATAAAGTGGCCAACAACGCCGTGAAATTATTCAGCCGATATTCACAAGAGAAGATCTCGAAAATGATTCTATGGGAATCTCTGATCGGGGGCTTGGCGGGAATTTTCGGAGTCCTTTTGACGAGACAGGTCAGGATGGCCAACCGGGAACTTGAACATGAAATCCAGGAACGCTTACGAGTAGAAATGGCTCTGCGCTATCGCATGGAAATTGAAAATCTGGTGGCGAATCTTTCAACCCAATTCATTAATCTCAAAAAGGAAGATTTTGATACGGAAATTAACCGGGCTCTGGAATCCATCGGAACGTTCGGAGATGTTGATAGAAGCTACGTGTTTGTATTTGAGGATGACGGAGAGACCGTGAATAATACCCATGAATGGTGTGGGCCGGGTATTGAGTCTCACCAATCAAGACTTCAGGGGGTTCACATGCACGCCTTCCCCTGGCTTGCCGAACGTCTGACCTCTTGTCCGTTTATTCAAATTCCAAGCGTGAGCAACCTTCCACCTGAGGCAAGTGCCGAGAAACGGGAATTTGAAAGGCAGCAAATCCAATCTCTGGTGATTGTGCCCATGGTCTGGCGCGAAAAGTTGTTCGGGTTCCTTGGATTCGATTCGGTGAAACAGGAAAAGATGTGGTCGGAAGAGGACACCAGGCTTCTGCACATGGCTGGAGAAATTTTCGTCAACGGGTTTGAACGAAAAATGATCGAAGAGAATTTGCGAAAAAGTGAAGCCGACAAAATTGAAGCGTTTCGTCAAAGCGATGCCCTCAAAACCGCTCTGTTGTCGTTGGTTTCCCACGAATTACGGACCCCGCTTACCGCAATCAAAGCCTCCGTGGCCGGGTTGATCGGTCTTTCCAGCCAGGAAACGTCCAAGGTGCAGAAGGAATTCCTCCAGAGCATCAATCAGGAAATCGATTTCTTGAATGGATTGGTGGATAATCTTCTGGATATGTCCAGAGTTGAGTCGGGGACGCTGGCCCCCCATCGTGAATGGCATTTATTGGAAGATTTGGTCGAAGGCGCGATCAGACGGGTGGAATTGTCGTTGGAAGGTCGATCACTACAAGTGGATCTCGGGGAGAATATTTCTCCTATTTATGTGGACGGGATAGAAATTCAGCAAGTGCTCATTAATCTGTTGGATAACGCCATCAAATATTCTCTCACAGGGTCCCGGATCAGCATTTTAGGTCGTATGAAACCGGGACAGGTGGAAGCCAGAGTCTCCAACGAAGGAGATGGAATCCCGCAGGAGGATTTATCAAAGATCTTCGAGCGGTTTTACCGCCTGAAAGGTCCCCGGGCACGAATGATTAGAGGTACCGGTCTCGGATTGGCAATCTGTAAAGGGATGGTCGAGGCTCATGGCGGTCGAATTTGGGCCGAATCCCCCAAAGGGCGAGGGGTCACGATTGGCTTCATGTTGCCGATCCCTGATGCCCCCCCTACGATCAACCTTGAACGGCCTGAGGAATAATCCGTCTACCAATGTCTCATGGATCTCGCATATTAGCCGTCGACGATGAGCGACAAATTCGACGTTCATTGCAGGTCAACCTTGAGGCCAAAGGGTATGAGGTGATGACGGCTGAAACGGGAGAAGAGGCGCTGCAAATTATCAGCCACCGCCCACCTGACCTTGCGCTTGTGGATTTAATGCTTCCCGGAATGGATGGAATCGAACTGACCCGTCAGTTGCGTGAAATCTACCATATACCGATCATTATTCTTTCCGCGATAGGGGAGGAAGCTCAAAAGATTGAAGCGCTGGAAGTAGGGGCCGATGACTATGTCATCAAACCGTTCAGCATGGAAGAACTGGTAGCGAGAATCCGCTCCGTTCTACGTCGTACAGCCTCCATGTATAGTGCCGATCCCGTTTTCAGATTTGGAGATTTACTCGTCGATTTCGACCGCCGTGAAATCCGGATGCGGAATAACCCCGTGAAGTTAACCCCGACGGAATATGATCTGTTGAAGTTTCTGATTCACAATGCCGGAAAAGTTCTGACGCACGGAACAATTCTCCGGGCCGTGTGGGGACCGGGATATAGCGATCAGGCACAGTATTTACGAGTATTTATCGGGAACTTAAGAAAGAAATTGGAAAAAAACACGGCACGTCCTCAATATATTCTCACAGATCCTGGAGTCGGGTATCGTTTTGCCACTGATTTCGTGGAAGATAAATGAACAACCTGACTGCGGGTTTTCATGTGAGGTGCTCCCTGCAAGTCATCGTCTCCTCCCCTTCCCGCTCAGGTGACATCCTTTTTTCATTTGCCTTTCTCCTTTAATTCATCCAGCTGTCTTCAACGGATTTTTTCGGAATGACTTCCTTTCCAAGGGAATGAATTTCCGGGCCCCGAAAGGCTGCCGCTGATTGAAATCATGGCCCTTACTTCACTCGTTTGAGTGTTTGGCAATATCCTTTTCTGCCCCATCGCCTGGAGGGTTTATGTCGGCGTTTGGAAGGGAAGCAATAATAAGGAAGCTTTATGAAATCTTTATTCGAAAAGGGTGACAATCAAATGGAATCTTTATAGTTTTTAGAAATATCATTTAAACGTAACCAAATGCACACCCACAACCGGCCCGAGGAAGTGAAAAAACGGGAGGTGGACATATGAAATCCTTGACCTGGACAACATCCTCTAAGACTCTGAATGTGATAGAAATTCCCCTTCTCTTGCTGTCGACTTTGAGCGATGGATGGGCCTCCACTCAGTCTTCAGATGTGAAAGTCACGATGGATTACTGGGCACCGTATTATAGACCGGCTCGGGCCCTTGTTCCTCATAACGTATCAATTCGCATTGTGAATTCTACCTCTTCACCGCATACCTTGACGCATGATGGTTGTCGGATGTCTGGTCCTTGCGCATTTGATAGAGGTGCTGTTCAACCCGGGGAGAATTTCATCATTCCTTCACTCCCGCCCGGACGGTATTCCTATTATTGCGTGCTTCATCCCATCATGAAGGGCGAAATTATCGTCAGTCCCCATAACCCGATGCTTAGTCAGGCTGAGACTCAAGATCATTAGGCCGAATACTTACGCTAAGAAAGATCGGTAAAGACATGAATTTTGAAATTACTCCCTGATCAGCTGTTCATTCAGGCTATAGAAAACCATAGATTGGAGAATCTCTCCATCTGCAACGTACCAATGAAAAGCCGAAAGTGTATTCTCATTGTCGACGATGATGCGGACATCCTCTTATTTCTAAGGGATCGTCTGAATGCTTTGGGCTACGACGTTCTCACAGCGACCAATGGAAAGGAAGGGCTTGACTTCCTGCAATATCAATCCGTCGCTGGCGTGTTACTGGATTTATATATGCCTGTCATGGGAGGCATCTTCATGCTGGAACAATTAGCGCAGTCTTCTACAATTCCACCGGTGATCGTCATGTCGGACACTGAACATCGATCGGAACTGCAGCTAGCTATTGTTAAGGGGGCAATGGACTTTCTCATCAAACCGATAGCTCAGGACCAATTGACCAGTAAATGTGCGCGACTCTTTCACTAGACCTGTGAAGCCAAGAGGGAATCTTATCCTCAGAAAGGAAACGATGAAGAATGGCAAATTGAACATTTCTCCGGGACTTCCCCTTCCTGATATATCCCGGATCCAAGAAAGTTTTGGGATGGTAGCCCCTCACGGAGAGCGGATGGTTTCTCGATTTTATGATGTGTTGTTTGATAAATTCCCAGAATTTCAGACCTTTTTCCCTCAGAGCCATTTATCCCAACAATATGCGGCGTTTCTAAACGGATTGCGCACCCTCATCTTACACATGGAAAACCCTCAAGAATTACGATCTACCCTTGTTCAATTAGGCAAACGGCACCAAAGGTATGGTATTAAAAACAAACATTACCCTCCTGTCGTATATGCCCTATTGCACGTGCTGACCGAATTAGGGGAGGGACGCATAGATGGAAAAACATATGACGCTTGGGAAAATTTCCTTCACCTGATGAGAGCCATTATGCTTGAGAGCCACTCCCTGGAAGTGTTGCCTGATAAAGATCGGAATGGGAAGTCCCTCATTGCTGTGGCTGGAAGCAATACAAAAAGAATCCTGCTCATTGATGATGACCACCAACTTCTGGACCTCTATCAATCATACTTGGAGCTCGAAGGGTATCTCTGCAGTCAAGTTTCGGATGTGGCCTGGGCATTTACCCATATTCAAATGAGTCACTATGACCTCGTCCTGACGGATTTCCAAATGCCCGTGATGAATGGTATTCAGTTACGGAGAAATCTTGAATATGTGGGTAATGGCTGTTGTCCGCCATTTGTCTTGGTGACAGGGAGTCTCAATCAGGAGATTCGAAGACAAGCGTTAGAGTCCGGATTCGAGGCAGTGCTGAAAAAGCCGCATGACCTTACTGAGCTGGGTTCTCTCATAGGAAAAGTCTTAAAGAAATCTATGGGTTTTCAAGGAAATGTACAGAATATGTGAAACGGGATGGAGGAAGATGCGAAGCGGTGTTTCCCCTAAATTACGTGCGTGTGTTTGCTAGGGATCTAAGCTGCAGGGGCTGCGAGAATTTTTTATGGGTCTAGTCCTCAAATAAGTGTGATTTTATTTTGTGCTCAACACGAAAAGGCCGGAAACGCCTTCCAGGATTGGCTATAATGCGTTTGAAAGAACAGATCATAGCACCCACCCAGGAGGCATTTCCGGTGAAGAAGCTTAGCACGAAACAGAGCCGTCGGAACATCACACAACGCAAGACGAAGGTTGCGGCACGGCATGCCCAGGCGGGACACTGGTCCGCGCAGGCCCAGCCGATGTTTGGATCGGGCAAGGTCCACTATGAGGTGGGCGGCAACATGGAGGCGATGAATTATGGGGGGATTGCCCCCGTGCATCGACTGGTGACCAAGTTGGGATTGCGTGCGCAGATCGATGCAGACTTGAGCCTGTTGAAGGTGCACTTGCCGTATCATGAGTCCGATCATGTGCTGAATATTGCCTACAATGTCCTGTGCGGTGGGACCCGGCTGGAGGACATTGAGCGGCTTCGCCATGACGTGGCCTACATGAATGCCTTGGGCGCGGACTTGATTCCGGATCCGACCACGGCCGGCGACTTCACGCGACGCTTGACAGAGGCCGATGTGCTCACGCTGATGGAATCAATCAATGCGATCCGCCCAAAACTCTGGGCCGGGCGAGGCGCCGAACGGCTGTGGCCGATCGCCTACATGGATATCGATGGCACGATTGCCCCAACCTCTGGGGCATGTAAAGCCGGGATGGACATCTCCTATAAGGGCATCTGGGGCTATGCCCCGCTGATCATCTCCCTCGCCAATACCAAAGAAGTCTTGTATCTCGTCAATCGCCCGGGCAATGCGCCGAGCCATCAAGGGGCCGCGGCCTGGATCGACAAAGCCCTGACGCATCTGGTCCCCTATGCCCCACGCGTCTGCATGCGGGGGGATACGGACTTTTCACTGACCAAGCATTTCGACCAGTGGGCTGAGACCGTGGACTTTATCTTCGGCATGGACAGCACCGCGACGTTACGAACCTGTGCCGAGGCCCTCAGCGAAGACCAGTGGAGCCGACTGAAGCGCCAGCCCCCAGACGACACGCTGCCCGGAACCACGCGTGAACGATTCCAAGAAAACGAGAAGGCGCGGATTGTCAAAGAGCGCGGCTACCTCAATCTGCACCTCAACGACGAGGATGTGGCCGAGTTTGAGTACCAGCCCGGCAAGTGCACCCGTCCGTATCGCGTCGTGGCCCTGCGCAAGAACATCAGCAAGATGAAAGGGGAGAACGTGCTGTTCGATGAGATTCGGTACTTCTTCTACATCACCACGCGGCCGGACCTGAGCGCGGCTGAGGTCGTGGCGTGTGCCAATGAGCGGTGTGATCAGGAAAATGTCATCGAGCAACTCAAGAACGGGGTCAATGCGCTGCGCCTGCCGGTCTACGATCTCGTCAGCAACTGGGCCTACATGGTCATAGCCGCTCTGGCCTGGAACATCAAATCATGGTTTGCCATGATGCTGCACCTGAAGAAGGATCGAGACACCTACATTCGGATGGAGTTTCGACGGTTCATGAACAGCTTCATGTTGATCCCCTGTCGCGTGGTGCGGCAGGCTCGAAGTATTGTGGTTCGGATCCTGGGCTATCAGCCGACGTTGGATCGGCTCTTCAGTGCGTGGAACGCCATCGAACGAACTGGCTTTGGCTAGCGCCATCGAGGCTAGACGTTCGATGGGCCGATCGCCGAGCGTGCGAGTCAGGAGGGGTGTGGCGTGAAGAGGAAAAACGGCCAAATTTTGAATGCGGGCTCGTTCTGGTTCGGTGGCAACGAGCTCGCTGACGGTCGGTCGTGGCATCGCCCCAACCCCGAAGGCGCCATCAACGTCCAAAATGGGCAAGCAATCCAATACACGCTTATTTGAGGGCTAGTTTGTGCAAAACATTGCGATGCGTGAATACCCAATCTGCGTGGAAACAATGGGTGTTCTCCTGATTGGGAGGGAGTCATCTGGTTTTCACACTTAAGGGAAAGAATGCGCATAGGGGTTTAGAGCGACCTCATCATGCAGCCAGGCGGGAGGAAGTGGGCAATAACCTGTTTGGGGGACTGCGTGAGGAGTGAGCCGAAAGCTTTTGTCTAGGACCCCTTGAGGGAATCTGAGGAAGAAAAAGCGATGACCCACGGAGATTCCGTGGGTCAGGAGATTAACATGGAACGGGGAAAAACTATCCGACGAGTTCTGCGACTGGTTTCTGAAAAGATCGGTGGCTGTGCTTTCGGAATTTTGTCCATTTTCGTGTAGAAGAAGCTGGCTCTAGAGTTGGTTGCGGAGTGGGATTGAGTGTGGGCTGGCCTTCCTCTGTAAAGGTATGTTCCACCCGTTGGAGTTCCTTGAGACGAGCCTGGTGTTGCTCCAATTCCCAGGCCACCGCTTTTGAGATTCGCGCCACCTGTCTGCGTAATTGGTTCATGGCGTGCTCATGTTGTAATAATTCGCTTTTGCGAGCCAGGCTTATGTACCGGCTATCTACATACATCATTTGTCGATCCCTCCTTGTGTTGAAGACCTTCTCATTCACTGTATTGATGAATCCAATTGCCCGTTGGCCTATAGGAAAAAGCAAACGTGTTGCCACATTCAATTCTTCTGAGGATCTGATACGTAAGGCCTTGATGCCTCATCATATTTTCATAACTAGATCTTCAAGTGGTGTATACCCTGAATCCTGAGATGGGTGAAAACGGTCAATGTTTTTTACCATTAGCACAAAACGATTCATGTATTGTTAAGCATCAAGAAAGGTTTGACCATATCTGATGTAAAACGCCAATAACATGAGAAAAGTTTTCGACAGATGAAGATATTCCACGATGTTTTCTATCCTGATGCAGATTGGGATATTTTGTGGGATGCCTCACCTTGCAGTCCCCTGGCTGCTTTTTTCCGGTCTTGTTGCTTTTTATGCTATTTCAATTATGGTAGGTCGCTGAATCCACTTTTTTCTCAAAGAAAAATGATGTAGGCAATAACATTGAGTATGATAGGGTTTTAGATGTTATTACCTGTTGGTTTTTGTAATTATAGAGACAGAAGTGCTTTTTGGGCGACGCTGTTATTTATCCCGGAAAGGTGCACACTTGACTCATCCTGATATTCCGAACGAATCAAAAAAATCTCGGCTAGAACTCCATACGAGCCAGATATAGTCCTCCGTCGGTTGAACTTGTGGTTATCAACTCCCCAAAAATCAATTAGACTTTAGGAAATCGATGGAAATCCGAATGGTTGTAGAATCTGTTGAATTCGGCCTGAGCATTGATTGAATGTCAAACCCCCGAATCATTTACAAGAAGGACTGTATGTCCATAAAAAAACTATCCCCGACACAATTCCAGAAGAAGTTGCTTGATGTCATGGCCCAGAAGCATCATTGGGCCTGGTCGTATTTTTCCGGTCCGACTCTGACAAAAGCGCAACTGAAGATTCATTTCCAGCAGGAATATGCTGTGTATGTTCGTGACTTTCCGGTATTCCTGGCGCGTATACATGGAAAGAACCCGCCGCTGGAAGTCCGGCGAATGCTGGCTGAAAATATTTATGAAGAAGATACCGGGAAGCTGTCATTGGGGACTTCACATCCGGAACTCTTTATGAAAATGATGAAGGGCTTAGGATTTCGCCCAGGCGATTTTGAGAAAATTCGGTCGTTGCCTGCGACCCGGCGCTACCGGGCATGGTTGGATCGAATCTCCAATAGTTCTGATTGGGTTTTGGGAGCAGCCGTCATGACGATATTTGTCGAAGGCAGCGTCAATGATCGTCAGGAACTCCTCCATCCCGCCAAATCAAAAACCCGCCGGCATATTCAGGAAAAGATCACACATCATCCACTGGTGCAGTATCAGGGAGTTTCTCCCAAGGCGATGGATCTCATTCGAGCGCATCAAATGGTGGAGGCCGGTCATCGCCATGATGCCTATGCGATGGTCGTGAATTATGCTCAAGAGATCTCGCAGCAGGAAGCAGTTCTCACGTTTATGGAGAAGAGCCTGCAGCATTGGCTTCGCTATCGTGATGGGGTCGCCCGTGCCTGTGGTTTAAGGAAAAGCGAGGGGGAAATCCGCTGAGGCGATGAGAGATTAGCCTTGGTACCGTCCCTTACCGTGAAGACTGATGAAAAACGGGAACGTTCTTAATCTGGATCTTTTCTGACATTTCCTCCACAATAGACTTTTCCAATTTTGCAGTAGGAGGGAAATGACATGGCCACGATTGGGCAATTCATGACACGGAATCTGAGTTTTGTGACTGAAGATGCCAGCATTCAGGAAGCGGCTACACACATGTATACCAAGCGGATTGGTTCCTTGTTGGTCAAGCAGGAGTCTGAATTTTCTGGAATTGTAACCGAAACGGATGTAGTGCGCGCGGTGGCTGAACAACCTGCCCAGGTTGAACGCTTGAAGGTGAAGGAACTGATGTCCAGCCCGATTATAACCGTAGATCGGAATATGTCTGTCCATTATGCCCGGGATCTCATGGCCGATCGGAAAATACGCCACTTGGCCGTCACCGGGGAAAATGGAGAAATCGTTGGAATTATATCGGTGCGAGACCTTTTGGCCTACTTTAAAACAGTAGCGAAGGAGCTCAAAACACCTGAAGAGGATAGGTAAACCTGACCATAGATGATCAGGGAAAGTATTGAATCTCTGAAATGATTACTGGTGATGAGGCATTTCTGGTGAGCTTACTCAATTTTTGCTTCTTCGGCTTGTTGAATCAGGAGGGACAGACGCTCTTCTTCTTGTCGAATGCGCGTAATCCGTTGTTCAATCCAGGGGCCGATGTGTTCTTTTTTTGATTTGGCTTGACCCTCCAAGACAGCAATTTCCTCTCGAATCGCTTCACGCTGCTCTTTTAACGCCTCTATCTGTGCCATCGCGTCGGCTTTGTCAAAGATGAGTGATTCAGGATTACTATCCACAGCATTTTCTTCTACATGCGGCAATTCTGAGGATTGGAGCGGCAAGACTCGAATGCCATCCTCTAGCCGGCGTTGATTCATGACGACGGGAGAGACAATTTCGATTCCGGCATCATGCAGGGTAGTGAGCATTTTCGCGCGAAGCTTTGACCGTGCACTGAGCAATTGTTTGACTTCACTTAAAAATCCAGATACTCGATAGGTTACGGAATAATCCCCGAGCTCCATGATGTGGACAAACGGGTCTTTGAGTTTGGCGGCGAGAGCGGCTTCCGCTAAGAGTTTTTCAATGGTCTGGTGGGAGATGTCATATCCTAAGGATACCGTGGCGGAAACAATCGTGCCGGATGAACGAAGCACGGTTATCGGGTGAGAAACCAAAAATAAGTTGGGAAGGGTCGTCAGATCGCGTTCTTCTGTTTGTATTTCCGTGTGAAACAAGCCCCGTTCTGTGACCCGCCCGAATTGATTTTCCACGCGAAGAAAATCCCCCAACCGAAAACTTTGCATGCCTCGTAACATAAAGCCCGCCAAGGCATTCGAGACGAAGGTCGTGGAAGAAAGGGTAATGACGGCTGTGATCAACAGCGCCAAGAGTTGAAAAAGTTCTTTGTGAGTTTCTTTGTCGAGAGGAAGGGCCAGGAGAATGAGAACAACCCCAATGCCCACCAGCAGCAACATCCCCACACGGGCTGAAAATCGGTCTTCCTCCTTCAGCCCCCCATTTCGGCGAAAGAAGAACCAATGGGCCACCCACAATCCTGAACTAACCAGCGCCAGGACCAATAAAATTGGGAGAAAGATCGGGAGGGTAGCAAAAAAGTGGTCCATAAACGTCATAATGTTAGGAACAGAGAATACCGCATTATGCCCGAATTCGCGGGGAGGATAAAGCTAAAAGGGCAAAAGAATAAGCAAGAGAAAGCTATGCCACAAAGACCCCCTCCTCGGATTCCTGTCTCCGTCCCGATGAGCACGTGAAAGTCTTTTCCTTGAGACTCCCCAAACTAAAGGTAGAACAACCTCAAGCAAACCAGTCGAGATGTCGCGATCCTACGGCATCGGCCACAGCGGCGGTTAATCTTTTCCGATCGACCGGTTTGACCAAATAATCGGTTATTCCTTGTTTCATGAGTTGCGTGGCCGGATCAATATCTGGAAACCCGGTTAGAACGATCAACGGCACGCTAGGGTATTCTCGTTGAAAATATGTGATGGCTTCGATGCCATTGATATTGGGCATCCGAATATCCGTGATAATCACATCAATGACCATGGGATGCTCTCCTTCGTTGAGGATGCGGATGGCTTGCGCACCGTCTTCCGCGTTCACGACGTAGTAGCCGTCCTTTTCCAAGGCTATTCGAACAACTTTGCAAATGTCTGCCTCATCATCAACGACCAGTACTCCTCCCCGATAGCTCTGGCCGGAAAACATACCGGCTGATCGCTCAGGTGCGTGGGAGGAGCCTTCTTTGGGCATGCCTTTTTTTTCTCCTAGATGCTCGGGTGAAGGGGAATGTGTTTTATGAAGGCGAGTGTCGGTAATCATGAGATGAATCCTCCTGGGATGATGATGAATAAAGACAACATAAGAAATGAGAGATAGTTTGTGACCCATGTCCCATTGTGGATGTTTCTCAAATGAGGGGTTAGGTCCACATGAATTCCAACCATGTAAGAAGAAAAATACTGATAAACATCATGTACGCATTGGTATGAATGAGGACTGGTTGAATCGTGATGACGGATGAATCTGATGAGACCCTTATAGAATGCAACCGTTGTGCCGAATTCGCTTAAGGAAGAATGTTCTGCTACCTGGTTGCTATGCCTTTGAAATACATAGAATTTATGGAGAGAGTAGATAAGTATTCGTTTCTCCAACGAAGAAGATGAACGAGGTGTGTATCTAGACAAGGGCTGAATGTATCTAAAGAGATACGAAAAGGTTCAGGAAGAACCAGGGTGGGTTTGACCGGCATCTCTAGGGCTTTCTTTTGATCTGATTCTTTCTGACGCGGAAAAATTCAAGATAGAAGGTCAGAGGGGAGGCTTACGAACAATCACGGAGGTGGTGGAGTGGTACAAGGCCCAATGGGTGGAGTCCTGTGAGAGTCTGACATACAGTTGAATGTCTTCAGGTGAGCATAAGCCGGTCTTGCAATATTCCTGTTCGAGTACCAGAGCAGATTCCCCCATCACCTTAGCCATTGGCGAATTTCCAGGACACAGATGCATGAGGGATTGAGCGCTTACGATATGAAATCCTGATTCTTGCAGTTTGTGCGGAAGTCGGAGAGCATAGGCGGGATCTAATCCGACATTAATGAACATCTGGCAAATGGCTCGGTTCACTCTTCCTTGCGGAGTCTCTTGTCCCTGGTCTGGCAATGTCGCCGAGGTGAAGTCCGGTTCTTCGAAGATCGCCCAGCCTCCTGGCTTGAGGAGAGAGCACAATTTTCTCAGAATTGCCCTCTCCTCTTGATTATGGATGAAGACATACCGGCTATGAAGGAGATCAAAGGATTGTTCTAAGGGAACATCAAGAAAGGAGCCTTGGTAAATCTGAACAGGCGGAGAATCATCATTGTGGAGATACGTGGTTTTCTTGTCGATACCCACAGCAAGTCCCGTCGGTCCCACCCGATTTCCCAGCCAACGCAACATGGACCCTGCCCCTGCGCCTAACTCCAGACAATGCCACCCCGGTTGAATTCCTGTTTCCTCCAACAGCCTGATAGTGGGATCGTTCGCGGCTTCAACCAATTGTAATCGTTGAAATTCCCGCTCTTCAGATTTGTTATCGAAAATATACTGATTCATCACCGTTCCTCTGCTGCTGGTTGTTTCATGATATTCAAGGCCGAATGGCATCCGGCCAGATACCCTGTCGTCCAGGCCCATTGAAAGTTGAACCCACCGATCCGCCCGTCGCAATCCAACATTTCTCCAATCACATAGAGCCCAGGCACGTGCCGAGAGACCATCGAATGAGCGGATATTTCTTCCAGGGGGACACCCCCTGCCGTGACTTCGGCAAAGTTCCATCCGCGCGATCCGATGACGGGAAGGACAAGGTTGGTGAGTGTCTGGACCAGATTTCGGCGAGCCTCTTTGGACAGGAGGTTAACGGGAGTGTCAGAAAGATCAGGTTCTTGAACCCTGGCCAGGGTGGTGGCCACACGCGTGGGTAATTGCTCGGCCAACAGCGTGGGGACGAGTTTTCGTCCGGGGAGGGAGGCTGCCTGCATGAGCCATTTCTCAATATCTTGGTTGGTGATTTGGGGGAGGCAATGGAGATGAAGGCGGACATCTTCACCCTGTGCGGCCGCGCGAACCCAAACCCGGCTGGCATCCAAGACCACGGGTCCACTGATCCCGAAATGTGTCCACAACAAGCTGCCGGTGCATCGATGGAATGTTTTTCCCGCAATGGTGGTTGTGAGCGTCACGTCATGAGAAATGCCGGAAAGGGTGGCATGGAAAAACGAAGGCTCAAGGAGCAAAGGCACTAAGGCAGGATAGGTGGCGGTGACGGTATGCCCCAATTGTTGAGCCAACGCCCAACCGGATCCATCGGATCCGGTTTTGGGGAGAGACCGGCCACCAGTGGCGAGAATGACTCGTTTGGCACGAAGCGTCCCCTGGGAATGTTGGATCGAAAACTTCTCGCCTTCCCTTGTCATGTCCCGAACAAAATGTTGAGTCAAAAGAGAAACGCCCAGGGCCTCGCACCGACTGAGGAGCCCATCGAGGACTGTTCGTGCTTTGTTGCTCACGGGAAACAGTTTGCCCGTGGCTTCGGTATGTAACGGAACCCCCAAAGAGGCAAACCATCGAACGGTGGCCTGTTCGTCGAAGCGTCGAAGGATCCGGTCAATCAGCTTTCTGTTCCCATGGAAGTCGGAAGCGGTGACACGTTGATTGGTGACATTGCAGCGTCCACCCCCAGACACAAGGATCTTGGCCCCGATGGTTTTAGCACTGTCCAGAAGAGCGATAGAAAGATTCGGGTTTGTCTCCGCGGCGAAAATACCGGCTGCCAGCCCTGCTGCTCCTGCGCCGATGATGGCGATGTCGATGTCGGAAGGCATAGGGAAAGTGTGGAGCGAGCGAGAATCTATCTGGGTTGGGAGTCAGACGGTTTACGAAACAAAACGACGTTGTTTTGCAAATAGATGATTGCCGCTCCCCATCGTGAGCTCAGCCATGTCCAGGTCTCGTGTGAAAAAAAGCAGACATGCGTGGGATCTTTGATGTAATACCAATCGAGAAACGGTCGATCGGGTGGCGTCAGTTGAGTCATGATTCCCAGTATGCCATCAGCTTTCAGTCGGGCCCATAAATGGTCCAATTCTAGCCCGGGATGGCGCAGATGCTCGGCCACTTCCGTGGCTGTGATGAAATCATAGGTCTGTTCCAGGAGAGCAGGATTGTACGCATAAAAGGGGTCGTAAATCGACAGGGTATGTCCGGATTCTTGAAGCATGAGAGAGAGGGTCGGACCGGGACCAGCCCCAAAATCCAATCCGGAACTATTGGGTCTCAGGTGTTTGTGGAGTGGTTCGGCCAACTGGTTTAAAAACTTTCGATAGCCCGGATCTTCAGAATTGTTCTCGTGCTGGTCGTAGTGATCTTTTTCCTGGTTGTGTGACACATGGTAGGCGGGGGGCACGAAAATGAGCCGACAGTGCCCGCAGGAGAAGTACGGCCGATACCGGTCGTTCCCCACTAACGTGGGTTCCGGTTTGAAACACAGTGGGCATGAATGGGAAATGGCCAGGTGTCTCATGCGTGAGGATTCAGGATGAACATGGAGTGGGATTATACGAAATGTCCGGCCAGGCTTGGACAATCTCCTCAGCTTGGTGCTGGGCGGTAAAACATTCCCAGGCGATTCCGTTACAGTCCACCTCAACGGACAGTCGGTCGGTTTCTTCCAATTCCCAGCCTAGGTGCCGAAGGGGCTGTGACTGAGCATTCGAAGATATTCGAATGGAAAGGTTGGGGGTGGCGGTGCGCCATAACGCATAGTGGTCAGGGATGATCAGATCAGGAGTCTGACCCAGGCGTTGGGAATACTCTTGAACCGAGATTGTAATGTCCGACACAGCAAGGGCAACGTGAAATCTCTTCATGGCATGTTTCCGCGTTCACTCGGTGATTCTGGTGGGGGATGGGAGGGTGAACAAGGTATGTGACACCTACCGTTGCCTCCCATCGGCACACGCGATACAGAGGGGAGCGGTCGGTTCCACGTCTAATCGTTTTCTGGCAATCTCGTCCCCGCACTTCATACACCAGCCGAATTCACCGCTTTCGAGACGTTGGAGGGCTGATTTGATGCGCTGCAATTGAATGTGTCGCCGTTGTTGGGCGGCTTGAGCCATCGCTTGTTGTTGCAAGGCATCCATGCGTGAGACGCGCCCGATCGTGGTTTGGTCCAGTTCCACTCGTTGGGCCGCTTCCTGGCCGGTGGAGGATACGGCCAGCAATTCGTCTTTGAGGGTCAGGAGCGTTGATCGAAAATGGTCCAGGTCTGGAGTTGGCTGTGGCATGGGAGGCAAGAATCAAAGAGGACTATGTGTCTCTTGTCGTATAAAATGGTTACGTGAGAACGGGCATAGGACACTATTGGGTTTGGTCGATGGTGAAAGCAATGTACCCCAGCCAGACCGTGAAAGGCCAACAGTCGACAAAAGGAAAGAGGGACAATCTTTCAGCAGGGAGAGCATATGGAAAAAGTATTGAAAGGGTTGATCAAATTTCAGGAAGAGGTGTTTTTAAAAAAGAAAGAGTTGTTCATTGGGTTGTCCGGTCAACAAAAACCAAGAGCCGTATTTGTAACCTGCTCAGACTCACGAATTGATCCCTCATTACTCACCCAGACTGAACCGGGGGAGTTGTTTATTATTCGAAATGCGGGGAACTTAATTCCGACCTACGGAGCGGCCATCGGGGGAAGTACCGCCTCGATTGAATATGGGATCTCTGTCCTTCAAGTAAAAGATATTATCGTTTGCGGACATACGGATTGCGGTGCCATGGAGGCCTTGTTGCATCAGGAAAAACTTCAGGAGCTTCCTGCCGTCAAAGCGTGGCTGCAACATGCCGAGACCACGGTGCGAATTATGAAAGATCTGTACGCGCATTTGCAGGGAGATGAGTTATTTGCGGCCACCATACGGGAAAATGTGTTGGTCCAGCTGGATCATTTGAAAACCCATCCGGCTGTCGCCACCCGATTGCGCCGGGGAGATTTGCGTCTGCATGGATGGGTCTATTCCATCGGGACGGGTGAAGTGTGGGTGTATGACTGGGAGAAAAAAGATTTTGTTAATCCCAGAGAAAGAATGTAACCAGCTATAGTGTGATTACGTTCAACGAAGACATTTCAAAACTTCCCCGCCATTCTAGGGGGAGGGCAAAGGTAAAGACTCATCTGATGGTTCATGCGCTATAGACAGAGGCATTCCGTCTTGCCGACATGGAGCTAGACGCGTGTCATGGTGTTTTGATCCGTGTGGTGGAATACCTCCGGGCGGTCCGCGATCTGTAATTGCGTATCTTCCTTATAGCTAAACTTCCAGGGTTCGTGAATGGTGACCGTTAATTCATACCGAACAGTTTTGGCGGCCTGTTCCAGATACGGATTTGAGAGGATGCCGTAGACGAGGGACCCGGCGTCAGCAGCCATGAAAAATTCTTTGGCGTCAGGCTCTGAAATCCCACCTGCATTCACGACGACGCCTCGCGGGACAATAAAGCACCGCATCACCTGTTTCCTGGCCGCATCCCATAACCAATACCCCACTTCTTCGTGAAACGGCTGTTCCTGAATCAGCGGCCAGGCAATGGTGGTATAGCGTAAGCCGTAGAGTACCTGCGGACCGTTGACAACAGGACCGAGGGGTTCGAACGTGATTCGTTCCCGAAAATGTGTTTCATGGCTCCCCTCTTTGGCTGGTGCGATATCGGCACCCTTATCGCCTTCCCAGATTCCGGCAAGAGAAGCGAGTGGACCCAAGTGACTAATGATCTCGGCATGAGCGGCATCGGAATTGTGGGCTCCGGTCATGAGGATAGACTCCTTTCAGGAAAGTGTGAACAAAGAAGGGCATGAGGGGAAATTATTTGGAATCTGCGGCAAAAGACTCTACCAAATCATGCAAATGGTTCAAACCATTTTTTTATGACCACCATATTCGAATTGACTGCATCCAACGGATACCGTGAATAACGAGCCCTGCCAATTTGGGGACGCTGAATTGCATGGGTTTTGTTTTCAAACATCGTATGACATGCTCCGCCGCTTGGTCGGTAGTCATCATCATAGGCTTCCAAGACGCCTTTGGCAGCTTAGTATCCACAAATCCAAAACGAATATTCGTCACGTACACTCCATGCGATCTGAGCTTCAATGCCATAGATCCTAAATAGTTGCTGAACCCGGCTTTCGATGCCGTATAGGAAGGGGCGTCGGCGTTGTAAAAATCATCGGCAAGACTTGATAGGCCGATGAAATGTCCATGGCCCCGCTCAAGCCAGCCGGGGGCGAGGGCGGCCAGGGTTCGCACCATCGAGGTGAAATTCACGTCAATGACGCGGGCTTCTTGGGAGAGGTCAGGCAGTGTCAACCTCGAGCCGATGGCCGCACAAAATATGCAGGCGTGAAAAGGCTCTTTTTCGGCAAGAAGCATTTGCAGGGCCTGCGGATACTCGGGAGCGGCGATGTCTTGCACAATATGTCGAGGCCCATCCGGACCAAGTGGACTTGGACTCCGGGAAATACCCACGACTCGATCCCCTTGTGCCAACAGCGCCCGGGTGACCGCGGCGCCGATGCCATCGGAATTGCCAATGAGTAATACTTTTTTGGGCATCGAAACTTTTCTTGACCACGGCAGATTATATGAGATGATCCATTTTAGGGTGGCATGCCATTGAAATTAGGGCAATAATAAATATTGAAGCACTCAGTGCCTTTTTAGGAAATATAAAATAGGAGATGGGCTAGTTGTGCGATAGGCAATTTTTGCCTTGTTTGCAAAGGGAGATTGTACATATTTAACTAGAAAGTTCCGAAAAGATCAAAAAGGCTATCATGTTTCCTCCTCATTTATATTCCCTCAAATTCCATTCTTCATATGATACTTCCTGCGCTCTTTCATCCACCGGTTGAATACCAATGCTATTAGTTTTCTTTTTGTTGTATCTTTCGGTACCCACTGCTTTTGGGTTTTTGGCAGGACTTCCAAAATTTCTCATACTGTATTTTAAAAAACCCAAAGGAGTTGTCATTGATAAGAATATGTTCCTCTGTATCCTTGCCGCAGAGGTTTTAACTTTTAGTGTAATTTTCTTTTATCCTAAGGCCCCATTGTATCAACAGCAAGCTCCGATTGTTTCTCTTATTGATTCTCTGGCGCAAAATTCCCTTTTTGCTGCTTTGCTCTGTTTGAAAATTTTCCTGGTTCATCGTAATCTTTTCGCATTTTTCCTGGTAATAATTATCTTCTGTTTACCTCTGTATGGGGTTATGGCAGTTTTCATGCACTATCCCTTTCGAACATTTTTCAAAACAAAAATTGGATATTTTCTGTTCAGTCTGAGTGTTCCTCTTTTGTTGGGCTTTTGGATCCTGGTCGCTCCTTTTATATGGGGAAAATGGTATCCACCCGATAATGGGCGATTTAATACAGATAGTGAGATGAATATTATGCTCTACCATGCTGCAGAGGTAGGATTACCCAGTGTGGTCAAGGGATTACTTGAAGAGGGAGCTAATGTAAATTTTGAATATTGGAAGGGATCAAAGGGGCAAACTCCCTTATATTCATCATTTTCGTTAGGTAGATGGTCAGAAGGAAACCGTTTTGAAACTGCAAAGGTTCTTATTCAATATGGCGCCAATGTTAATGCAAAGATAGGCGGTAATTCTGGTATTAGTGGTAGTCCTTATCTCGTGGAATTAGCCCGGCGAAATGACCATGAATTAATTAATTTACTCCTTGAATCTGGAGCTGATGCTGAGGCCAAAGACCAATTTGGAAAAAGCTATTTAGATTACATTCAGGAAGGAAAATTGAATTTATTCTCCTTATAGAGACTGAAAGTTTATTATTTTTCAACATCCCTATGGCCATTGTTGTTGATTCAAGAGGCAAGTCTCAACGGTATGCCTTGACTCTATTAGTTTTGACAGTCCTCTTTACTTTCAGAGTAGTCGCACAATTGCTACAGGTCTTTTATCCGGTTGCGGTTCTTCCGTCATTCGAGGTCTGGCAGAGCGGAGCCTTACCGTATCCGATTTTGCTGATGTTCCAAGTTGCGATTCTGTGGGTGTGTCTGCAGATTGTGTGGCGGATGTTTAAGGGGGTGGTGGTGGCCGTCCCGAAAAAATGCCGAATCCTTCTTTGTCTGGGCGGACTCTATCTGGTGGTGATGGGTATTCGCTTGATGATTGGTCTGACAGTCGCTCCTGATCATTTTTGGTTTGGGGCGGTTCTTCCTACTCTATTTCATTTTGTGCTCGCCACCTTTATGTTGGTCTATGGCTGGTATCACGTCTCGGGCGCCTACTCATCGAAATATATTCCCCATGAGGCGAAAGTGTGAGGACGCTGGTCCGTTACGGAGTTTATCCGGTTGTTCTGGCCCTAGGAATTCTGTTGCATGTGGTCTTGCAGCAGATGGGAATGCATCTTCAACTCGCAACATATCTGCCGGTGGTGCTGGGGGCTCTCATAATTACCGTCCTGGAATGGCAAGCCCCGTGCCGTCAAACCTGGTGGGCGGACAAGCGCGAAATTGGACAGGACGCCATCTTTATGGCCCTCATTCAAGGCGTGCTCCCGCTTGTCTTGGCCTTTGCCGTGTCTCTGACTCTGCTGGATTGGCTGCGTGTGCATGAGTGGTCGGTGGGGGTCGGGTGGCCTCATCATTGGACCGTGGCGAGTCAGATGGTGTTGATGATGGGGGTGGCCGATGGGATGCGATATTGGCTGCATCGATGGGCGCATGAGTGGGAACCACTTTGGCGATTTCATGCCGTCCATCATTCACCCCACAAATTATATTGGCTGAACGTGGGGCGGTTTCATCCTATCGATAAGGGCTTGCAATTCCTCCTCGATACCCTGCCTTTTTTGATCATTGGTGTGGGGGAAGAAGTGCTGGCCTTGTATGTAGTGTGTTACGCCATTAACGGCTTCTTCCAACATTGCAATATCGATCTCAGGCTCGGCTGGCTCAATTACCTGATAAGCGGACCGGAACTGCATCGATGGCACCATTCTCAATGGAAAGAAGAATCGAACCATAATTATGGGAACAACTTGATTGTTTGGGATCGGATATTTGGAACCTGGTATTTGCCTGATGAGCATCAGGTCGAGAATCTCGGACTGTTAAATCGGAGCTATCCGATGTCCTTCTGGAAACAAATGGCGACCCCGTTTGTTCCGGGGGCCGATAAACAAACTATTTCCTCATGAAGCTCCCCAATCCATTGCAGAACTCGGAACTTCACGCGCAGATGGTGATGTGCGGTCGACGGTGGTGGGATCCGTTTATGGATCAGTTGCACCGGCCACAGGCAGTCCAGGATTTGGTGTTGAAAAGCATCTTGCAGGCCCAGGCGTTTACCGTCTTTGGGCAAACCCATCGATTCCCTTTACTGAAAGGTTCCCGGGAATTTCGTCGGGAAGTGCCGATTCACACCTATGAGGACCTCCGTCTGCCTATCGAGGATCAAGAAGCCCGCAAAGAAGCCATGCTGAATGGGGAGCAGCCTTTGACCTATGCCCTGACGAGCGGAACCACCGGGAAACCAAAATTGATTCCTGTGCTTCACCAAACCCAGGAGGCCTTGCGTCACTATCAGTGGCTCAGTACCTATGCGCAGTACCAGGCCCTTCCTTCGATATTCGAGGGCAAGATGCTGGTCATTGCAGGACCTGAAGTGGAAGGTTATTTGGACACTGGCACCAGTTATGGTTCGATGTCCGGGTTATTGACCGCTGCCCTGCCGGCAGTGCTCCAGCAGAAATTGTTTCTCCCGAAAGCTCTGCATGAGGTCAAAGATTACCAGGAAAAATATATGTATTTGGTCGCCTATGCCTTGTCGGAGCCCAATCTGTCGGTGGTGGCCACGGCGAATCCCTCGACTTTTTTGAAGTTATGGGAGATGGGTTGTCTTTATTTCCCGCAGCTAGTGGAGATGTTGGCTTCCAACAGTTCAGAGCCTCAACAAGGCCATCTCCCCCTTCCCCATATTTCCCGGCGGAGATTGAGACAATTGCAGGATTTCATTGGGCATGAAGACCAATTGACCGTGGAAGAACTGTGGCCCAATCTCAAGTCCGTCGTAACCTGGATGGGGGGCAGTTGCGGAGTTTTGATACCTAAACTTAAAGCGAGCTTGGCTCCCCAGACGGCCATCATTGAGATGGGATATCTGTCGAGTGAATGTATGGGCAGCGTGAATGTCGATCCAACTACGAATCGATGTGTCCCTACGATACAAGAAAACTTTTATGAGTTTGTGTCTCAGTCGGATTGGGAAGCCGATCATCCGCACACTGTGACTGTTGAGCAGTTGGAAGAGGGCAAAAAATACTATGTGGTAGTCACCGCGGCCAATGGTCTCTATCGCTATTTCATGAATGATCTCATCGAGGTGACGGGACATTTTCATTGCACCCCGACGATCGCATTTATCCAAAAGGGAAAAGGGGTCACCAACATCACCGGCGAGAAACTCTATGAATATCATGTGATAGAGGCGATGGAGGCAGTGCAGAACAGGTACCGGACAACGGTGGCCTTTTATGTCATGCTGGCCGATCCTCTGGCCCGGCAATATATCCTCTATATGGAGCATCCCCCCTTGGATACGTGTGTGGGGAGGCAATTAGAAAAGGCCCTCGCCAAGTCCAATGTGGAGTTTCAAAACAAGCGGGACAGTGGGAGGCTGGAGCCGATCCGGGTCGTCCATCTTGAGCCGGGGACGGGTGAAGCCTATAAGACCCACTGCCTCCAACAAGGTCAACGAGATGCCCAATTCAAAGTGGTGAGATTGCAATATGCCAAAGACTGTTCATTTGATTTCATGAAGTATGGGAGGAATCCATTCTGATGTCTCTCATGACCTTGTCCCAAACAATGTTGGAGATTCCTTTTAAGCAGGCCTTCACGCATGCGATCGCGACTCGTGCTTGCACTGAAAGTGTGTTGGTGAAGGCCACAAATTCCCATGGACTGATAGGTTTAGGGGAGGGGTGCCCCAGGTCGTACGTAACATTAGAGACGTTGGAATCGGCCAAGGCGTTTTTTGAGACGCATCGTCAGTCATGGGAACATTTGCGGGGGCTGGAAGATCTGCGCACCTGGATGACTGATAACCGGAAACTTGTTGATGCGAACCCGGCGGCCTGGTGTGCGGTGGAGCTGGCCTTGTTGGATGTGTGGGGAAAAGAATCAGGCCAGTCTCTCGAAGCCCTCTTGCGCCTACCTGAAGTCACGGGATCCTTTCAATATTCCGCGGTCCTGGGGACCGACAGTCTGGCCACCTTTCAGAAACAGGCGACACAATTTTCGGCGTTGGGTTTTGTGGACTTCAAAATAAAGGTCTCCGGTTGCCTGGAAGACGATCAACATAAAATCGATCTTCTTAAAGGGCTGGGCATAGAGAATCTGCGTATCCGGCTTGATGCCAACAACCTTTGGGGCCACCCGGAAGAAGTCGTGGCCTATCTTGAGGCTCTTCACCATCCCTTTCTGGCGATTGAAGAGCCCCTTCAAGTCGGCGACTTTGAGGGATGTCGAAGGATTAACCGACAATTGGGGCTTCCAGTCATTTTGGATGAGAGCTTTTTGCGCAAGGACCAATTCCAGAATGTGCAAGCCGATCCTCAAACTTGGATCATCAATGTCCGTATATCCAAGATGGGGGGCGTCCAGCGATCTCTGGCCGTTGCGGAGCAAGCTAGGGAAGCGGGCATTCAAATAATAATTGGCGCGCAAGTCGGGGAGACGAGCATCCTCACACGGGCGGCGCTCACCGTCGCCAATCAATACCGCGGCAATCTTCTGGCCCAGGAAGGGGCCTTCGGAACCTATCTTCTAGAACACGACATCACAGATACACCTCTCATGTTCGGCAAAGGAGGTAGGCTCGATTCTCAACCCCTCAGCGACCTGCCCGGTCTCGGGCTGACTCTCGCGCAATCCGCATAAGCTTTTTTATGACGTGAAATTCCAGTAACGAATTGAAGGCTTACTCATGCCTTTCTCCTATGGAATGCCTGACAAGAGCCCATGTTTCACAGCTCAAACTGATCATGAGCGACATCTGAATTCCTTCTAATAACTTGAATGGCCATATTTGCCAAATATAGACATTTGCGGTATTTTGAAGGTAACAAGAGAGGAGGAGCAAGAATGAATGTGAGTTTCACGGAAAAACAGGAACGCTACATTGCAGCGCAACTCGAGTCTGGAGACTACCAAAATGCCAGTGAAGTGGTACGCGATGCTTTGCGGCTACATGAAGTCTATCGTCATCGGGTGATTGAGGAACTTCGGGCTGAGATTGCTAGGGGGTGGGATGGCAAAGCGAGTCCCCGAAAGGTGCAGGATATTATCCAGTCCAGGTTGCGAGCAAGAAAATCTTCCTAGATGGCCAAACCAGAGGTGTTGTATGAACTCTCTCATGAGGCCGATAGGGATCTCGAAGATATCTTCGATTATACGGAGCGAGAATTTGGCTTTGATCAGGCTATCGATTATCTCTCCGGCTTTGAAAGCCTTTTTGCCAAACTTGTCAACAATCCAGAGCTAGGGAAAGAGCGAGAAGAAATTCGTGAAGGACTCAGGAGTTTGCTGAAAGAGAAGCATGTCGTCTTTTACAGAAGACTAGGTAACCAAATTCGCATTGTAAGAATTCTTCATGGCAGTCGTGATCTGCGAACATTTCTTACCTAAGCGTTCTCTCCAGTTTGGCTCGGTCTCAACGCGTGCCCAATTCTAGGAAAAGGTCAGAGCCAAAGGTCTTGAGGGTACGATCATTAATGCCCCTTCAAGACCTTTCTCGCGTCTCGTATTTTTCATGAATCGTGCACGATCTCAATGTAATTTTTCCCTTCCTGCCGAATCCATCGAAGAACGTCTTTTGTTAATTCCTTGCTGCCGCGTCCTGACTTTGGTGCGACAGACCTTTTGAGATTATTCTGATGTGTCGAAGCTATGAGGGGTAAGCCAATAATTCTGTACATTTTTGGAGTAGTTGGCTAGGATGGTGGGCCAATCTGGACATTTTTAAATATTCAGTTATGAAAAAGAAGATCACGGTGTTTGTGTCCTATGCCCGCGCCAATCGGGATCTGGCGACACGGTTTTTGAAAAAGTTCAAAGAGCAGGCCGCTCCCTCTAAACAGTATCATTACACTTTTTGGCGGGATAACGACATTCTGGTTGGCGAAAAATGGCATGAAGAAATTCAAATTGCCTTGGGAGAGTGCGACGTGGGACTGGTCCTGGTCAGCCCTGCGTTTCTCGGATCGCAATACATCCAGGATCAGGAACTTCCCAAATTTGTGAAGGGTGGAGATAAACCGGTTATCCCGGTCTTGTTGCAGCCCATTGATCTGGAGCGCCATGATCTGAAAGGCTTGCAACAGACACAAATCTTTCGGCTGGATCGTCCGCGCTTCGCCTCGCTCAAGGCCTATGGCGAATGTTCGGGGTCCCAGCGCGATCAATTTGCTCTGGAATTGTTTCGGCAGGTCGAAGCCCGATTGGATAAAGTGCTGAAAAAATAATGGGGACGTGTAGGAGAAAGCCCGGGTTCGTGTTGTCCATAGGGTTATGAGCGGGTCTCCAATGCGTCTCCTTTCCGTCATCTCCGCAAGGTGGTAAGGGGGCTCCATCTGCGAAGAGGTAACATCAAGATAGATTCCCGATAACAAATGACGGGAATGACTGCACTTTTCTGTCATCCCCCAAGTGGTAGGCGGGGATCCATCAGGAAAAGGTTCAGGATGGATGCCCGATAACGACTGTCGGGCATGACGAGCGCGGATTGATTCCCGAAAAAATGTCGGGAAGGACGCCCGTGGGAATGTCCTGATGAAAGAGTCCTCCTCAGTTGCTCACAAAGTTCTTATAACCAACAGAACGACACCATGACTGAACCAACGATTACCTGTCCACAGTGCAAAGCGGAAATTAAGCTGACTGAGTCGCTCGCGGCCCCTCTTCTCGAAGCCACGAAGCGAGACTTTGAGCAACGACTTGCTCAAAAAGAGGCTGAAGCTGTCAAGCGGGATGCTGCCCTGCGTGAGCGCGAAGCTGTTCTTGCCAAAGCAACAGAGACTCTGGAGGAGCAAGTTGCCGAAAAACTGAAACTCGAACGCAGCAAAATCATGGCGGAAGAAGCCAGAAAAGCCAGACTGGCCCTCTCCAACGACCTCGAGCAGAAATCTAAAGAAATACTTGAGATTCAGGATATTCTGAAGCAGAAGGATATAAAGCTCGCGGAAGCGCAGCAGGCCCAAGCCGATCTACTCCGCAAGCAGCGTGAGCTGGATGACGCCAAACGCGAATTGGATCTCACCGTGGAAAAGCGGGTACAGGAAGGACTCACGGCCACGCGGGATCAGGCCAAGAAAGAAGCCGAAGAAGCACTGAAATTCAAAGTCATGGAGAAAGAACAGACCATTACCTCCATGCAAAAACAAATTGAAGAACTCAAGCGTCGGGCTGAGCAGGGTTCTCAACAACTTCAGGGCGAAGTGCAGGAACTCGAACTCGAAGCGCTCCTCACCTCGAAGTTTCCGCAGGACCAGATTCAACCGGTGGCCAAAGGCGAGCATGGCGGTGATGTGCTGCATCGCGTCGCCGGCTCATTTGGCCAACCTTGCGGAACGATTTTGTGGGAATCGAAACGCACCAAAAACTGGAGCGATGGCTGGCTCACCAAGCTTCGCGAGGATCAGCGGCAGGCCAAAGCCGAAATCGCGATCATTGTGAGCCAGGTTTTACCCAAAGAGGTAGAGACATTCGAATTCATCGACGGCGTCTGGGTTGCCCATCCCAAAGTCGCCTTGCCCGTAGCCATTGCCATGCGTAACACACTCATGGAGGTGGCTTCCGCGCGTCAGGCCGCGGAAGGGCAGCAGACCAAAATGGAAATGGTCTATCAGTATTTGATGGGTCCGCGCTTCCGTCAACGGGTGCAGGCGATCGTGGAGGGCTTTTCTTCGATGCAGGAGGATCTCGACAAAGAGCGGAAAGTCATCATGAAGCAATGGGCCAAGCGTGAGGAGCAGATCGATCGTGTGATGCAGGCCACCGTGGGCATGTACGGTGACCTTCAAGGCATTGCGGGGAAAACCTTGCAGGAAATTGAAGGATTGGAACTCCAAGCGCTTGATGCGCCAAAGGATGAAACCGACGGAAAATTGTTGTGAACGCTTCTTCCTCTCTCCCACCTTGAGAAATTTTTTGCCTGACAATTGCCCCCTGTAGAGAACGATCTTCTCGCTATCCTGAACATACCGCCTGGACAGACCCGTTCGGAAAGCCTTATCCAAGGAATTGCCCACTTTTCTCACCTGTACGTCAACACATGGTTCCTAGCCTTCCGTAAGGTATGGCATAGGGTGATAAGGGACCAGGCTGTCCGACAACGGTCTAGGCGGAAGCGCCAAATCGTTTCCTCCTCAAAAAAATCTAGAAGATTGCCAAAAGGACTGGAGAGATTCCGGTCCAGTGCGCTATTGATTGCGGCCTCACAAAACACGACTCAGGTGTGTGGAAATTTGGGCATATGCGTTGTCTAAGGAGTGATGCAAATTGCCCCATTTCCATATTAAAAAAACAAAACGCTGTGAAAATTCCCATTTTCACACTGGCACGAAATTTGGAGTGGAAGTAAGTGTTATCGAAGCAAAGACAAGTGACCTTTCCGAAGTACAATCAAAGAAGTTCCGAGTGATTGCACACAGGTAAGAGCCAGGTCCCTATTATCAACAAAGGAGAAAGTCCTGATGGAAGTATTGAGGCAAAAGATTCAATCGGGAGCCTGGATCATCCTCGCAACGGTAACATTGGTCTATGCTTCAGCTTGGGCGGGAAGCGCCGGGGATCTTCAGTCACGGGTCCCAGCCGATCGCATGGAGCAGGCCCTATCCTTTATCAATCCGTTTACCCCCACAGAAGAATTTATTGCGAACGGAAAAAAATTATACGAAGGCAAGGGCTGGTGCGCCTTTTGCCATGGCTGGGAAGGGACAGGGGCACCGAGTGCCGGTCGAACCTTTCCTCCCGATATCATGATGCCAACCAATTTTGCGGATGCCGCCTGGCAGGCGGCCAGAAGTGACGGGGAACTTTTCTGGGTTCTGATTCATGGTAGTCATGGGACCGATATGGTGCCCTACATGCCGCAGTATATTACGGACAAAGAGGCATGGGAGATCATTGCCTATCTTCGAACGTTTCGAGGAATGTAAGAGGCGTTTATTTTCATAGGAACAGGCAGCGGGTGCAAAAATTTCATCTGTTATGACTCATTGAGGAGGTCTCATGATGCAGAAGCAACACTTGAGGAAATGTCATTTGGTAGGGGCGGCGGTTCTGATGCTGGCTGTGCTGTCAGGTTGTAGTCATTACGGTAAACACGAAGTGTCAAAAACGGCCAACGCAACTATTCAAGGGTGTACGGACCCCACGATTACCGGAACTGCCACCCTGAAAGAATTTGAATCGCCCGAAGGCATTAAAAAAGTGTATGTCCAGATGGAGGTCAACGGATTAAAGGATGGCAAGCATGCGGTCCATATTCATGAGGTCGCAAGCTGCCAACCCTGTGGGGCTGCCAAAGGGCATCATGATCCCGGGCCATTTGGCAAATCCACACCTGACGCGCCGGATTTCAATCATCCCTATCACATGGGTGACCTGGTGAATATCACGGTGGTGAACGGAGTCGGGAAGCTGCATGCGGTGACCACCCGGGTCGCCTTATCGGATGGCCGGTTGAGTGTGTTTGATGAAGATGGAAGTTCATTCATCATCCACACCAATGAAGATCTCTATTGCGATCAGGATAGCGAACTCAACCCGGGATGTGCCGGAGGATCCCGTGATGCCTGTGGAATTATTGAACCGATGCCATCGATGTAAGGAGGATGCCCTTCATGTGGCCACCGATTGAAGAAAGAGGTGGAGCATTTGTCCTGGTCGCGTTGCAAGAATTTACAGAAGGGATCATCCAAGGAGGAATGATGAAGCATACATCGCAATGGGCGAGCGGGCTCATCGTCGTGCTGGCGGTGAGTGGATCGCCGGTGTTAGCACAACAGCATGGGCAACAACAGATGATGATGCCACGTGTTCCCGCGGAAAAGCTGGCAGAAGCCAGAGCTCTGATGAATCCATTGCCGCCCTCGCCGGACATTGTCGAAAAAGGCAAAACGATCTATGAGGGCAAGGGCGGCTGTGTCAATTGTCATGGTGCAAGTGGACGCGGCGATGGCCCGGGTGCCGCGACTCTCAAACCGCCGCCTCGTGTGTTCCGGTCACATGGGTTTTGGAGGCATCGGTCTGAAGGAGAAATTTTTTGGGTGATTAAGTACGGATCGCCGGGGACCGCGATGATTCCCTTTGGGGGAATGCTCTCGGATGAAGAGATCTGGACCGTGATGCAGTATGAGCGAAGTTTTTCCGGAGGATCACTTGGCGGAGGGGGCGGTCCTCAGGGAGGCGGACGACACCAGGGTCGCGGGATGATGCAACATCAGAGCAGTCAGGAGGGGTATCCCACGGAACCCGGAGCCATGGCCGACCAAGAGGCGGGACCCGGTAAGGACGTCATGGACAAGGCTGAGAAAGCCAAAGCCGCTTCGATGGGGATTGCCCAGGCCATTGCCGCCGCCAACAACCATGTGCCAGGAACGGTTCTGGAAGCCGAGTTTGAAGTCGAAGAGGATCAGGCCTTATGGGAAGTAATAATCGTCACCGAGGATGGCACATTCATGGAAGTCCACGTGGATAGCCAAACGGGATCGATTCTCTCGTCCGAAGAAAAAAAGTCGGCAGACGACCAGAAATCCATGCGAAAGGGAAAGGGCGACAAGCATCAGGGGTCCAAGGGTGAACATGAGTGTTGTGAAGGTGAAGGGATGGGCAGTAGACATATGGGTGGTAAACATATGGGTGGAGGCGGGATGAAAGGGCACATGCAGGAATAGATGTGTCCGGATTGAGAGCGCAGGCGGATGGATGCAGAAGAGTGACAGGTAACGGGGATTAACTGCTGACTCCTCATCGAGTTGTCATCCTGAGGCAGCGAAGAAGGATCTGTGCCCAGGTGAAAAATCTATGACTGAGCAAGATCCTTCGTAGAACGTGTCCAGAACTCGCCGAGGGGTCAGGATGAACATGTATCGGGAACCCTCCCCATCGTGATCATGCTCGACAGTCGTTATCGGGCATCTATTACGGATTTTTTTCTGATGGATACCCGCTAACCACCGGCGGGGATGACAGCAACGTGATGTCCCGCCCGACCGTTGGCATTGGATATTTATTCACTTTCGTCATGCCCGACGTTTTTTATCGGGTATCCATCTGGGAATGTTTCGAATGAATCCCCGCTAGCCACCGTCGGGGGATGCCGAAAGTGCGCGAACGTGAAAAATACAGAATTCCTCAGGTATTGTCTGACCAATGAAGTTCAGAATTTTTCACATTAACGTGGCCGTTCTCATGGCCTGCATACTGGCAGGACTGTGTTACCCGCAAGAGGGGCTGACCTCACGAATGAGGGAGAAGGCATCGTAAAATCTGCCTGTATTGGTTGCCATCGAGTTCAGGGCGCGCCGATGCCGCGCTCCACAAAGCAATCACCAGATCTGATCTGGGCGGGTAATAAATATCAACGAGACTGGTTAGTGGCCTGGCTCGAAAATCGAAAGGAAAGACTGTATCCGGTCGGCTATGATTTTAAGATCACACGTAAGGGGCGGCACCTGTCGCTCTCATCTGGTGAAGCGGAAAAAAATGGCCGATTTTTTACGCACACTGAAAGATGCAAGAATCACCGAAGGCGTGATGAAGTCGGGAACTCCGGAAGAGCTCGCCCGTGGCGAGCAACTCTACCGTGAGCATGCCTGTCAAAACTGCCATTGGACCCCAGCCGAGAACCGGCGGGGCTATACCGGCGGGACGTCCAGCACGTCCTTTGTCAATATGGGGAATCGTCTCCAGGCCGATTGGGTGTATCGCTTCAATCTGAACCCGAATGATTTTGTGCCTGAAAGCGGAGCGTATATACCCAATCCCTCGCTTCCGGATGAGGATATCTATGCGATCACGGCTTACATGATGACGTTCACACAACCATGACACACATTCTACAGGAGGGGTGACAGATGATCAGGCGCTTCAGTCGGATGAAATATGCAATCAAGAAGAAAGCTGGTACGACACTGTTCGTGGGGCTCGCGTTAGGAATGCTCATGGCTGGCCTCGCGGTTGCTGGAGGCGGGGATATCGAAAAAGGCAAGACGTTGTATCGACAAAGTTGCGGGCATTGTCACGGATTAGACGGGAAGGGTGATGGGGAAATGGGCGGGTACTTAAACCCTCCCCCCGCCAATCTGGCCAGTGAAAAAACCCAGTCCAAGTCAGACGCTGAGCTTAAGGATGTCATCATGAAGGGGCGGTCAGGCACCGCCATGGAAGGATTTGAAGGAGCACTGGAGGAAGAGCAATTTAACGATCTCTTTGCCTATCTCCGTTCCCTGAAACCGTAAAAAATCCTATGATGAAAATTCCTTCCCTCCTTAATCTTAAGGATCGCATGTAGAGGAGGCCAGATATGATCACAAAAGATGTCTCCATTTCGTTCAGAGTATTGCTCGGTGTGGTGGTCACAGGTTTTGTGCTGTTCATTGGGCCAGTCACGGCCGATACTGGCGAAAGGGAACAAGCTGCTGCGAAAGTGACAGGGGCGTTTCTCCAAGAGTTGGGTGAGGCGATGACCAGGGAAATGACGAAAGGTGGTCCGGTTGAGGCCATCAAGGTCTGTACGGAACTGGCTCCGGAGATCGCGAACCGTTTGTCGCGGGAAAACGGGTGGCGGGTGACTCGCGTGGGAACCCGTGTGCGAAATCCCTTGCTCGGCATGCCGGATGCGTGGGAACAGACTGTACTCGAAGGGTTTGCCGCGCGGGCCACAAAAGGGGAAGCAATGGCTGGCATGAGTCATGGAGAGGTGGTATCAGAACCGGGCGGGCAATATTATCGGTTCATGAAACCAATAGCTGTTCAGCCCAAGTGTCTGCTCTGTCATGGACCGACTGAGACCATTCCGGAATCGATCAAGGCTCTGTTGAAGAAACACTATCCCTTCGATGCCGCCACGGGCTATCAAGCCGGAGACCTGCGTGGAGCAGTCAGCATCAAGCAGCCACTCGGCAAACAAAGCCACTGAATCGAATGGTCTCGACCCACTGGAGGCCGCATCATGAAAAAGGAGAGACCATGAAACTGGCGAAAGTCGGCGCTCGAATGGCCATTTTTAACTTAATGCTATGGTTGAGTTTTGGTTTTGCGAGCGCAGAGACCAATCATCATGCCACGCACAAGCCTGAACACGATATGCCGAAGATGTCGTTGATGAAGCGCATGGCGTTGGATCTCCCCCCGGCTGCGCAAGAAGGTCTCAAGCTGACCATGCGAGAGCATCTTGAAGCCATCGACGCTATTGTCGCGGCTCTGGCGCGAGAAGATTTTGCCAAGGCAGCCACCCTCGCAAATGAAGAACTCGGTTTCCCGAAGCATCATGTGGCGATGCAACGTGAGCCGGGAGCCAAATTCCCGCGCGCCTACCATGATCTGGCGATGGCGCATCATCAGGCCGCGGAAGCCCTGGGCGCGGCGATCCCGACCAAAGACCTCAAGCAGATCCTCCCTCACCTCGAGCAGACGATCCACGCCTGCGTAAAATGCCATCAAGCCTTTCGCTTGCCGGATTGAAGTGTGACAACTTTTGATGTCACTACCAAAAAACTAGACGAACCAGGTGTGCCTGCAGTTGCCTCCAACCGGTTGTCATTCTGAGCCCATGGCGAAGAATCTGTGCCCAGTTCGAGAAGCCCCAGGGCTCAGGGAGATCCTTCGTTTCAGGGAGGATGGCATTGCCTTCCAGGATTTGTTGTGTTCCTGAAAAGCATAGCATTCATCCGAAATTGTCTCACACATGTTGCTCAAAATTTTGCAATTGAAACAAGAGCCTGTGATCATCATTGTTTCTCTTGCGAGTTGCGATTAGAATTCTTTCCTCATTGTGTCATGCCGGACAAACTTTCTCGTGAATCCACCCGAGCGTCGTCATGCCCGGCATTGTTTATCGGGCATCCATCCTGAACTTTTTCCTGATGGATCCCCGCTAACGACTTGCGGGGATGACAGAAGGGTGTCGTCATGCCCGAGTTGAAGGTTCCTCTTTGAAACGGGGGTAGGGGGATTCGAGGAGACAGTTTTCCTCTACATGTTCCGAAAATTTTGTTGCAAGGAGAATGTTGAGGCCTGCCCATGACGAATACACATTACGGATATGCCATCCTGGCGAGTCTCCTCGCGGCCGGGGTCACGACCACAGGTCTCTTCGTCATTCGCCGGTTTGGAACGTGGGGGCAATACAATGCCACCTACTTTTCCTGTTTCGCCGCAGGGGTGCTGATCACGGTGTCCTTTCTTCATATCATTCCTCATGCCTTCCACATGAACGAGCAGGCCCCGGTGTATTTGCTTGGAGGTTACCTGGCCTTTCACCTGATCAACCGGTTCATTCATGCCTATGTCTGCGATAGTACTCCCGACACAGCCATCGGGCTGATTCCTCTGCTCGGAATCGGCCTCCATTCGACGTTGGATGGCGTGGTGTATGCCATCACGTTTAGTGTCAGTGTCTTAACCGGAATGTTAGCGGCTATCGGTATGGTTCTGCATGAGTTTCCGGAGGGAATTGTCACCTATGTGCTGTTGTTGCGTAGCGGGTTCACTCCCCCAAAAGCCTGGCTGTTAGCTTTTCTAGCTGCGGCCCTGACCACACCGATTGGAACATTGGTGGCCATCCCCATGATCCATCAACTCAATCAGACCGTGCTGGGCGCGCTGCTGGCGGTTTCAGCCGGAGCGTTTGTGTATGTGGGAGCCACGCACCTTCTGCCCTTGGCCGAGCGGGAAGACCGTCCCTACAGTCTGGCGGCCATGGGAGGCGGTGTTGTGGTGGCCCTCGGCATCATCCTCACTCACGCCTAATTCAAGAAAAACCATCTATTGGGAACAGGAGCTAACCAAGGGTGTGACACATTGGTGCTGTGACGAGGTAACAGGAGGATCGCAAATGTGGAAATAATTCAGAGCCTGATATTCGAATGAAAAACTTCAATTGGGTGTGAGAAAGGGAGAAATTCTATGGACCCACAAAGCCCTTGCCCAACGGCTATCCATAGCCAAGCCTATGGGTTGATTCTCAATCTTACCCACGAGACAACAGTGTTCAGGAAAACGCCGGATCAGGTCTCACTGGGGCTAGCAGACTCAATCACCACCAGGGTTCCTCGCATGATGGGATGAAACGAACAGTGGTAGGGATAATAGCCTGGAGGTAAATGATTGACCGTGAAGGTACGATTGGGGCCAATAGGTCCGGAATCAAAGTCACATTGTTCATCGCTTATACACCCGTCGTGGGTAATGGAATGAATGTTGGCCGTTGGATTTTCCCATGAAATTGGGGTGCCGGCGGCAATTTGTACAAATTTCGGGGAATAATACGGGGAGAAAGTGTTAAGGGTAATCCGAAATGTAGAAGCCGCAGCTGAAGCAAAAGACATCATGAGGAGGACTAGCCCTCCAATTTTTAACGGCTTATAGACAAAAGGCCGTTTCCCAAAAATCATTTTTCTGTTGATCCCATACTTTGTCACCGCCATGGTCGTTCGCCCTCTCGTTGTTCCCGTCCTTGCTTAGAATGAACCTTCCCAAAGGACATCCCTTAGGCCTCACGATTAATTATACACCCTGAGAGCACAATGATGGGAGAAGGACGCAGAGGCTCTTTTTCCTGCCTGCCTTCCATGAGACAGAGCTTCACTATATTTTAGATTAGCACATCCACAAAAACACCCGTTGAGCCCAGTTTGGCATTTAGGTCCTTGGCCGTTTGGGTCGCTACCGCAAAAAGGTTTTCGACGAGTCCCTTATCATTTTTATCTTTTTGAAATTGAAAAATAGTGTTGATGGAATTGGCAACCTTTTGAAGGGTGTCGGCTATTTCTTTGGCCTGGAGTGGGGAGAGACCTTGTCGGGATTTGGTTAGTGTGTTGCTCCGACAGTCGGGTCGTACATATAAAATAGATGATTTTCCAGAATTCAATATTTAGAAACAGTTAGGGAATCTTCAGGCCGAATTCATCGCATCTCACCTCCTTTCGTGCTTTTCCTCTCGCCATTCTCTTCAGCTCGACAAATAACCAGTGATTGGCATAGTGACTATTCACAAGTGCTCAGCACGGGAATGGGGTTGTGCGTGTGATCGTGTGATGTCGTTTGTTGAAAGCTGAGGCGAAGGGTAGAAAACAATTTTCACCAGAAGCTGGCCATGTCATTTCGAAACGATAAGGATGGTCAAAATAAGAGAGTTGAGATGAGGGATAGGAAAATACAGGATCGGACTCAAGCCCTTTCTTCCCAGGTACTTAAGAAAGGTGGCATGGTAAGCTGGATGTTGACGGCGCCATTTTCCAAAGGGAGAATTTCAATGGTCATCCCTGAGCAAGTTATGGGGAATAGTACGTCCAACCTAAAAAAATGATCCGCGTATGACCAAGGAAACTGATCACACTCGAATTCATCTTCGGATCGGACATCGTGGCGCGGCGGGGCATGCGCCGGAGAATACGCTGGCAGCTCTAGAGCTGGCTATCAAATTGGGTGTCGACATGATCGAGTTTGATGCCCAGCGATCGGCAGATGGGGCATTGGTGCTCTTTCATGATAGGACTGTCAACCGGACGACAAACGGGGAGGGGAATGTTGAGTCCTTACCTCTCACGGTTCTGCGCGGATTGGATGCGGGCGGGGGCGAACGGATTCCACTACTTGAAGAATCCCTCGCGTGCCTCAATGGACGGGCAGGGGCGATGATAGAGCTGAAGGTGAGGGGAATCGCCGCTGAGGTCTGTTCAATCGTGAAGGCGGCTGATTTTCAGGGAGAAGTAATTTATGCCTCGTTTTTTCATGAAGAATTGCTGACGGTGAGAAAATTGATGCCCGATGCTCAGACGCTCGCGTTGATCGATGGCGCGCCCATACATCCCACGGCCTTTGCCATTGACGCCAACGCGACGCATGCGGGATTGGCGTTGGATTGTGTGACCCCTGCTCTTGTGCAGGCGCTTCAGGCGCAAGGCATTCAGGTGTTCGTCTATACGGTTGATGATCCTGAAGATATTGCACGGATGAAGCGGCTGGGAGTCGACGGTATTATTTCCAACTTTCCTGATCGGGTCTAATTAGCCCATCAACAATGAGAGTTGCTCATTCATTGAGTGGATGAACTCTTCGGGATTCAGTGAATTTGCAATCGGTAGGTCATCCTGAGCCCGCGGCGAAGGATCTGTGTCCAGGTCAACGATACCACGGTTCAGCAGATCCTTCGATCCCCTCAGGATGACATGAATGAGAAAGCCAGCCACACTGTGTTATGCCCGACATTTGTTATTGGGCATTGATCTATTCCCCTCATGCCTCACAGTAATTGTCGGGCATCTATCTTTTAAAATTTTCGGATGGATTCCCGCTTAATAATGGCGGGAATGACGATGAAGTGAATGGAGCGCCCCTGACGTCTTGCGGGAGGACGAAAAAAAGAGGGCGGCGATAGCTCAGAATTCTTCATGCATGCCCTGACTGATGGAGTGCAAAATTTTAAAATTCTTCAATCAGAGCCCCCCGCAATAGGCATTAGCCGGATGAGCTGATACTCTGATTGTGTATGAGGGAAAAGCAACAGGTAATCGATCTGATTCGGAAAGCATTCAGGGGAACTGTGCATCCTGGTGAGGCTTTTCTAGTGGGAAGCCGTGAGGGCTGCGAGGCGTCTGAGGTAATTGTGCCCTTTATGGGGGTGGCTGATTGGTCCCAGGTTGCGGCAGAAATTCTTGATGCGAATTCCGAGGCTCTCAGCTTTTTTTCGGAGGGCGGCTTTCGGTTTTTTCTTCCTGCCTATTTGATTGCAGATCTTAAAGGTCAGTTGCAAACTGCGGATCCCCTTTTCCACCTGACGGGAGGGTTTTCCGATGCGGTGGTGCAGGTGCCGACTAAGGTGCGAGTGTATGAAAAGACCATTGGGAAGTCGGCCTTGTTGAATCCCAGGCGCTATGGAGCTATGACGTTTTATGATTATGCTCGATACCGTTTGTCGATTTTCGCTCGTGAGGAAGCCGAGGCCATTGTGGTTTATTTAGAATATCGCCAGGATTTGGACTCTGATGGAATTGAGACGTCCAGCATTACGGCGGCACTGGATGGTTTTTGGCGGGAACGGACAGCCACGGCTCCACACGCCTCTGCGTTACGAAAACATGTTGACGATGAAGCCGCCTACATCCGCGATCTGCAAGAACGATAACATGGCATTGGAAACAGGAAGCCCAATCCCATCCTGGCCCTATCCTGGAATCACAAAGTCGTAGTGACCGACTAAGCCATCCGACATCTCTCCCGATGTGTCGGGCGCATAGTCGACAATCACCCGTTCTTGTTCTTTCGGGGTGAGTCCGGCATCGAGAATCACCACATCCTTGGGTAATAACTCCTGATTGAGTGCATTGTTGGGAATTTGGTCGCCCCGGAAATACAGCTGCGTGACCAGTTTCGGTTGCGCTGGAGGCAAAAGTTGAAAGTGTAGGTGGGAAGGGCGATACAGTCCGGATTCTAAGTCGATGGGGTAAAAGCCGGGCACGATGGTTTTGAACCAATAGTCTCCATGCTCATTGGTGACCGCTCGTCCCCAGTATTGAAAATACCCATCGTAGGTTCGGTGAATGATTTCTCCAGTCGTGGGATGGGGGAAACTCAACATGCCGTCATCCTCTTTGTGGTTATATCGGCCGGAGGCCGATGCACTCCACATGATGATCACGGTGCGAGGAATCGCTTGGCCGGTTTTTGCGCTCAGGACTTTTCCCCTCAGATAAATGACCTGCCCTTTGGCTTTTCCCTGGCGGCCTTTTACAAAAGTGAGATCCTGATCGTTAGCCTGACTAATGGGAATGCCGGGGGCGGGGTTTTCGCGAATGGCATCTATTGGGTCTCCCTCGTCGGGGAAAAATGGGCCAAGCGATTGGCGCGGAGTTGGCCCGTTGAGCATTTCCGCAAGGCTGGATGAGCTGATGTGCCCTCCGGATAACAAGCCGACGTAGCCCAGCCCCCACTTTAATAGGGTTCTTCTGGACAATCGATTGGTGTCTGCTTTCATGAGGTCTCCTTGTCGAGATATGGAGATGGCTTGAGCATGTTCACTGATGGACTGAATCGTTGATTTCCGCCATCAAAAATGCCGAAACTGTTCTCGGGTACGGTTATCCTTTCACATATCTTCTCCGCTTTCAAATGACCTCGGCAAGAGGAATGAGGTTGGGTGGACATAGGATCGTAACTTTAAACGTGAAGACGATGTGGGGTATAGTGTGCCGTGAAGACTCACCAGTCCATTTTGCGGCATTCCTTCTTTCATGTTCCCCATTGTCTCTTCTCTCTCCCATGATGAATCCTTTATCGTGAGGACAGGTCTTTTGCTGTGATCGAGCACTCTTGCAAAATATGTGTTGGCGCATGGCCGCTCAAGGATCATTTTCTTGGTGATTGTGGCCTGACCAAGGCGTATGTGTTTGAGGACCAGTTTTTTGCCGGCTGGACTGTGCTGGTATTGAAGGAGCACGTCTCCGAGTTGTTTAAGTTATCCAGAGTCGCACGCGGCATGTTGATGGAAGAAGTTAACCACGTGGCGGAGACGCTGGCACAGGTGTTTGACGCGAAGAAGATGAACTACGAACTGCTCGGCAATCAGGTTCCCCACATTCACTGGCATCTGATTCCCAGGCTGAAAACCGATCCCGACCCGTTGAAGCCGGTGTGGTGTGTGTCGCATGAGCCGGTGCGGCTCCCTGCTGATCAACTGGCCGAACGGGTTACCCGTCTTCGAGCGGCCTTGCGCATCCATGCCAACGAACCCGTCTGATCTTCTCAGTCTACCCGGCAAATAGTTCAGTCCCGCTCCAAGAGGTTTCCCTGTTGTTAGTCTGTTGTCCTTCTGCCATCAGTCGCTTCGAAATCTTGGTTTGGAAGTATGTTAGGAAGCTGCGGATTCCGTCTCTTGGAAATCGATGAGGAATTGCGGGCGCGCCGGTGGACTCGTTTCGAGCTGTTTATATTGGCAGGGAGGAATGTCTTCTTTCAGCCGCCTCAGGAGAGTGGGCACTTTCATTTTGGGCGGGATGTCGCACACCCAGACGTGCATGCCGGTTTCCAATTCTTCAAAGTGGCGTTTCAGATTAAATCCTGGCTTTTCCATGAAATACGCCGAAAGAAATCCGGTGATGCCCTGTACCACCCAGGAATGTTCTTTTACGTATCGATAGCTGACCCGAATCTCTACCACTTCCATCATGTCGTAATCTCCCTGTGCAGTCGATCATATCTTGCTTGGAAGGTCTCACCCTAACAATTCCTTCGCCTTTTTGGAAATTGAGAAACACCATCGGGAATTCTTCCGCTTTTGTCGTGTCAGACATGCTTTGCCTTGTACCTCTCCGTTCCCGTCATGCCCGACATTTTTTATCGGGCATCCATCTTGTCTTGCACATTTCGAGGATGGATCCCCGCTTCCTACTTGCGGGGATGACGCGGAAAGGCTGTCATGCCCGACGGTTGTTATCGGGCATCTATCTTGATTTCTGTCTCTCTATTTGAGTCCCTAACAGCTAACGTTATCTACTAATGGATCCCCCCTTACTAATGGCGGGGATGACAGAAGGGTATGCTTTATAAGCATCGGTGAGGTCGATGGAAGATGAGACAGATTGAGGCATGATGTAACTTTTGTGGGAGCAGGATAGAAACCAGGAATATGCCGAAGGTTAGGGAACGAGGGGCGGATATGCACCTGATGGTGCATCGATCCGACCCCCTTCTCTTGTTTAAGCCTTACTCGTGTTTCTCGCCCTTGCCATGCATCCCTTTTTTCTCGCCTTTGCCATGTTTCTCTTTATATTCCTTCATCTTTTCCTGCCGTTCTTCCTGCATTTCCTTCCATTTCGCTTGTTGCTCGGGCGTCAGTTCGGCCTCAATCTTTCCCATGGCCTTTTGGCGCATCGCTTTCATTTGTTGGTGAAGCGCCTCCATCTGCTGGTGTTTTTCCTCAATGATGGGGAGGATCTTGTCCTGTTGCTCCTGTGTGAGCGACAGCTTCTTTGTGAGTTTCTCCAGATGGGATTTTGGATCGTGACCATATCCATGATCGTCGCCGTCTGCCCAGGCAGAAGCGCCAAACAGACTCAATGCGACGGTCAGCATGAAAAGCCCCATCATGCGCGAAACCGTCTTGAGTGTTCTCTCATGGATCATGTGGCGTTGACTTGTCTGAGTCATTCCTACCTCCTTTGTGAAAAACAGTGATTGAAAGGGTTAGCCTTTTAGTATATCAAATGACAGAGTGCTTCTGCTTTTGGCTTGAACAAGGATATCAAAGATAAGATAAAGCCTTGAAAACGTGCTTTTCTGATTGTTGGGAGGAAAGTCTTCATTTGACCGTTTAGGATTCTCCAAAATGGAAACATGCCGCTATCATTAAATGAAACGCCGGCAGTTTTGGGTTTGACAGGTACAAGCCAGTTCCCCGTTGTGATGAGAGTCGCCATAGTCGAGCGTGAGTTCGGTTCCGGCCTTGATGGGGTGCAAGGCATAAAACTCTGCCCGTTCTCCAATGATTCTCATGAAGGTATTTGGTGTGCAGGAATGGTTGATAAACCGGAATCCTGTCGTCTCTTCGGCCCCATCAATCGACTTCCCATTATTCACTTCGACAATGGCAATCCACTTTTGGGTTTTAGCCCGCTTTCGCCCTTCTCGTTGGGTAATCAGTTCTCCAGTATACTCCCCGATTTTTTGCCGTTGTCGCAAATGGACTTTGGTGAATAAGCCACGGCCCTCAATGGCACTGGGTTTCACATCCATGGGAACTGGCCATTGTGTCTTGGGGGAGATGGTTTTGGTAGATAAGGGCATGCCGGAGTTGTCACATTACTGTGGTGATGATCGTCTGAAGTGAGTTGAGTGAAATGTACAAAATGGGAGGAGGATAAGGCCAGAGGGGTTTGTCACGAAATGCAAAAAAAAGAGAAGATACTTTCAAAGGGTTTGGGGTGGCCCTTAGATAAATTGAAAGGGCTGCCTCTGGATTGAGGCAGCCCTTTCGTTCTCCTTTGTGAGCTTGGGGGAGATGGATGCTTTGTTACTTGGTAGGTTCGGCTCTCACCCATTTGCCGTTGTGAAATAATTCGTCATAATCCCACAGGAAAAACCAGTTCTTTTTTCCTGACTCGCTCCCAGTCAGCTGTTGTTGTGGGACCGATCGCGACTGGGCATGAATTTCAGTGATTGCCGGTTTGGCTTTGACCAATTCCGGTGCGTTCGTTTCACACAGTACCTCCCGCCACACCATCCGGCCCTCCGATTCTTTGATCGTTTTTGTCACGGTTTGATATTCGGCCGGAATAGGAATCCGGGTTTGCTGGGCTGGGGCGATCAATTTATTGACCCGCACCGTCTTATACTCCGCCGGGACCTGCACGAGTCTTGTGGTAGCCGGGGTTTTGAGTACTTGCTTGGTCACGGTCGTGTATTCAGCCGGAACTTCTTCCAAGCACATGATTTCACCGGTAAAGTTGTCAACTTTTTCGACCAACCCTCGACCTTTTTTCCATCTGGTAGTGGCTGGTTTGACGAGGAGTTGTTCGGTGACCGTTTCAAATTGAGCAGGGATAATTTCTTCTCTCTCATAGGCGGCTCTGAGCAGGACTTGTTCTTCAACCATTTCATACTTGGCTGGGATGATCTCAATACGTTCCGATGCCTCTCTTTGGAGAACTTGTTCGTTCTCGGTCCGATATTTGGGATCCTCAAACACTCGAGCGTAGCATTTTCCAGCCTGAGCATTGGCTGGAAGGGCCATCTCCCCGGCGGGAATCTCGACAGGCGGAGGAACATTTGATAACGGCGTAGCTGCCAAGACGGTTTGGCCCACGCCCATGGTGAGAACTGAAACACCCAAGAGCATGAATTTGTTGGTGGTCTTCATGAGAGGGTACCTCCTTAAGGTAGATTGTAAAGTGTGAGCATCTGCTAGGCAGGTACTAGCGCAAGTTGGATACCATGGAGGGAACGTATAATTTAATGAATGATTTCAACAGACTGAAGGAATTGCTGGATAGGAATGTTCCAGCGAATGGAACATTCCTATGTTCCAGACTGTCCCACGTCTCAGCGGACGGGAACGGCAAACTATGAGGAATGTGACGTCAGCATTCTATTGAACTGTTCAAAGGTGGGATAACGGTTCCCGGGCCCAAAGTTGGTGAAGCAAGGATGTAGGAGAACTTAAGCGAAAGGAGAGACTGCACATGTTTTCCGGCGAAGGTGATTCACCTGATCAGAAGAACCGGCAATGGGTCTGATCATTCTCGGAGACACCGGCGAGTTTACCAGAGGATGTATCAAGGTCAATCACCGCCCAGGAAGGCATCCTCATCATGTTCCGGCATGAGATCCTCTTCTTCCTCGATGCCTAACCCGCCTTGAAACGATTCTCGGATGGCGACCACGTGTTGATGCGATGGAGTGCCTTCAATCTGTTTCCCAAATCGATCGAGGAACCGATCGCAGAGGTCCAGCCCAAGTTGAAAATATCGGGGCAGGGGGCCTTCCGTGACTTGCTGCCAGGTGATGTAAATGAGGAACTCCTGCAGGTGTTGAGCCTGTGGAAGCTGTGCTCCCAATTCCTGAAGGGTATCAAACGCGCGCTTGGCTTGTGGTCCTTGATCGGTGGAAAATATCGCCTCCGCCTCTAAAATGTCCGATTCAAGATCCCCAAGTTCTCCTTGTTTCTCAGCTTGTTGAAGAGCGTGCAGAGCAGCGATGGCTGGATCAAAATTCATAACTTCCTTTCGGTGAAGAGCCTGGATGATGGTTCGCGTTTTTTGAAGCAGAAATGCCATGTTACCGCGAAGGTTTTTTCCGGGGAAGGGAGGTGAAGGTTTGATGTAAAAATTTTCCCAGCCCCTCCAACGCAGCCTGAAAGAGCTCCATTCCCTTCCAGGTTTTCTTGTTGAGGGCTTGGTGTTTCTCCGCCCACTCAAAGGCGATCGGGAGGGGCATGAGCCGGATGGGCCCGCCTGTCAGTTCTGCCCACAGGACACTCAAGACGGTGCCTGCCCGGAGAGGAATATGCAGTACCTGAACAGGATTCTTTTCAGTGTCCTGGCATAGCTCAGCCGGACTGGTGACCAAATATTCCCGGCAAGCGGCAGGACGATGTTCATAAATGGAACATGCATCGTTTTCCAGAAAAATACAGGGTAGACGTAAGGCATAATACGCCCGGTTGATGGGGTCAAGGTCCGAATCGGTTTTCTGGTTGGGCGATTCTGCCAATTCCTGCAGCAAGGGAAGCAGTCCGGCTGCTTGTAACCGTTCTCTGGTTTCTGCCAACCGACGTTTAATTCGCGCCCGATGGTCCTGTGGCAAGCCTTCTAACGTCTTGGCAAGGGCAAAGGCTTCGGGCGGGGAGACCGGGACCATGATGCGCTGACAACAGGCGTCACATCCCTTTTGGCAGGAAATCTTCTTGCCGGCTTGGAGGGTAGCGGAAATTTCCAGGGCTTGGGCCTGTTCCCCAAGGGATCGCATCACCGGCACAATGTCGGTAATCGGGATGATACTGGTGGGAACATCCACTTGGGCCTGTAATTCCCCCGAAGTGGTATGAATAGAGAGATTGAGACGTTCGAGAGGGGGCACCATGAAAATGCGTCCAAGGTCTCAGCGAAGGAGGTGGTTGGATATTGAAAATGGTAATTTTGAGATCATCCCCATGGGGGCTTTGTTTAGTTTCCAGCCTAGTGTCCATTATTGGGGTTGTCAATTCCGGGATGGGGCCGATTAGGAATTTTGGTTGAATCCCGGAGGGGCTCCGGTGAAGTAATAAAGTGGAGTGTTGCTTTCCTTCCCCAATTTTTCGCGGTAGCAAAAATTTGGGGCCGTGATTCAGATTTTTTGTTGGGGGCGGTGGACATCCCGGTACGCCAACATCGGCAGCAGCTGCTGCTCACGAAAATCTTCAAATCCACAAGCATCATCCCAGGTGGGAGGGTTCTCATAGGTCCCAAACAGCATGTCCCACCACACGAGGTCACCATAATTATTACGGTGATACCCATGCTGATGATGAATGCGATGCATCTCTGGGCGTTGGAATATATAGCCTATCCACTGCGGCGTCCGAATATTAGTATGATAAAAGAATTCGCCGATGGCGGTGCAGGCGGTGTAGATGATACCGGCTTCTAAGGACAAACCGAGGATCGTATACACCAGGACACTTCCCAAGAGAGAATTAACGATCATTTCACCGGGGTGCTTATAAAACGAGGTGCTGACTTCCAATCGTTGGGGACTGTGGTGGATTTGGTGAAAGGCTATCCACAGAATATGCACTTCATGTCGCCATCGATGCCACCAATAAAAGACAAAGGTCGCCAAAAAATAGGCTAGGAAGCCTCCTGCGACGGGTGAAAAAGAATCCCCAAGTTGAAAAATTGACCAGGAGGACAGCCAAACCTCCCAGGCCATACCCGCTAGCCAGACAATCCCGATTTGAACAAGATTCATGAGGAAAACTCGAATGGGCCAGGTTTTGACGGTAGGCAGGTTCCAGCCTGGCCTCAGACGTTCAATTCCAAGGCAAATCAAAAATACAAGGAAAAGATAGGGAAGCATATTCTGAAGTCGGTACAGTCTATATCTTGTTTCGGAAAGATGTTGGTGTAACAAAAGGGAGAGGAGTGAAAGTTATTGAGCATAAAGGAAAATAACTGTTCTCGTGTGGAGTCTGAGCGTTGGGAGAATTTCTGCGCGGCGTGCCCAGGTTATTTGAAGGCGCTCGCCGAGAACGTGGAACAGAGTTTTCTCCGGCGGGATACGACCCATCCGGTCTTCTGCGGGTGCATCGATTGGCACTCCAGTGTTCATGGCGCCTACGCGTTGTTAACCGCCGCCAGGCTGACCGGACAAACCCGGTGGGCCAGGGTTGTGGATGCTGCGCTGGAGCCCGATTGCCTGGAGGCTGAACTGGCCTCCCTTAGGCGGGGGGACCTGAATCATGAGCTGCCCTATGGCTTTGCCTGGTTTCTCAAGCTTGCGCAGGAGCGTGAACAAGGCTGGAGCAAACACGATTTACTACCCTTGGCCACGGAAATCTCCTCGCGTTTGGGACACTGGCTCTTTTCCTTGTCGGATGAAGACCTTGTGCATCATGCGCAACGTCGGGAATACGGGAATCTCTCCTGGCCGCTGCTGAATCTCTGGCATTGGGGTAAATGGAAACAGGATTCTCGTCTGCTTGAACAACTGTCGAATTTTACGCGGGTTCGCTTGTTGCCGCTTGATCAGGAATGCCCTGCTTCTCTTGACCAGGACACGAATGAATTTTTTCCGGCAGCGCTCCAGCGATGCCGGGCACTGCTCACGATTCTGTCACCTGAAGACTCATCGACATGGCTGGCCTCCCATCAGCATGGCAGCGGGGAATTTTCTCCTTTAACTATGTTCCCCACCACCCACTCAGCCGGCCTGAATTTTAGTCGGAGCTGGGGACTGTGGACTGCGTATCAGTATACGAAGGATCCGGCATTCCGTGATCTGTACGTCAATCATATTGTTACGCATATGGATAGGCCGCAGTACTGGCGGGATGACTATCGAAAACACGGGCATTGGGTGCCCCAATTCGGCGTCTACGCGATTGCGTTAAGCCTCGACGACGTCACGATCTAAATTGTCGGCGGGTTTTTGTTTGAAATGTAAAAATGAGATTACAGACCAACGCCAATTTTTACGAGGGCCGACTCGGGAGAAATGAGGTTGCGGTTCAAGCCAAGGCGTTTGGCATCTAATCCCATCGCCAACCCAAGCAGTTGGGGAAGATGAAGAATGGGTAGGTCGATCATCGTCTGTTCCTGACTGGCAGCTTTGGTCTGCATGCCGTCGAGGTTGAGATGGCAGAGCGGGCAGGGGGTGACCATGATATCCGCTCCGTGCGATTTGGCATCCCGGGTATGGGTGGCGACCATCGTGAGGGAATTTTTTTCATTGATCGTCAGAATGGGAAATCCGCAGCAGCGCGTCTTCCCGGGAAAGTCGACAATTTCTGCTCCAAGAATTTCAATGATCCGTTCCAACGACTTGCCCCTATCGGGATGATCATCGATTCCCAAGGCTTCGGTCGGGCGCTGAATGTAGCATCCGTAAAATGGCGCGGCACGAAGACCCGTTAACGGCGTGGTGATGCTGTGACGAAGCGCGTCTTCTCCCACGTCCTCCAATAAAATCCACAGAAAGTGTTTGATGTTCGTGGTGCCCCGGTACTCCAGTCCTTCATCTTTCAGGAGGCCGTTAATCTCCTGAAGATAATCCGCCCTGGTGGTGAGACGATGATTGGCTTGGCTCATCACGCCCTGGCATGTACTACAAATAGTCATGATGGGGAGGCCTTGTTGTTCGGCCAGCGCAAAGGTGCGGGCATTCAGCACGTCTCCCAGTCGCAGGTCTTTTTCCTGCAACACGCCGGCACCAGTGCAGGTGGCGGTGGTCATTTCTGCGAGTTCGATTCCGAGTCTGGGATAGACCTGCATGACGGATTGGTACAGTTCGGGGCAGGCCCCTTTGGAGACGCAACCCGGGAAGAAGGCGTATTTCATGATTGGCTTCTCACGCGTGTAAACAGCCGTTGAATGTGTTGGATGCCTGGGATCGGTCGATGTAGTGGGCCGGACATGGGCACTTTGCCTTTGAAAACTGACTGAATAATCATGGGAATCATCCCGACTAATCTTCCAGCATGTTTGAGGCCGAAGGTTCTGATCGCCAGCATGGGTTCGTCCAGCATTCCTTTGTGTTTGATAATGTCCGTAAACACTTCGGCATGGCGAGAGCCACAGGTGGAGGGAACTTTTGCCTTCATCCCTTTAGCGCGTAGAGACATAATCCTGTCCATCGGTCCTACCCCTTTGGGACAGACTTGAATACATTCCATGCATCGGGTGCAATCCCACATGCCGCCCGGCTGATTGAGCTGTTCGAGTCGATGGGTGGTTGCCCCATCGCGAGGGTCGGCGACGAACCGATAGGCTTTGGCCAGGGCAGCAGGCCCGACGAAGCTCTTATCCACTTCCAGGACCGTGCAGTCCGACACACAGACGCCACACATGATACAGCTCATGACCCCGGAGAGGTGGCTCATGGACTCCGGTGAGGCTATGTATTCGGCGGTTGGAGCCCGCCCTTGCGGTTGGAGCCACGGCTGAATCTGTCGGATCTTTGACCAGAATGGTGCCATGTCGGTGACCAGATCTTTAATGACCGGCATGTTATTCATGGGTTCAACCTGAATCGTCTCACCTTCCGATGCCACCGAAATCATTTTGGTTTTGCAGGCCAGCACGGCATGCCCGTTAATTCGCATACCGCATGACCCGCAAATCGCTCCGCGACAGGAACAACGGAGCGTTAAGGAATCATCAACAGTTTCTCGAATTTTGATGAGTCCATCGAGCACACTGTCGGATGGATCGATCTCCAGATCGTATTCCTGATAGTACGAGGAAGGACGATCCTGTTCGGGATTAAAGCGGCGTATGCGAAGCGTGGTGTGCATCAGTGGGGTGATTCCTCGGCTTCTACCTATAGTATATCGCCTTCAAGCCGTTGTCGGGGGGCTCGTACGTAGCGCATGCCCAGTTCTGAAGGAGCCACGATGTGTTCTCTGACTCCATTAATAGACGCGGATTTGAGGTTGCCATTGGGTGATCCGCACCGGCAAATACTCGACGTGTGGAGAACCATCCGGCGTATGATAGAGCAACACGTGTTTCAGCCAGTGTTCATCGTCCCGATCAAGATAATCCGTCCGGAAGTGCGCCCCACGGCTTTCCTGTCTGGTGAGCGCACCCACGATGATGGCCTCTGCACAGTCCAACATAAACCCCAATTCCAGTGCGGCGATCAATCCGGTATTAAACACCTGCCCTTTATCTTGGATGGTGATCCCTGGCCAACGTGCCTGGAGTTCGGTGATATGGTGAAGGGCTGTCTCCATGCCTTCCTGCTCACGAAATACGGACACATACCGATTCATGGTGGTGCCCATTTCTAATCGTAACGCGGCTGCCCGTTCTCCCGGTCCTTTCCGTGACACGATGCCGGCCACCAGGTGTTTGTCTGCGTCCATCGCGCTTTCTGGAATGGTGGGAGGAGAGATCGTGTTGGCATAGTCGGCGGCACATGTTCCTGCCCGACGGCCAAACACCACGGTGTCCAACAGCGAGTTTGCACCCAGCCGGTTGCCGCCATGCAAGCTGACACAGGCCGTTTCCCCTGCCGCGAAGAGGCCTGGCACGCCTGCCCATTGTCCCTGCACATCCCAACAACGGCCTTCCGTGTCAGTTTTGATGCCTCCCATTTGGTAATGCATGCCCGGCCTGATGGGCAACGGCTCTTCGGCTAAATCGACATTGGCAAATGTTTTGGCTTCGGCGTAAATTTGCCCGAGACGATCCTGAAGGAATGCCCGTCCCAAATGCCGGCAGTCGAGCAAGACGCAGCCTTTGATGCCACGCCCTTCATTAATTTCGATTTGTTCAGCCCGGGAGACGACATCCCGCGAAGCCAGCTCCAGCATGTTGGGCGCATAGCGTTCCATGAAGCGCTCGCCCTTGTTGTTGAGGAGATAGGCCCCTTCACCCCTGGCCGCTTCAGTAATTAATAGGCCCTTCCCCTTCAGGGTCGTCGGGTGATATTGCACCATTTCCATATCCATCAACGGAGCACCTGCGCGGTAGGCGACGGCCATGCCATCGCCCGTACAAATCAACGCATTGGTGCTGGGTTCGTATACCCGCCCGAGGCCGCCTGTGGACATGATCACGGCTTTGGCTCGAAATAGGGCGAATGTGCCGGTACGAATTTCAAAGGCTACCACTCCGGCACACCGTCCCTGGTCGTCTTTCACGAGGGAGGTCACAAACCATTCTTCATAGACGGGAATTTTCGCCTGCATGGTTTGTTCATACAGCACGTGCAGCATAGCCTGACCGGTAAAGTCTGACACAAAAAATGTGCGGGCGCGTTTTTGTCCACCGAATCGGCGCGTCCCAAGATGGCCTTCCTCATTGCGGTTAAAAATCACCCCCATGTGCTCCAAGGCGATAATATCCTGGCCGGCTTCCTGGGCGAGGACTTCAACGGCGTCCTGGTCGCTCAGATAATCACTGCCTTTCACGGTTTCGAAGGCATGGTCTTCCCACTTGTCCCCACGGTCCGTCAGGGCGGCGTTAATGCCGCCTTGCGCGGCGTTGGAATGACTGCGCACGGGATGGACTTTAGTCAAGAGGGCCACAGAAGCCCCTTGGTGATGCGCGGCAATAGCCGCCCGCATCCCGGCCAGACCGGCACCAATGACGAGCACATCATAGGAAGGGGGATAGGTCATTCTCGAAGGTCAACGATATTAATACGGAAACAGGCTTCTACCTTGTAGGGGTGCATAAACGTGTGAATAGTAAAGCGTAAGGAGAATTGATGGATGCTCATGTCTTTTTCTCTCCACTCCTTACTCCTAACTTACTCCTCACGCCTCACTTCGTTTCTCTCCTTTACCGGTTGATAGGGACGATGGCGTGGGCCTTCATAAATCTGGTCGGGCCGGAACAAGTGATTATCTTGATATTGTTCAAAACAGTGCGCTAACCACCCGGCCACCCGGGCCATCGCAAAGACAGGAGTGAATAAATCGGTCTCAATTCCCATCCGATGGTAAATGATGCCGGAGTAAAAATCCACGTTTGGCCGAATTCCTTTGGGTCCCACACGTTGTTCCATTTCGTGCTCAACCGCCCTGGCAAGAGAAAATAAGGAATTGCCATCCGGACGGGTATCCAATTGCTGAGCGAACGCTTGTAACACGGTGGCGCGGGGGTCCTTCACTTTATAAATCCGGTGCCCGAACCCCATAATTTTTTGCTTCATCGAAAATTTGTGATCAAGGTACGCAGGAATGGCCTCAATGGATCCGATGTCCTCTAACATGTGAATGACGGCCTCATTCGCGCCGCCATGTAATGGGCCTTCCAAGGTTCCAATGGCTGAGGCGATCACGGTAAAGGGATCGGCCAGGGTGGAGGCTGTCACCAGGCCGCTAAACGTCGAGGCGTTCATCGTGTGCTCGGCATGGAGAATCAAGCAGATGTCAAACATCCTGGCGATGTCGGGGGCAGGGACGTTTTCGGAGAGCATGTACAAAAAATTTTCGGCGAATGAAAGGTCGTCACGTGGTTGGATTTGTTCATCACCATGGCGCAGGCGAGCAAACCCCGCGACGATGGTGGGGAGTTTGGCGATGAGGCGGACGGCGGTCCAATATCGGGTGGAGTCATCCCGGACATCCGGAACCGGATAAAACATGCCCAAGGCGGCCACCGCCGCTTGCAGGGCATCCATCGGGTGTCCATGCTCGGGGAGGCATTTCAGGAGATCGGTGATGCGATATTTAATCCGGCGATGGTGAGTGAGATCCTCGTGAAACCGGGCTAGTTCTGTTTGGGTGGGAAGCCGGTTGAACAATAATAAAAACGCCGTTTCGGTAAAGGTACTTCGTGTCGCGAGTTCCTCAATAGGGATCCCGCGATATTCCAGAACACCCTGGAGCCCATCTACATAACTGATTGTTGATTTCGCCGCAGGAACGCCTGCTAGGCCTGGCAAATAATCTTGCATGTCACCTTCTCTCTCTTGGATGTCACATTCGTATTTTTGCGCATAACGATATTATACCTTGACCGTGATCTGCATCCCAACTTTACCCGTAAACTTGCTATACTACGTTGTTGGAATCAGGATGAGTCGAGGTTTTGACTGTGTGAAAGAAATATATCATTGTTCTCGTATGGTCCAATTTTCAATTTCAAGAAAGGGGAATTCAGTATGCATGGTTTCAAGAACGTCATGATGGTCGCGGGGTTTGTGGCTCTCGTCACGGGGGGGACAGGATTGTTGGCAGGGGCTGACCCCGGGAGCGATCACGATCCACATGGGAAGCAGCCTCATGCGGGAATGGGCTATGGAGAAGGCGATCATGAAGGTATAGGGCATCATGGTGGTCTGTCGCCTTTGGCCATGAAAGAGCAATTGGGTCTTTCTGATGAACAGGTGACCAGGTTACGTCCACTCGAAATGGACTATCGAAAGACCATGATTCAGAATGGGGCGGATTTACGGGTGGCGATGGTAGATATGGGGACACTCATGGATGCCAAGCAACCCGACATGGCAGCGATTACCAGTAAGGTTGATGAAATTAGCCTGTTGCAAAAGAATATGATGATGTATCGCGTCGAGGTCCTTCTTAAAGTCAAAGAGGTGTTGTCTCCCGCGCAATATGAGCAATTCCGGTCCAGACTTCGTGAGCAAATGGAAGGGATGGCCCATCGTGGAGGTGAAATGCCGGAAGGGATGGAACACCATGGTGAGTATCCTGGAAAACCACATGGCTATGGCGGTGAGATGCAGAAACAACATCCCTGAACATTGGGAGTTCTTCTTTGGAGGTTCTTGGGTCCCTTTTTATATGAGGGGCGGCATTGAGGGTTGAACTGATCGAACATCCAGAATAAGCCATCTTTCACAAGGGCCCCTTCTTCATCAACAGAAGAAGGGGCCCGTTTTTTTATGTATCTGCCAATCTGTCTTGATCTCCCTACAGGGTTATTGATGAAGTTGTAGGCGATTGCCTGCACATCTTCAGGTGATACTTGGTGCGTATCGCGATAGGCGAACATCTAACCACTTGAAGTTGTTCATGAAAAAAATCATGGGATGGGAGGGAATGAGCCTTGCAATATCTCGCAAGTAATCACTGAAATACGACAGGGTACCCAGTCGCATGTATTTGTCGTGGAGGGAGGTTGTCATGAAATCATTTACTCAAATTGGTGTCTTGATGTTGGTGATAGGTTGTGGGGGAGTTGGCCCGTGTCTGGCCATGGAGGGGGAAGCTCTGGCTCAAGCACCTGAGGTTCGACAGGAACTTCATACGACTTCGCCGACTGCCACCTCACGGTATATGAATGTGGAAGGTACGCTTCAGGCCATCCAGGGAGACATGTTTATCATCGAAGGGGCATCAGCCGAACAACAGATTCAGATCCAGGTTGGCAAGGATACGGCGTTCCCGAATGGGCAAAAAGAACCCGGGCAACCCGTTCATGCCCTGGTGTCCGCCCAAGATGGACATGCGTTGATCATTCGATAAAAGGCGACTCGGGGACTTGCTGCCTTGGTCTGAAGATCTTGAGGAATGATTTCATGAGAAAAGGGCATCGGGCTGGGAAAAAAGAAGTATTCATCACGATGCCATGAATGCGGGAGGGGCGAACATTTCAGAATTATTCACTTTGTCACTTGGGGGAGATACGGTGCGTGGTTCGAAGTGTTCGTCCTTCCGCTACTTTTAAGTTGAGAGGTGCGGTTCGTAGGTGCTAGTTTAGTAATAGGTGCATGTTAACAAATTATTGGAGAGAAGGCCAATGATGAGATGTAAAACGTGTTGCCAGGAATATACGGCTTTTGATTTTGTCACCCTGCGGAATCTCTGTGAACATGTGTATTTGGATTCTCTAGCCCAGAAACAGAATCCCTGGTTATCCAATTCGGATAAGCATGTTTCCCGGTTGAATACACCCCAGCCGGTCTGACTTTGAGCGCCTCCATCTCCCTTGCCGATCGTTGGATGTGGGACATGTGAGAGAATGGGTTTTAGGGGCAAGACCGCCCGTGTGTCTGTTCTTCTGCGTGGTAAGAACTCCGAACCAGCGGGCCGGATTCCACATGCTGAAATCCTAAGGCCATTCCCTCTTCTTTGAATCGCTCAAATTCATCCGGAGTATAGTATCGGGAAACCGCCGCATGCTGAAGAGTCGGCTGAAGGTATTGGCCGATGGTCAGAATGTCACATTCTACCTCGCGAAGATCACGCATCACCTGCCGAATTTCCTCGTCTGATTCTCCTAAGCCTGCCATAAGCCCGGATTTCGTTCGCCCTCCCATCGCTTTAGCCCATTGAAGAACCTGTAGCGATCGCTGGTATTTCCCCTGCGGACGAATTGAGGGAAAGAGGCGAGGGACGGTTTCGATATTGTGATTTAAAATGTCCGGTTTGGCCTGCATCACCATTTCCAGATCAGTCTGCTGACCCTGAAAGTCCGGGATCAGCACTTCCACCGTGCACGTCGGGTTCTCGTGGCGGATTCGCTGAATCGTGTCTGCGAACAGTGCCGCGCCTCCATCGGGAAGATCATCCCGGTTTACCGAGGTCACGACTGCATGTCGGAGTTTGAGGAGTTTGACGGCATTGGCCACCCGCTGAGGTTCTTCCCGGTCCACGGCGGACGGGCGTCCCGTGGTCACTGAGCAGTAATGGCAACGCCTGGTGCAGATATCTCCAAGGATGAGGAATGTGGCTGTCCGATTATTCCAACATTCCCATATATTCGGACATCGAGCCTCTTCACAAATGGTATGCAGGCGATGCGTATCCATCAGTTGACGGATTTCCTGGTAATGGGGGCCTGGTCGGAAACGGACCTTAAACCAGGAAGGGAGATTTTTTCTGCGGGAGGCATTTGTAAAAGAAGAAGCGGGAGTAATTTCTGAAGTGGGAATGAATGTCATAAGCGTCTTGGAAGGTATGGTAATCTGTGAGTGTTGCCTGAAGTGGCGTTGAGTAGGAAATGGCACCCAACAGACGTCACCTATTGTAACACGAGAGTGTAGTCATGCCTATACTCTCGAGGAGATCTACCATGGGCTGCAGGAGTGAGGGAAATCCGGAAAGGCATGAACGCTGCAGTCAACGATCGGTTGGCAGATGCGTAGTCTTGTCAGAATGTCATGCGGGCTCATCCATCATTGAAGAAAAGTGGTTGGCCCAATCAATGGCTTCCACATAGAAATCCCGAATGGTGACAGGAGGAAGTTGGAGGTGCTTGAGTTCCAACCATTCGCCTTGTTCATAAGCCTTCACACAGTTCAATACGGTTCCCATCGGTCCGGTTCCCGAGATCAAGGCATCAAGAATGTCGTCCGGTAGGGGAAGGTTTTTGACAATGTCTTCCATGGAGGCCTCATACAAGGCGTCTAGGACCGACAGGAGGCCCATGGTGAAATATTTTTCGGGAGAATGGGCGCTCAGGCCGTGCCCCAATTTCTCGCACATTTTGGCTCGTACCAAGGCGATCACCAGCAGTTCCATCGGCTGGTCTTTTTCGGTGGCCATAATAATGAGGGTGGCCCAGGTGCGAATCCGGTCGATGCCCACCATGCACGCGGCTTGCTCAATGCATTCCATACGTCTGGGGAGTCCAAGGGAGGCCGAATTCACGTATCGAAGAATTTTGTAACTCAATGAGAGATCATTGCGAATAAATTCAACCAGGTGTTTCAACGAGATGCCAGGGTCCTGAAGATTCCCCAATAATTCCAGGAGGGCGGCACGATTCCCGGGGATTTGACGGCCTCGAACGATATCAGGGCGATAAAAGAAGAACCCTTGAAAATAGAAAAATCCTAGCTGTTTGCAGGTTTCATAGACTTCCCGTGTCTCGACCTTTTCGGCGAGAAGACGCACGCGGTAATCCCGAAGCTGCCCGGCCTCTTGTTGTAACTGCTCTCCGCTTTTTCCTGCAACATCGATTTTGACGATGTCGGCCAATTCCAGAAACGGTCGAAAGCGATCATGAAACACGAAATCATCCAAGGCAATGGTATAGCCCTGCTGAGAGAGGGAGGCAATGGCTTCAAGCACGTGTGAGCTGGGTTCGACATTCTCTAAAATTTCCAAGACGACTCGATTTTTCGGAAGAGCCTCACAATGGTTCTCTAATAAAAATTGTTTGGGAATATTTAAAAAGGCCAGGTGCGATCCCACCACATGTTCCAGGCCGATATCGAGGTAGGTGTTCAAGAGGACCTGCGCCGTGGCGATCCCATCATCGGAGAAGTTGGCTGAATCGACTTCACAGTTTCGATACAGCAACTCATAGCCAATTGTTTTCAGATTCGGACCTAAAATCGGCTGGCGACCGACGAAGATATCTCGATCATGGATGAGGGTGGAATTCATGTGGATTCTAGGTCCCTATTGGTTGCCTGGATCAATTTGCGAATCTCCTGGTCTGTTGGAAGGTCGTTGCCAGGCAACGAGTCTGAAGCCGTCTCGGTCTTTATATTTTCTTTATCTCTTCCTTTTTGTCGGTTGTACAGCTTAAATAATGAATATTTCCAAAAAGTTAATAGAAGAAGAAAGAGGGCACATGTCCGAGCCGGGAAGCAAGAGGGTCGGGTTTCCTTCGACAACGCAGGTGCCTTGTGCCTCGTCGAAATGAGGCGCAGGAGCCATAACGATCATGAAATCACAAGAAGGTCAGGGAAATGAACCGGTTGCTCAGGTAGTGAGCATATCTGGCATTCCTGGCAGTTTTCGTCATGTGCTCGCCGGTGAACAGGCGACGATTCGAACTAAAAGGGCGCTCACTATTCTTTCTACGCAATCAGGGATCTCCCGGCCCGCCATTCCCGACATTTTCTATCGGGAATCTCTCTTGTGGTTTGGAAAATCCAGGTGCCTGCTCCAGCAACCATTTGAAGGGGAAGGTTCAAGAACTTGGAGAAATGACGATCGGGGGGCAATCGATGTCGACCGCACTCTCGATTCATCTGACACTGTCCGTCAAGTGATATCCAAGTTTATACGGATGTAGGGATATCGCGTGCCACGGTCATACTGAATTGGTGGGTGTGATGAATCACCAGAAAGATGGCATAAGGTGGCGGCAGGAGGAGGTCAGAGGAGTAAGAATGTTGATTGCCAGCCGATGATTGCATGATTGACCGCAATCGGGTCTTACACCTTCTCGCCGGCGCAAAGGGAAGCAAGCATCGGAGCCAGGTTTTCCACGGTTACCGGTCGACTGAAGAAATATCCCTGGTATTGGTCGCAATTCAGAGTGGTGAGAAAATCAAGTTGCTCCTGATGCTCCACCCCTTCGGCGACGACGGTTAAGGAGAACTCATGCGCCAGATAAATCATGGCCGAGACCAAGGCCCGGTCTTCCGGGTTGTGGGTAATATCGGTCAGAAAGGAGCGGTCGATCTTCAACTCATGAATGGGGAAACGTTTCAAATAACTGAGAGAGGAGTAGCCCGTCCCGAAGTCATCCATGGAGATCTTTGGTCCCAAGGCCATCAGGTGGTTCAAGGTCTCCACGGCCTGCTCCGCGTTTTTCATCAACAGGCTTTCCGTCAGCTCAAGTGTCAAATAATTCGCTTTGGCCCCCGTGCTCTGTAAGGTCTCCCTCACCAAATGCACCAGATAGCCGTCATTGAATTGTTTCGCCGAGACATTCACCGCGATCTGAATCCATATTCCCTGGGCCTGCCAGCGTGCCAATTGCGCACAGGCTTCTTTGAGCACCCATTCACCCAAAGGAATGATCAGGCCGGTCTCTTCGGCTAGGGGAATGAATTGATCCGGAAAGATAATCGTGCCGTCTGGTTTCTGCCATCGCACCAGCGCTTCGACCCCGATGATGTGGCCGCTCTTCACCTCAACCTTCGGCTGATAATACAACAGCAATTGGTCTCTCTCGATGGCATGGCGCAAGTCTGACTCCATTCGCAGACGCTCCAGGCTCTGAGAATTCAGTTCGCTCGAATAAAAATTGAAGCCTCCCTTTCCATGCACGTTGGCCTGGGCGCACGCGCCAACGGCGCATTGGATCAAGGTCGTCAAATCTGTGGCATCCGCAGGAAAACTGGCAATACCGATATTTGGGGAAATGTAGACCTCGGTCCCATTGGCATTGAACGGAAATTCCATGACCTTCAGAATACGGGAGGCTAACTTCATCGCATATTCGGCATGAGCCATCGTCGGACACAATAACGAGAATTCATCCCCATCGACGCGAAAGAGGCTATCCAACTCACTCGAATCAGGAATTCCGCGCCCAAACACATCAGATCGGCGCATGCATGAACTCATCCGTTCCGCGATCTGCGTGATAAGCTGATCTGCGATTTCCGGCCCGAAGGTATTGGCCAGGCGCTTAAACTGGTTCAGCGTAATATGCAACAGCACCAGGTTCTCGTGATGGCGTTCCGCTCGCTGGATAAACCAAGCCAATCGATCAAGAAACAAACTCCGGTTCGGCAATTTCGTCAAGGCATCATAATAAGCAAGTTGATTCTGATAGGCTCGGGCGGCGAGCGTGTTGCGAACCCGAAGTTTCAATTCACTGGGATCGACCGGTTTGGCCAGAAAATCTGTGGCACCCCGGTCGAGGGCCTGGAGTTTGGTCTCTGGGTCGGAGGAAGAGGTCAGGATAATGACAGGAAGATGTTGCAGCTTGGGATGGTCCCTCACCTGCTGCAGGATTTCGAATCCTGAGACGTTCGGCATCATCAGATCAAGCAACAGAATGTCCGGTCGATGCTCTTCAATATGTTCCATGGCCCGAGAGGAATCCTCGACGAGCACAAAGTGCTGATAATCAGCATCCTCCAGATAGGCCCGCATGATCTCCATGGTCGTCGACTCGTCGTCGACCATCAGAATCGTAGCCTGAGTCAGCGAGGTTTCATCGCATCCCAATTCATTTAGGACAGGTTTAGCCAAAAGCAGCCCGTCGTTATTTTGTGATTGGAATGCTCTCTGATCTGTCTGTTCTGTTTCCATGTCGCGATGACTTCCAAGCTTGAAGGGCCGGCATCCCGGCCTTCAGACCAAGGTTGTTCTTAAGCTGCTTTACCGATTTTTCGGTCGTTCAAAGGTGAAAATTAAGAAAAAACGGTGGCCGACTGTGAATGGACGCCTTGAGGCCACCTGACATCCGTTGAGCCGAAAGGTCGGGAGGGCCGGTTCCATGCCATGGAAAGGTCTGCCGTGGCCTTATCCGACAGGTCTGCAAGCAGAGGGCGCGTCCACTTCTCTCTCTGGCTCCGGGGTGGCCCGATCCCCATGAGCTATTCGTCCCGCCAGCTGGTGAAGGTGGTGAAGGTGCCGTTCGATGGCTGCCAGGTCGGCAGTCTTGGTCGCGGCTTCCAGTTCGGCAGCCGGCTCGTTTAACACATCGAAACCCACCGTGCCACCCGCACCCTTCAGCCAATGAGCCAGCTTGGCCAAGGCCTCCATATCCCGATTCGAGTAGGCGGCATCCATCGCGTGCAGTTGTTCGCCCAAGCGGCCCACAAAACGTGAAATCACGTTGGCGAATCTCGGGTTGCTCCCCCCAAGCTTTGACACAATGGGTGAGGTATCCTCCGCCTGTGAGGCTTGATCTTGCCGGGACTCCGGCATGAGGGTTTTCCTAGACGATTCATTGACTGGTTGAGCGTGGAGCAACTGGGCCAATTTAGAGAGGAAACGATCGATGTCGATCGGTTTGGTCAGATAGTCGGAATACCCGGCATCAAGTAACTCCTGCTCAAAGCCTTTCATCGCGTTGGCGGTGAGCGCGAGGATAGGTGTCTGCAGGCCTCTGTCCCGTAACGTGCGAGTGGCGGTGAACCCGTCCATCTCAGGCATCTGCACATCCATGAGAATGAGGTCATAATTTGTGGTCGTGGCCATTTCAACTCCCACCCGACCATTACCGGCTTCGTCGATGGTCAGGCCATAATCCTCCAGAACCACCTTGACCAGTTCCCGGTTTTCCGGGCCGTCGTCTACGACCAGGATCCTTGCCGATGGAAAGGCCCAGTTCGTGTGTTCCTGTATCATGACGGAATCGACGACCGCTAAGGCCTGCTGGGGTGTCACCCATGCCACCTCCGCCGCACTGCCGGCATCCAGGGTGATTCTGAACACGCTGCCCACTCCCGGCTCACTTTCCACCGTAATATCTCCACCCAACGCGCGTGCGAATTTGCGGCTGATGGATAATCCCAGACCGGTTCCACCAAATTTCCGGGTCACCGATGCATCGGCCTGAACAAAATCTTGAAAAATCCGGCTGGTGGCTTCCCGACTCATGCCAATACCGGTGTCTGCGACATCGATATGAAACTGGAGCATGTTCCCGTCCATTTGCTCGGCATACGTGGTCAGGGTGACGGCGCCACGCTCGGTAAATTTCACCGCGTTACCCACGAGGTTGGTGACAATCTGACGGATCCGGTTCGGGTCGCCGATGATGGTCTCCGGGACGTCATCCGGGACCTTGAGTTCAAGGTGGATGCCTTTCTCGTGAGCCCTGACACCCAGGACCCTGACGACA